>PVMS01171116.1_pt1 | contig 16112 bp, 17 predicted proteins | sample 1853461 | NCBI WGS metagenome assembly PVMS01 (sample SAMN08582032, study PRJNA380276) | Marine sediment metagenome, whole genome shotgun sequencing project. | isolation source: ocean sediment barecode stripped | collected 2017 | reverse complement strand
TAGCGGGGGCAGGATTTGAACCTGCGACCTTCGGGTTATGAGCCCGACGAGCTGCCAGACTGCTCCACCCCGCATCGGCAGGGGCGGGATACTACAGAGGTTGGATGGCCGATTACAAGCTTTTTAGCCCAGAACGGCGACGCAGAGTGCCCACAGCCAGCCCGGGAGGATTCCGAGCGCCAAAACGGCTAACCCATTTAGGCTCAGGACCACCCGTGTATCGGTGCTCGCTTGCAGCACAGCCTGGTCTTCGGCTTCCTCGAAGTACATGTACCAGATGACGCGAATGTAGTAATACGCGCCAACGACGGACGCCAGCACCATGAGAATCGCCAGGCCTGTGTAGCCCGAGCTTAGGACCGCATCAATGGCATTTAGCTTGCCGAAAAATCCGATAAAGGGCGGAATCCCGGTCAGACTCAGCATCATGAACATCATCAATACGGCCGCCCACGGGCTACGTGCGTTGAGTCCTTTGAAGTCCGACAGATTTTCCGCCTCATAACCGCGGCGACACAGCACGATGATGATGCCAAATGCTCCTGCCGTTGCAACGACGTAAGCCAGTGTGTAGAAAAGTGCAGCCGCATAACCTTTGCCCGTTCCACAAAACACCGCAAGTAAAATGAAGCCCACGTGCGCAATGGTAGAGTAACCCAGCATGCGCTTGATGTTGGTCTGAGCGATCGCAACGACATTGCCCACTAGTAATGACAACACGGCCACAACCATGATCATGTCTGCCCAGACGTCGTGCAGTCCGCCAAGACCGTCAACGAGAAAGCGCATCATCAGTGCGAGTGCCGCGAGTTTCGGTGCGGATGCGATATACAAGGTAACGGGAGATCGCGCGCCTTCGTAAACGTCGGGCAACCACATGTGAAACGGCACGGCACCGAACTTGAACGCAATGCCGACGATGAGAAATGCGAGGCCAAACCAGAGTGGTAGCCCATTTAGATCGGGGTCGGCAGCAATTTTAGCCGCAATTTCCGGAAATTCGAGTGCGCCGGTAATGCCGTAGATCCACGAAATGCCATACAACAACGAGCCAGATGCTATCGCACCTAAAACAAAGTACTTCATTGCGGCTTCGGCTGCGTTTGAATTTTTTCTGTCGATCGCCACTAGCGCATATTGCGACAGTGCAAGCGTCTCCAACCCAAGGTACATCGGCAGCATGCTATTGGCTGACATCATGATCATCATGCCCAGCAATCCAAGCATGCCGAGAATGTAGTATTCGCCCTTGTGCAGATCGTTCACCCGCAGATAGTCGCGCGCATAAACGAACGCGATCGCCACAAAGCCAACCGCAGCTATTTTTAGTACTTGTGACAGCGGATCACTGACGTACGCGCCGTCGAACAATACAATTTGTTCAAGCGGTGCCGTTGACAGCAACGTCAACATCGTTATGCCAAGACTGATCATGGTAAGCCAATAGGTAACCATGCGATGCTCGTCGTCTACAAACAGGTCAGCCACAAGTACGATGCAGATCAGACCCAACAAGGTCATTTCCGGTGCGGCTGATATGTAGTCCGTTAAAATCATCTTTGGATCCGTCAGATTTTCGACTGTCCTACCTGCTGAATCAGTTGTTCAATACTTGTATTCATCATGTCGACCAGCGGTGCAGGCCACAGTCCGATCAACAGCACTGAAATTGCGAGTATCGCAAGTACGATGAATTCGCGAATGTTCAGGTCCTCAAGCGCAGCGACCTTCTCATTGGCCACTTCACCATACAGAACGCGTTTGACCATCCACAATGTGTAGGCCGCACCTAGTACGAGGGTCGTGGCAGCCAGAAACGCGTACCAGAAATTCGCCTTGAAGCTCGCGATGATGACCATGAACTCGCCAACGAAACCTGAGGTTCCAGGTAGACCGGCGTTGGCCATTGAAAATAGCACCATGAACGCGGCGAAGATTGGCATCGTGTTCGCCACCCCACCGTAGTCGCCAATCTGGCGACTGTGAACGCGGTCGTACAACACACCGACGCAGAGGAACATGGCCCCCGAAATTAGTCCGTGCGAAATCATCTGCACCATGCCACCTGTTATACCCAGGGCGGCCCCGGTATCGGCCGTGATGGACCAGACGAGGAAAAACCCCAGCGTAACGAATCCCATGTGGGCAATCGACGAATACGCGATCAGTTTTTTCATGTCCTTCTGCATTAGCGCAACGAAACCGATATACACGACAGCGATCAAGGACAGGACTATCACGAATTTGGAAAAATAAGCACTGCCGTCCGGCACGATCGGCAGCGACAGGCGAATGAACTCGTAACCGCCCATTTTCAACATGATGGCTGCCAATATGACCGAACCGCCCGTCGGCGCCTCGACGTGGGCATCCGGTAACCAGGTGTGAACCGGCCACATCGGTACTTTGACGGCGAAAGCGGCCAGGAACGCGATGAAGATCATCTTCTGTGCCGCCAGCGTCAACGTCACGTTCATGAAGCCAAACAGGTCGAAGCTGCCGGTCACGCCGTACAAGTAGATGAAAGCGACGAGCATCAGTACCGAACCCAGGAACGTGTACAGGAAGAACTTGATGGTCGCGTAGACGCGGCGTTCACCACCCCAGACACCGATGATCAGGAACATCGGCACCAGCATGGCCTCCCAAAAAACGTAGAACAGCAGTCCGTCCAGTGCGGCAAAGATGCCGATCATTAGCCCTTCAAGAATCAAAAACGCGGCAAAGTACTGAGCCGGACGCGCTTTGATTGAATCCCAGCTTGTAATGACGACCAGCGGCGTCATGAATGTTGTCAGCAGAATCAATGGCACCGAGATGCCATCAACACCCAAGTAATAATAAGCGTTTAGCGCCTGTATCCAGGGTGTACGTTCGACGAACTGCATGCCCGTTTCGGCATTGTCGAAACTCGTGAACAGCGCCGTGCTCAGCACGAATGTCACCAGCGTCGTGAGTAACGCGCCGACTCGCATCAGGCTCGCCCGCGACGACCGCGCATCACCGTCGTCGCCGAGAACGAGCAGCATTATGCCGCCCAATATGGGTAGCCATACGAGGATGCTCAGAAAATGTTGCGCGAGAGAATTCATCGGCAATCCCTAGCGGAACCAGATCAACCAGCTGAGCAACATCGTCAGCCCGATAATCATTGCAAACGCATAGGTGTACAGGTAGCCCGTTTGTAACTGGCGCATGACACCGGCCAGTTTGCCTACCGTCTTCGCCGTTCCGTCAACGAGAATGCCATCGATCACCAGCACATCGCCCTTCTGCCAAAGGAAAGATCCCAATGATCGGCCCCAGGCCGCAAAACCCTTGATGTACAGATCATCAAAGTAGTATTTGCGGTCCAACAAATTGTACAAGCCGGACAGTCTGGACTTGATCGTCGCCGGAATATCCGGGCGCTTCAAGTACAGGAACCAGGCCGTGAATGCGCCTGCTGCCGCCAACCAGAACACCGGCGTCTGCCAGGCGTGCAACAACAAGGCAAGACTGCCATGAAAGCTCTCGCCAATATGCGCGAGCACATCATGGGCTGGCAACACGACAATCGAATCGCCAAAATAGTTTGCGAACAGCACGTCTTTGACCGTGAACCAACCGATAATCGCCGAAGGAATCGCGAGTAGAATCAATGGAACGGTGATGACCCAAGGCGTCTCGTGCAGATGCGATTTCGTTTCGGCATCCATTCTTTCTTCGCCGTGGAAAACCAGAAAAAACAAGCGGAATGAATACAGTGCCGTCACAAATACGCCGAGCAACACGCTCAAGTAAGAGATCCAGTAGATGGCGCCCTGCCCGTGCCAGTGCGACTCCTTAACGGCCTCGATCAGCAGGTCTTTCGAGAAAAAACCGCTACTACCGGGAAACCCAATAAGTGCCAGCGAGCCGATGAGCGCTGTCCAATACGTAATTGGCAGATACTTTTTCAGGCCACCCATCTTGCGAATATCCTGCTCGTGATGCATCGCAATGATCACCGAGCCTGCGGCGAGGAATAGCAGCGACTTGAAGAATGCGTGCGTCATCAGATGGAATATGGCAGCGCCGTAGGCTGACGCTCCCAGTGCGACCGTCATGTAGCCAAGCTGGGACAAGGTTGAATAGGCGATGACACGCTTGATGTCGTTTTGCACGATACCGAGCAAGCCCGTGAAAAACGCCGTAATAGCGCCGATCACGATGACGACGGCAAGCGCTGTCTCGGACAGCTCGAATAACGGTGACATGCGCGCAACCATGAATATGCCCGCGGTTACCATGGTTGCGGCATGAATCAATGCCGAAATCGGCGTTGGACCTTCCATCGAATCTGGCAGCCACACGTGGAGAGGCGCCTGTGCCGACTTACCCATTGCACCGATAAACAGCAGAATGCAGATAACACTCATTGCATTCCAAGGCATCCCCGACATGACTTCGATATCTTGTGCCGCAATGTCGCTGGCGCTTGCGAAAACTGTCGCGTAATCAAGCGATCCCGTCAGTGCAACGATGCCCGCGATTCCGAGGATGAAGCCGAAGTCACCGACCCGGTTGACTAGAAAGGCTTTGAGGTTTGCGAGAATCGCGGACTCACGCTTAAACCAGAAACCAATCAGCAAATAAGACACGAGACCAACGGCTTCCCAGCCGAAAAACAATTGCAGGAAGTTGTTCGACATGACCAGCATGAGCATTGAAAACGTAAACAGCGATATGTAACTGAAGAATCGCTGATAACCCGGGTCGTCATGCATGTAACCGACCGTATACACATGCACCATTAACGAGACAAAAGTGACAACCACCATCATCAACGCCGTCAATCGATCAACCAGGAAACCAACTTCCATGCGCAGGCCATCCGTAACGGCCCACGTGTAGACGTTGATATTCTCGGTACCAAGGCTTCCCCAGAACATTTCTTTGAAAACGACTGCCGACAACGCACACGACAATCCAACCGCAAAGATCGTCAACCAATGTGATGCGGCACGGCCGATCTGCCGGCCGAACAACCCTGCCACGACGGCAGCGGCCAGCGGCGCCAGAACAATGGTTAGATAGTAGTTGAGCATCCCTGCCTAACCCTTCATCTCGTTCAGATCCTGTACGTTGATGGATCGTCGGCTGCGGAACAGCACCACGAGAATGGCGAGGCCAATTGCGGCTTCGGCTGCCGCCACGGTTAATATAAAGAATACGAAGACCTGCCCGGTATCGTCACCGAGATAACGTGAAAAGGCGATGAAGTTGAAATTTACGGCCAGCAGCATTAACTCAATGCACATGAGCATTAAGATTAGATTGCGCCGGTTGATGATGATCCCTGCAATACTCAGGACGAATAGCATAGCGGCTACGGTCAGGTAGTGATGCAAGCCGATCACGAGCGCTTCTCCGAATCCATTTTGACGATTCGAATCCGATCTTTACTTCGAACGGCGACTTGCTCGGCAATGTTCTGTGTTTTGACACCGGGGCGTTTGCGCATCGTCAGTGTGATCGCCGCTACGATCGCGAGCAGCAGGATTACGGCCGCTATTTCGAATGCATACACATGCTCTGTGTACAGCACGGATCCAAGCGCTTTCGTATTGTTGTAGCCCTCGGGATACGGGCTGAACAATCCGGACGATACGTCAACTTGGCTGCGCAGCCAGATCAACTGCACCAACTCGAATGCCATTAGCAGAGCGACGCCGAGGCCAAGTGGCACATATCGAGTCAGCCCTTTGCGAACAACCTCGATATTGATGTCGAGCATCATGACCACGAACAGGAACAGCACCATCACGGCACCGACATATACGAGCACCAGGACGATAGCCAGGAACTCTGCCTCAGCCAACATCCACAACATCGCACTCTGGAAAAAAGTGAGCACGAGAAACATGACGGAATGAACCGGGTTTCGGGAAACTACGACGCCGATTGCGGCACCCATCAAGAAGGTGGCAAAGGTGTAAAACAATATGGCGTGAAATATCATCCCGATTACCTGTACTGAGCGTCCGCCGCTTTGTCCGCCGAAATCATCGCGTCGTATTTTTCACCGACCGCCATTAGTTTGTCCTTGGTCATGATGTTTTCGCCTGCTGCCTCCATGTGGTACTCATGGATACGCGTCTCGACGATGGCATCGACTGGACAAGCCTCTTCACAAAAACCGCAGTAAATGCACTTAAAAAGATCGATGTCATATCGCGTGGTTCGACGAGTGCCGTCATCACCGACGTCAGACTCGATCGTGATCGCGAGTGCTGGGCACACTGCCTCGCAGAGTTTGCACGCGATACAGCGCTCTTCACCATTCGGGTAGCGTCGCAACGCGTGCAGACCGCGAAACCTCGGCGACTGCGGCGTTTTTTCGTCCGGATACTCAAGCGTTACGCTCTTCTTATAAAAATTACGATTCGTTACCGACAGGCCCTTGAAAAGCTCCCAAAGCGTAAATGTCTTGATGTAACTGACTACTCGATTCATCAATATATTTGCCATCCTAAATCGTCATTTCGGACCATGGTCCGATGTGCATCCACGCCATCACTCCTTCAACGGCGATCCAGATGATTGTGATAGGTATGAAGACCTTCCAACCCAGGCGCATGATTTGGTCGTAGCGATAACGTGGAAATGTCGCGCGCAACCAGAACAGTGAATACATAAAGAAAGAGATCTTGATGAACAGCCAGGGGAAGCCGCCCCCCACAATCCAGCCGACAAAACGCACATCGGCGTACGGCGCCAGGAATGCGATCCCTTCCAGAGGTGATGCCCAGCCACCCAGAAAAAAGATCGCGGTCAATGCCGAGATCAGCACCATGTTTGCGTATTCCGCCAGGAAAAACAGAGCGAAGGCCGCTCCCGAGTATTCCACGTGAAATCCGGCAACAATCTCAGACTCGCCTTCCGCAACATCGAAGGGTGCGCGATTGGTTTCGGCAACTCCGGATACCCAGTACACAAAAAATAACGGCAATAGTGGCAGCAGAAACCAGTTCGCAACTCCACCTTCTTGTGCTCGAACAATATCACCGAGATTCAGGCTGCCCGCCGCCATCAATACGCCGACGAGTGCGAAACCCATGGCGATCTCGTAAGCAACTATCTGTGCCGTTGATCGCATCGCACCGAGAAACGCGTACTTCGAATTCGTTGCCCATCCGGCGAGAATGACCCCATAGACGCCCATCGACGTCAATGCAAGGACGTACAACAGGCCCGCATTGATATCTGCAATAACGAACCAGTCGTTCATTGGAATGACGGCCCAGGCTGCGAGCGCGGGTATCAATGTCAGTAACGGTGCAATGATGAACAAAAACTTGCTTGACTCCGCCGGGATAATAATTTCTTTGATCAGAAGCTTAAGGACATCGGCGAACGGCTGCCCGAGGCCAAGCGGCCCAACGCGATTTGGGCCTATCCGTCCCTGCATGCTGCCGATCACTTTGCGTTCAAAATAGGTCGAAAAAGCGACTACCAAAATGACGACAATCGCGACCAGTAATATTTTTGACAATACGACCGCCAGGTACTGCACCAGGGGCGGTAACGCATCCCAGGTTCCGATCACGTAGTCGATGATGCCGCTCATGCGCCGACGTCCTCTATAACGACACGTTTGGCTTCCGGGGTCATCTGCAATGCCGCGGCCCGTCGTACCAACCCATCAACTGAGTACAACGGAACATCGATGTCCAGGTCGGGAGCATCCGCACCGTTCGGTGCCGAAAATTTGGCGTCGCCGGACAATTCATTGTTTGGCGTCACATCGCCAAGCTGACCGGCGATCTCGTCGCGAACGTCTTCACTGGATACATAGTCGAATTCGGGTGCTTTCAGCAAATTGCCGAGAACTCGCAATACTTTCCATGCCGGTCGTGCTTCCCCGACAGGAGACGCGATGCCCTCAAAACTTTGCCAGGTGCCCGCAACGTTCACAAAGGTTCCGGATGTTTCGGCAAACGTACCGATTGGCAACAGCAGGTCGGCGGACGAACGCAGGGCCTCGGAATCAAATGACGACAACGCTATGACAAACTTTTTCTTGCCAAGCTTGTCGACCGCACCCTCTATTGCATTCAGGTCTGCATCGGGCTCCGCGTTCAACACCACCACAGCCTCAAGCTTCGCATCCAGCATTGACCCGGCATTCAGTCCCGCTGCATCCCGAGCTTGTCCGCCCTGCGTACGATGCGGCAGTAACCCGGCAAGATGTGCCCCGGCTGAATTCGCACCATCCGACAGATTGCCGATCTTCGCGCCGGTCAGATCCGCGATAGTCGCGGCCAATACCCGCACAGCGGAATATGCTGTGTGTCGTGCCGCAATATTTCCAAGCAACACGAGGCATTCATCCGAATCGCCCAGCGATTTGGCGATGCGTTTTTGATCCTCGCTCGCTTTAATGTTTTTGCAGAGACTTGCAACCGTCGATGGAAGTTTTTTACGGCCCGCGGCGGCAACCGCCACGCCCGCCAACAATTCAACAAGACCCGCGCCATGTGTGTAGGCATCTACATCAAAAAAGTATTCGTGACGAGCACTACTCGCGAAACTGACTTTCGAGCCAGCCAATGACGCTTTGCGCAAGCGGTGCGCCAAAATCGGCGCTTCCCGGCGAATATTGGATCCGGCGACGAAAACAGCCCCTTGTGTTTCAATGTCCGCGATTTCGCAGCCGAGCCACGGATAGACCGGATCGTGATCCTGATCTGAAAAATCCCGCCTGCCGAGTCGGTGATCGATGTTGGCGGTTTTCAGGTGGGCCGCCAATCTCACCAGCAAGTGTGCTTCTTCGAGCGTCACACTTGGTGAAGCCAGCATGCCGATCTTGTTGGCTTTAGTCGTGCTCAGCACATTCGCCGCCGTCGCCAGCGCATCTTCCCAATCGATCTCACGCCACTTACCACCGTCACGGACCCGTGGTCGCTGTAAACGATCGGCACTGTAAATTCCTTCGTAACTGAATCGGTCACGATCCGACAACCAGGTTTCGTTAATAGACTCATTCGCTCGAGGAACGATCCGCTTCACCGTGCCTCGCAGAACATGTGCATACATATTTGAGCCGACACAATCGTGTGGCGACACCGTTGCACGTTGCGACATCTCCCACGCACGCGCGCTGTATCGGTAGGGTTTGTTATTGAGCGCACCCACCGGACATAGATCGATAATATTGGCCGAAAGTTCGTGGTCGATGCTTTGTTCGACGTACGTGCTGATCTTCATGTCTTCGGTGCGACCGATTGTGCCGAGCTGTGGCATTCCCGTGATTTCATCACCGAACCTGACGCAGCGCGTGCAATGAATGCAACGCGTCATATCCGTCGACACCAGTGGCCCGATGTCCTTGTCCTTAACAACGCGCTTGCCATCCTGGTAGCGGGAGACATCGCGTCCGTACCCCATCGCGAGATCCTGTAGCTCGCACTCACCGCCCTGATCGCAAATCGGGCAATCGAGCGGATGGTTGATCAGCAGAAATTCCATCGTCGCTTTTTGTGCGGCAATCGCTTTAGGCGATTTTGTGAAGACCTTCATACCCTCAGCAACGGGAGTTGCGCAAGCCGGCATTGGCTTCGGTGCCTTTTCAATTTCAACAAGGCACATACGGCAGTTCGCGGCGACGCTTAGTTTTTCGTGGTAGCAAAATCTTGGAATGTACGCGCCGATCCGATCGGTCACTTGCATGAGCATCTGACCTTGGCGCGCTTTCACTGGCTCGCCATCTACCTCAATATTTACAACGTCGTCAGTCATCGCGCGTCAAGCCGCAGCCGCCGATCGGTCATCGACGATGCTGCGTCCGTGATTACGAACCATGTAGTCGAACTCGTCGTGGAAATGCTTGAGAAAGCTCTGTACCGGCCATGCGGCCGCATCGCCGAGCGCACAAATCGTGTGACCCTCGATTTTGTTGGCGACATCCAGCAGCTTAACGAGGTCTTCTGCTTTGCCCTGGCCATCCGTAATTCGCGTCAGCATCCGGTACAGCCAGCCCGTGCCCTCGCGACAAGGCGTGCATTGCCCGCACGATTCCGCCATGTAAAAACGCGCGATGCGTCGCAGAACTTTCACCATGCACGTCGTTTCATCCATGACGATGACAGCGCCCGTGCCGAAGGACGAACCCGCTTCCGCGAGCGAGTTGTAGTCCATCGTGCAGTTCATGATGGTTTCACCCCGCATCACGGGAACAGAGGAGCCACCGGGTATCACCGCTTTCAGCTTGCGGCCACCCAACACACCGCCGGACAACTCAAGTAAATCCTTAAACGGGATTCCCATGGGCAACTCGAAGTTGCCAGGTTTCTCCACATGGCCAGACACCGAAAACTGCGCCGTACCCCCGGACCCTTCCGGGCCCAGCCCCGCGAACCACGCCGCACCGTTTCGAAGAATTGCCGGAACACTTGCGAGGCTTTGCGTGTTGTTAATGGTCGTCGGCTTGCCGTACAGGCCGTAATTCGCCGGGAACGGCGGCTTGAAGCGCGGCTTGCCGGGCTTGCCCTCCAGTGAATCCAGTAACGCAGTTTCCTCACCGCATATATACGCGCCGGCACCTACGAATGTGAGCAATTCAATATCGATGCCCGATCCCTGTACGTCCTTGCCCAGCAGCCCTGCGTCGTAAGCCTCTTTCACCGCCGCTTCGAATCTGGGCACCGGTCCGTCGATGAATTCGCCTCGAATATAGTTGTAAGCCACGGTTGCGCCCATCGAAAAAGCCGCGATAGCCATGCCTTCGATCAACGCATGCGGGTTGTTGCGCAACACTTCGCGGTCGTGGCAAGTACCCGGCTCGCTTTCGTCGGAATTGCAGACAAGATATTTCTGGCCGGGTGCGGTGCGGGGCATAAAGCTCCATTTCAATCCGGTGGGGAAGCCGGCACCACCGCGCCCACGTAAACCCGAAGCTTTCACTTCATTAATCACCTCATCCGGTGACATTTTTCCAGCAAGAATCTTTCGCCAAGCCTGGTAACCGCTGTGTTTCTCGTAAACCTCGAGCAAATATGGCTGCTTCTCACCGAAGGTACTGAAACAAGCGAGATTGTGCTCGTAGTTCATCAGGCGAGTCCGTCCAGTATCTCGTCAACCGCGTCGATCGTCAGGTTCTCGTGATACTTGTGGTTGACCATCATCATCGGAGCACCGCAGCAAGCGGCGAGACATTCTTCTTCGCGCTTCAGGTAGATGCGGCCGTCCGTGGTGCTTTCGCCAAGCATTACGCCCAGCTTTTTCTCCACATGATCGACGATTTCGTCTGCACCGCGCAGCATGCAGGAGACATTGGTGCAGATTGCGACGTTGTGCCGGCCAACGGGCTGCGTCTGAAACATCGAATAAAACGTGGCGACTTCGTAAACATAAATTGTCGGCAGGTCGAGGTAATCGGCAACTGCGTTCATTAATTCCGCCGTCAGGTAGCCGTTGTTTTCGTGCTGTACTGCGTGCAATGCGCCAATCACGGCGGATCGTTGTCGCTCCTCTGGGAAGCGTTGTTTCCAATCGTCAATCTCACCTTTGACATGATCAGATAGACGTTCGATTGGGGCGACAGGTTCACTCATCGGTCGATCTCCCCAAATACGATATCCTGTGTACCGATAACGGCAACAACGTCGGCAAGCATGTGCCCCACAACCATTTCGGACATCGCTGCCAGGTGCGCAAATCCTGCTGCACGAATTTTCACGCGATAGGGTTTGTTGGCTCCGTCAGACACCAGGTATACGCCGAATTCACCCTTGGGATGCTCGATCGCGACATACGCCTCACCTTCCGGCACACAATAGCCCTCGGTGAACAATTTAAAATGATGTATGAGCGACTCCATGTCATCCTTCATTTCGATGCGTGTCGGTGCAACGACCTTGCGGTCATCCAGCATTACTGGGCCTGGATTTTTGCGTAGCCAGTCAACGCATTGCTTGATGATCCCGTTGGACTGGCGCATTTCTTCTATCCGCACCAGGTATCGGTCGTAGCAGTCGCCATTTTTGCCGACCGGAATATCGAAATCGACTTGATCGTAAACTTCGTACGGTTGCTTCTTGCGCAAATCCCATTCGACACCGGAGCCACGTAGCATCGGGCCTGAGAACCCAAGCTGCATTGCACGTTCGGCGGAAACGACACCAATGTTGACGGTTCGTTGCTTCCAAATCCGGTTATCGGTGAGCAACGTTTCGTACTCATCGACACACGCCGGAAATTTGTCCGTGAATGCCTCAATAAAATCGAGAATTGACCCTTCGCGGGTCGAGTTGAGGCGGTCAACTTCTTTCTTGCTACGAAATTTCGACGCCTGGTACTTCGGCATTGACTCGGGAAGGTCACGATAAACCCCACCGGGCCGATAATAGGTCGCGTGCATTCTCGTGCCCGAGACCGCCTCGTAGCAATCCATCAGGTCCTCGCGCTCTCGAAAACAATACAGAAACATCGTCATCGCACCGATATCGAGGCCGTGTGTGCCGAGCCACATCAGGTGATTCATAACCCGAGTGATCTCGTCAAACATGACACGAATGTATTGCGCACGTATCGGCGCCTTAATTCCCAGCAATTTCTCAATCGCAAGAACGTAACCATGTTCATTGCACATCATGGATACGTAGTCGAGTCTGTCCATGTAGCCGATGCTTTGATTGTACGGCTTGGATTCGGCCAGTTTTTCAGTCGCACGATGCAGAAACCCAACGTGAGGATCGGCTTTTTGAATCGTTTCGCCTTCCATTTCAAGAATGAGCCGGAGCACACCGTGCGCCGCAGGGTGCTGCGGGCCGAAATTAATCGTGTAACTCTGAATCTCACTCATTACCGGTATTCCGCAATTGCTCGTCGTAGCGGTTGTCGTCACGAATAACGCGCGGTACGAGTGTTCTCGGTTCGATGCTCACCGGCTGATACGCTACCCGACCTTTGTCAGCGTCGTAGCTCACTTCAACGTTGCCAATCAGCGGAAAATCCTTGCGGAACGGGTGCCCGATGAAACCGTAGTCCGTCAGAATACGCCTGAGGTCCGGATGACCCTCGAACAATACGCCGTAAAGATCGAAGGCTTCCCGTTCAAACCAGTTCGCTGAATTCCAGATGTCCACAACGGATCGGATGACCGGCGGATTGGCGGTGCCTGTGAATACGCGCATTCGCAAGCGCGTGTTGTGTCGCAGCGATAGCAGGTGATACACGATGGCAAATCGACGCGCATCGAATTCGTCAGCCTCGTCCAGAATAACGGGCTTTTGCTCGACGCCTCGACTGAATCCCGTCTCTGTCGCACTGGACGTTGTCCATTCGGTGACACCGTAGTGCAGATAGTCAATGCCGCAGACGTCCATGAGCATTTCAAAACCAAACTCGGGCTCATTGCGAAGGGCAATTGCGACTGCCAGAAGATCGTCCTTTCCCACCTCGATCGTCAATTCACCGCACGAGGAAGCAACGCGCGTTGCTTGTTCGTCGAAACGCTCTTCAATCCGAGCGGCTAATGTCTCGTGTCGATCAATCATGTCTTTTTGTTATCTGGCAATCGTGCTCGTGCGCCGTATCTTGTTCTGCAGTTGCATCAGCCCGTATATCAGGGCCTCCGCCGTCGGCGGACAACCGGGCACGTAAACATCAACGGGAACGATTCGGTCACATCCGCGCACCACAGCATATGAATAATGGTAGTAACCACCACCATTTGCGCAGGACCCCATGGAGACGACCCATCGTGGTTCCGCCATCTGGTCGTAAACTTTGCGGAGTGCCGGCGCCATCTTGTTGGTCAGCGTGCCTGCTACGATCATGCAATCGGATTGTCGTGGGCTTGGCCGGAAGATAATGCCAAATCGATCGAGATCGTAACGTGATGCACCCGCCTGCATCATCTCGATAGCGCAGCAAGCCAGCCCGAATGTCATGGGCCACAACGAGCCGGTGCGCGCCCAATTCATTACGGCATCAACGCTAGTGACGACGAATCCTTTCTCTTGCAGGCTCTCTCCGGCAACCACGGCATCTTCTGCAGGCACCTCGGTCGCGGTCGTATTGGCTAGTCCCACTCCAACGCCCCTTTCTTCCATTCGTAGATGAAGCCGACGACCAGAATCGCCAGAAACAGCGCCATCGCGATCAGGCCAAAACGTCCGACCGTGTCGAGCGAAACCGCCCATGGAAACAGAAACGCGATCTCCAGGTCGAAAATGATAAACAGGATAGCCACGAGGTAATAACGGACGTCGAACTTCGCGCGCGTGTCGTCAAACGGTTCGAAGCCGCACTCGTACGGCGATAGTTTTTCGGCATCCTTGCCACCGCGTCCGATAAGAAAACCGAGAGACAGCAGAACAACACCGATGCCGGCAGCGACGCCCAGAAATACGAGGATAGGAAAATATTCTTGCAGCATTGGGCCGCATTGTATCAGTGTGACTAGCTTTGAATACACCCAAAAAAAGCTTGTATTTGGTGCTCTGGGCGAGACTCGAACTCGCACGGCTTGCGCCACTGCCCCCTCAAGACAGCGTGTCTACCAATTCCACCACCAGAGCAATGTTTGCGGCCTGGATTTCCAGGCAATTATGGCTCGCTGTTACTGTCCTCGACCGGCTCTTCTTCGAGATCCGGTAGCTCGCCATTGTCGTCTGTTGGCTCCAATGCAGGCATTTCCGTGCCCGGCAACGCATCGCTGGGTGCCGGCACTTCGTCGCTCTGTTCTTCGACTAAGGGCGCAGAGTCAAGCAAACTTTCGGGTTCCGTAGGACGCTGGCTGCTCAAATAGGCCAGCGTAAGGCTGGTCGCAAAAAACGCCGTCGCCAGTACCGCAGTTGCACGAGAGAAAAAACTGCCCGAACCTCGTGCGCCAAAAACGGTTCCCGACGCGCCGGCGCCGAACGCCGCACCCGCATCCGCGCCTTTGCCTCGCTGCAGCAGGACCAACGCGATAATCGACAGTGCGATTACCGTGTGTGTAATAAGCATAAATTTCTGAATATTTTCCATCAAATCCTCAAATACTGGCCGCCGCCGTGGCAATTGCCAGAAAATCATCTGCCTTCAGTGACGCTCCGCCGATCAGACCGCCGTCAATGTCAGGCATTGAAAATAAACCTGCCGCATTGTCGCTTTTCACGCTGCCGCCGTACAGGATAAGTGTTGCCTCCGCGATGTCCCTGTTGCGGGCCTCCATGCCCGACCGAATATGGCGATGCACATCCTGCGCTTCCTCCGGGCTCGCCGTCATCCCAGTTCCGATCGCCCAGACCGGTTCATACGCGACAATCGCCGTCGCAAATCCATCGATCCCTACCGCGTCGAATACAGCACCCATTTGCTCATCGATTACAGCTTCAGTGGACCCAGCTTCCCGTTCTGCCAGCGTCTCGCCAACACACAGGATGGGCACCAGGCTGCTCTCGATCACGACTTTGAACTTGGCCGCCACGGCATCGCTGGACTCTCCATATAGCGCTCTTCGCTCCGAATGCCCGACGATGACGTATTCACAGCCCACATCTTTGAGCATTGACGTCGATACTTCGCCCGTGAATGCGCCCACAGAGTGCTCTGACACTGTCTGCGCGCCGAGCAATACTTCGCTGCCATTGAGCTGTTCCGCTACGGCAACCAGGTACGGAAACGGCGGGCAAATCAGCAACCTGACCCTTTCTGTCGCAGGCGCACCCGCGACAATTCCAGACACGAGCTCGGCATTGGCCGCCGAACCGCCATTCATTTTCCAGTTGCCCGCTATCAGGATGTCTCGCATGGACGCTAACCCCAAGCCCCAAAAAGGCGCGCAAGGATACCGAGGCTATCGCGGCAAATCAATATGATTGACGCGACTCTCAGCGAGCGGCGTCTTCGACCACGGCGGCGAGCCGTTTCGCCAGGGCAGCGACCTGCTCCTGATCCTTGCCCTCGACCATCACGCGGATCACTGGCTCGGTCCCTGAAGCCCGCAATACAACGCGCCCGGTATCCGCAAGTTCCCCCTCGGCCTCGACGACGGCTTCCTGGATCGCTGGAAATTGACTGGGGTCGAGACGCTTTTCGGTACGCACGTTGACCATTGCTTGCGGAAATTTTGGCATTCCTGCTGCCAGTTTCTTTTTTTA
>PVMS01175179.1_pt1 | contig 16116 bp, 15 predicted proteins | sample 1853461 | NCBI WGS metagenome assembly PVMS01 (sample SAMN08582032, study PRJNA380276) | Marine sediment metagenome, whole genome shotgun sequencing project. | isolation source: ocean sediment barecode stripped | collected 2017 | reverse complement strand
TCGCAACCACACCCGTCGGTATGGTTTTTTGGTCAAAACTCGGGTGAGCGAAAGCAGTAGAACATCCAAGGCAGAGCACTAGCAAAAGAGTTTTATGCACAAGGTTTCTCCTGATCAAATTTGAGCAAAAAAAAGTGGCGACTCGTTCGCCACTTTTTTTTGCTCAAATTTGATCAGGAGAAACTTTGTGCATAAAACTCTTTTGCTAGTGCTCTGCCTTGGATGTTCTACTGCTTTCGCTCACCCGAGTTTTGACCAAAAAACCATACCGACGGGTGTGGTTGCGAAAGCCGACCTGATGGTCACTCATGGTTGTGGGCAATCCCCGACAATCAAAGTGGTGGTAGAGATACCGGAAGAGGTTTTGGCTGTTACACCACGTGTAAAACAGGGCTGGACTATAGAAACGGTGGAATCAAAATTGTCACGGAACCGGGTTGTGTTTGGAATGGAGCGAAGCAAATATACCAGTCAGATTATATGGAGTGGTGGCAGTCTTTCCAGTGACTTTTTCGACGTTTTCTCTTTCATAGTGATTCCACCGATTGAAGCGGCAACACTGTATTTTCCAACGACTCAGTATTGCGTGGAAGGGGTGGATGCCTATACAGGTGTGCCTGATCCATCCACTCCGGAGAAGGATATGGAAAACCTTGCTCCTTCGCTGAACGTCATCAAGCACAGCGATTCAGGGTCTCACTGAGCAGCAGAAGTTTTGATCAGCTTGACTGACACAATTGCCCTGGCGTTTCGAGGGCTCAGTTTCGTGGCGGATTTACAGGCCGCAGGTATCGCAATCTTCCTGGTTTTGTTTTATGGAGTGTCCGGTACCTCAGTGCAACAAATTCGCAGGATTGGCTTGCTGACCGCACTCGGTGGATTGATTCTGACAGGTACACACTATTGGCTGGAAGCCGCCAGGATGGAAGGGCAGCTATCCGGCGCGATGGATATGGCTATGCAGGCCATGTTGCTGAGCACCAATATTGCCACGGCCGCGGCTACTAGAATTTTTGGTTTGCTTATCATTTCATGGGGGCTGTTTCTAAGCAGCAGGCGGGGCGATGCGGTCAGTCTGATGGGTGTGATGCTGGTGATGATTTCATTTTCACTGGTAGGGCATACCTCAAGTCATGATCTGAGGTGGCTGCTGATTTGTCTGCTTATTACGCACATGTTGGTGTTGACTTTGTGGTTCGGTGCTTTGATTCCCATGTGGGTGGTTTCCCGGACTGAATCAGTCGAAATCACCAGTTCAATTATCAGGCAATTCTCCTCAATCGCGACCTGGACTGTTCCCCTGATTTTCCTTGCTGGGTTGGGGATGGCGGTCATTTTGCTGGATGGCTGGTCAAATCTTGTGACAGGCTATGGAATTTCCCTGTTAATCAAGATTTCCATATTTGTTGTCCTTATGGGGCTGGCAGCGTTGAACAAGTGGCGTCTGGGCCCGGCTATTGAGCAGGGCAACATGAACGTTCTGTCACATTTTCGCAGATCGATTGCCGCTGAATGGTGTCTCATAGTCTGTGTGCTTTTGGTGACCACTGTCATGACCGGTCTTTTCTCGCCCACACATTAGTCTGGAATATTTTAATTAACGGAGATCATTGGTGAAACCCAACAAACTTTTCCTGAGCAAGACGATAATAATACTGGCGACCCTGTTGTTGTCAACGACGGCCTGGGCTCATGCCACTGCCAGTCATTCCGTTCCTGAAGACGGCGCCGTACTGAGTGAGCCGCCCACCGAGGTGACGATACAATTCAGCGGCCCGGCAAAATTGATTTCACTGACCATAACGGATCATGACGGCGAGGCAACCGAGATCGATGTATCCAATGCAAGTTCCGTAGATGGCCTGGCAACGGTTTCTATCCCTGTTTTGCAGGCAAACAGTTACCGGGTGATCTGGCGTGCGCTGGGTCTCGACGGACACGCAACAACCGGCCGGTTTGGATTTGTCATTTCGTCATCATCGAAATAATCTATAAGGAAATATCATTATGTCCAATGACAAGCCTGGTTTACTTGAGTCAGTAAGTCTCAGTCGCAGAGACTTGATGGGTGGTGCAGTGCAACTGGGTTTGCTGGCTGCAGCTGTGGCCCTGGGCGGGCAGGCTGTGGCTGGAGAAGGCAATGTTGGAGAAAAACAAGCTGAAGTTCCACCGCCCAAATTTTTGTCTGATGGTTTACCCCAAAGGGGTGAATTCCTGATCCGTGGCGGCACCATCATGCCCATGGAAGGATCGCCGGGGAAAGTGGAGTCAGGAGATGTTCATGTCCGCGATGGTCTCATCGTCGCAGTCGATCGGGACCTGTCAGCAGTCGATATTCCAGTAATCGATGCAACTGGAATGATCGTCATGCCGGGTTTTGTTGAAACACATTGGCACCTTTGGAATGCCATCTACAGAAACCTGATCTCTGTCCAGGGGAGCTATCTCAGTGTCAAACACAAACTGGCTCCATTTCACCAAGCCATAGACTTTCAGCATGCTGTCAACCTGGCGATGCTTGAGGCTTTAAACGCCGGAATTACCACCGTTCATAACTTTTCCCATAACACGGTTGGTCCGGAGTATGCGGACGCCGAGATAGAAGCAATGATCTCCAGCGGTTTGAGGGGACGTTACTCTTATGGGTGGCCGGACGGCATGGCTAATGACGTTATTATGCCAATGGGTGACCTGGAACGGGTGCAGAAGAAATGGATGAGTCAGTCGGGTATTAACGATGGCCGTCTGTCTCTTGGCCTGGTGGCCCGGGGACCTCAATATACAGAGCCCGAGGTCTATCGTGCCGAGTTCGGACGGGCCCGTGAGCTGGGTCTGCCGATCACAATCCACGCAGGCCCTTTTGGTCGAACCGTCTCAGCGGTGCAGTTGCGGGAAGAGGGTTTTCTCGACGAAACAACCATCCTGGTGCAGTTTCAGCGGGCGACCGCGGAAGATCGCGAAGCCATGCTGGAGACCGGAGCCTGGAACAGTATAGGCGCTTTGCTCAGTCACCTGAGAGGCCCGATCGAGTCAGACATTACCAACCTGGTTCGCATGGTCAACATGGGTGTCAATACCTGTCTTTCAATTGATGCCAGCCCGACCTCCACCGTCAATATGTTCGAAATCATGCGGTCCTTGTGGCAGATTGGTGTGCCTGGCGGAGGAGGTGGTCATGCGGCTGATCCTGGTGGTGGGGGCCATGATAAAAAACCACAGGCAAGCCATCAGGAAACACTGGTCCCTATCACGCTTCAGCAGTGTCTTGAGATGGCGACAATCAACGGTGCTCGCGCACTCGGACTGGGTAAAGTGACGGGTTCATTAACTCCCGGAAAAAGAGCAGATATCATCCTGGTCAGAATGACAGATCTCAATATGATGCCTGCTGCTGATCCACAGGTTGCCCTGGTGAGTTCGGCCACCGTTGCCAATGTAGACACGGTGATTGCCGATGGCCGAATCCTCAAGAGTGGCGGCCGGATTGTAAGCGCCGATGTCGAAAGGGTGAAGCGCGAGGCCGAAGAGTCTCTACAGGCCATACTTCGACGTTCACGCGTCTGAATCAGGGTTGGAGCAGGGTATGCCTGCCTCGGTCATTTTGAATCGCAGATTCCTTCCAGGTTTAGAAACTCTTCGGCGTTTCCACACATGATTCCATTCAATTCTTCCTTGCTCAGGAAATCTGCACTGCGGTAGCTTTCCAGGGACCCGGCAACCGGAAAGTCATCGGTTGCAAACATGATCCGATTGATCAGGCCATGAATTTTGTAGGTCCGTAGCATGGCGTGAAACCCCTCAATTGGAAGAATGGACGAAAAGGGGGTGAGATCAACCTTTACCCGGGGAAACTGTTGCAATAATCGCAGGAGTCCCGGATACGTCAAAACGTTTGCATGCATGATCTGCAGATGCAAGCGTGGAAAACGGACCAGCAACTCCTCAAGTAATACCGGGTCGCCTATGGACAGACGGAACTCCGGGCAGCATCGTACTGCGGTCATGGGTGGTGCACCGGCGACGTGTATGGCAACGGGTATATCAAGCTCCTGGGCCAGTTCGTAATAGGGCAGCATTTTCGGGTCATCAAATGCCAGGCCTGCATACTGGGTTCCCAGATCGCCCATGATATTCAATCGACCACTTTTAAATTGTGATCTCAGCCAGGCAAGGTCGGGAAACGGCTCACCTGTTTCATAACACGGTATACGTCCGTCGGTTTCTCCTTCATACAGGGTAAGTCCGTTGATGCAGGGAAAAGTCGCTCCCGCCAACATGCGATCGCCAAAAAATGAATTCCATGACTGGACAAATTCCTGTGCACCACTGACAGCAAACAGTACAACATTGGACTCGTTTGCTTCAGCCAGATATGCATCACGTAGTGCGAGATTTTCAGGATGGTCCGGGCCAGCCTGAATCGCGTTGCGCGCATGTACATGCATATCGATAATATTTTGCCCGGCAACAGCCGGGAGTGCAGATGTCGCTGCAAATAAAACCGCTATAAAGCTGTAAAACCGGGGCTTTACGTTCTTCATTTTTTATTCCCCATACATGTGTCTCCACATACCTGATATGTTCAATTTAAACCACTTGTCATACATACCCAGATGCTGATATTCGGGTAGTTGTATTGTATCCATGGCCTCTTGCTTGCTCAGGCCTTGTTCCTTCGCTTTGACAACCTCGGCGTAAAGTGCTTCGAAGTACTCGCGGAACTCCCGTACATCTTCCTTGTTGCCGATTGCACTTCCATCTTTTCCTGGCACGCCGTGACCGGTCAGAAGAATGTCGAAGTCTATTGCCTCCAGTTTTCGGAGGCCTTCAAACAGGTCTGGAAAATAGTGTGTGTAGGGCAGATCAAGAAAGGAAACACGGTCTATCCACAATGCATCCACCGCAAGCACCGCGCGTTCCTGTGGATAGTGGACAGCAATCAAATTGTCACTGTGCCCCTTGCCAAGATAAATCAGGTCTACCGTTTTGCCCCCAAGTTCAATGCGGAGCGAGTTTTTGAATGTGATATCGGGATAAACAGCAGGATTATCTTTTCTGTAGGCATTCAGTTGGTCCACATCGCCGTCAAAACCGTCAAAATCAGGAATTTCTACGGATGTGTCATCCCAGATTTCGAATTCTGCAAGCACGTTTTCCTGACCGATAACGATGGCCTCATCGTATAAGGCAGCTCCCGAACTGTGATCGTCATGGCTGTGGCTGTATACCAGGTATTTGACCGGAAGATCAAAACGTTTTTTCAGCTCGACCTTCAGCCACTCTGCCGTTCGGGTATTGATGGGATCGGTCAGGATGATACCTTCTGGCGTGACAAGGAAGGCCGTAAAAGTATTGTTGTCGTCCTCCACCTGGTACAGATCACCCGTAATATGAGTGATTTCCCGGTTTGCAGGATCAACGGCCGCAGTTGCCAAGCCTGAAACCAGCATTGCCAGTACCATCAAAATACTCGTAAACATGAATTTCATCTTAATTTCCTTTTGTTGTGTTCAGCCTTGCGAAGACCCGAGATTGTTCAAACCTGCGAGTACACGATCCGGTGTAAGGGGCAGATGACGCATACGCACACCCGTGAGTGAGGCCAGCGCATTTGCAAGCGCTGCGCCGGTCAAGGGGACGCCGGTTTCGCCAATTCCACTGGGCGGATTATCCGTGGAGAGAGCTTTGACATGAACAGCAGGGATTTCTGACATACGCATGATGGGGTAATCATGGAAATTTGACTGCATTACGATTCCATTTTCAATGGTAATCCGTTCTTTGAGAGCATGACTCAGGCCAAATATGATGGCACCTTCCATCTGTGCCCTGGTATTGCCTGGTGCGATAATCAGACCTGGGTCAACGACGGACCAGAAATTGTGCACTTTGATGATGCCATGGGTTCTGTCCAGCGATACTTCTGCGACACCAGCCGCCATGGTCTCACCGTAGCCTGCCACGCTGATTCCAAGGGCAGTTCCTTCCCGGGGTCGATTCCAGTCACAATAATCAGCCAACTCCGAAAGTACTCTGAGCATACGTTTCGAGCTCGCACACAGCTCCATACGCAGTAGCAGTGGATCCATTTGTCTGAACAGCGCAATCTCATCGAGAAAGGATTCGATGGCAAACTTGGTATAACCCGCCCCGATGCCACGAAATGGCACAATACGGGCATGTCGTTCGGTGATTAACTGCTCGGCTCGCAGATTGGGAATATTGTAGTTCTGGTTTTCGGTCGATTTCATTGAGATGACATCCTGGCCATCTGCTGTTTTCCACCGTTCAGGTTTGAAGTAGGCGAGTACAGAAGGGGTTGCGACCCGGTGATGCCAAACGCTTATCTTTCCATCTGCGTTCAGACCGGCCCGAATATGCTGTGCTGAAACAGGGCGAAACAGGCCATTTTTAATATCATCTTCACGTGTCCAGGTGACTTTTACTGGTTTCCCGGTTGCTTTGGAAAGATAAACAGCGTCCTCCACATATTGCATATGGGTACGTCGTCCGAAACCGCCGCCAATATAGGTTGGATGAACCGTGATTTTGTCCGTGTCGGTTCCCAGCGCTTTTGCTGCAGCGTATACGGTCAGCGTTTGTGTTTGCGTGCTTACCCAGATTTCTGCTGCATCACCTGCCGCACTGACCACGGCCGTCGCGTTCATGGGCTCAAGTTGGGCATGATAGGCGTAGTCGCTTTGGTACTGTGCTTCGATTATTTGCGTGGCATCTGACATGGCTTCATCGACGACACCGCGCTCATGGTAGATCGAGCCTTTCACCGAAAGGTCACTGGCAAGATCCTGGTAGTCGCTCAGGCTGGAACTGCTGGAGAAGGCACTTGCAGGTGCATCGTCACTCCAGGTCACTTTAAGTCTTGAACGGGCTTCTATGACGGCTTCCATGGTCGTAGCCACGAGACCCACACCGTAGGGCAGCGTTACCACAGCAATAAGCCCCTCCACGCGTTCGGCTGCGGTTTTATCAAGCCCCAGGATTGTTGATCCTTCGACAGGGGAGCGCTCAACCATACCGTAATGCATCCCCGCTACCTGAACATCAGTTCCAAATATCGCGCTACCATCCACTTTCTCGGCTATATCCAGACGTGGAATGTCCGTGCCGACAATTCGATACCTGTCCCTGGGTTTGAAATCTGACGGGGTGATTTCCGGTAATGGGTTCGGCACTTCTGTCTTTGCGGCGAGATCGCCATAGCCAATAGATCGCTGACTTGCCTGGTGTACGACCAGGCTGGGCCGGGTGGATAGCTCCGCAAGGGGAACCGACCATAGGCGTGCTGCCGTTAGCATCAAAATCCGTCTTGCTTGCGCTCCGGCGTGACGAAGTAGCTCGTAGTAACTTTCCACGCTGGCCTGACCTGCGGTATACAACTGACCACCGAAATCAGGATTGCCATAAGCCGGGTCATGTTTTGTAACCAGTATAATCTTCACCTTGGACCAATCTGCATCCAGTTCCTCGGTCAGAATCATTGGCAGGCTGGTCAATGAGCCTTGCCCCATTTCTGCGGCCGGGCAGGTGATCTCAATGGTGCCATCAATACAGATGGTCACCCAGATATTCGAAGTCAGGCCATCAGGGGAAGGCCGGTTAGTTCCGGCCTGGGTATCAAAATAAGACAGGCCCCCAAATCCGATGGCGAAACTCAGACCAGCGATTGTCTTTACAAAAGATCTGCGCCCGGGCGATTCCACCTGATGATTCTGCTTTATGGTCATGGGTCAGGTGTCCCCCGCGGCACGCTCGATTGCGGCGATGATACGGGAGTAAGTACCGCATCGGCACAGGATTGAATTCATGTGCTGGACGATTTCATTCTTTGAAGGGTTTTTATTACTTGAAAGCAACGTGGCGGCCTTCATGATCTGTCCTGATTGACAGTAACCACATTGTGGAACCTGTTCGCTTATCCAGGCCAACTGCAAGGGGTGACTGGAGTCTGGTGAAAGACCCTCTATCGTCGTGACTTTCTTACCATCCACTGCAGCCAGAGTCGTAACACAGGAAAGCGCAGCTTCCCCATTGATGTGCACCGTACAGGCACCACACAAACCGGCACCACATGCGTGTTTTGTGCCAGTGAGTTTCATATGTTCACGCAGTACCCAGAGCAAAAGTGTCCCTGGTGGTTTTTCAACCTTTACCCGTTCACCGTTTACAAACAATGTAGTCATGGATTTAATATTAGTGGATCAATAACCCCAATCCCATGTCTCATTCTTAAAAAAAAAACACTCGCCCAGCACTAACCAGTTTACCCCCAAATGGTACTATTGATCTGTCAGTATTATTAGTGGTCAAAAAACGAAATTAATGTTGCATGTATCAAACAATAAAATCCTATGACGGATTTGAATGAAATACGGATATTCACCCAGGTTGTCACTCGCGGCAGTTTCACGGGTGCAGCCGAATTTCTTGGGCTGACCAAATCGACTGTCAGTCGCAAAATCTCATCACTGGAAGCGCGACTGGGGGTTCGACTTCTGACCCGTTCTACGCGGCAACTGCATCTGACCGAGCAGGGTGATGTGCTGTTTCAACGCTGCAGACGGATCTTGTCGGACCTGGATGAGGCTGAACTCGCTGTTACCAGCTCACAGGAAAAAGTAGCCGGTCACTTGAACCTGATCATACCCATCGAAATGGGTCAGCTGGTTATGGGCCGGGTTATTGGGGAATATTTACAGCGCTACCCGGATGTGGTGATTAACGCCGAGCTGACCAATCGCAAAGTGGACATGGTGGCTGAAGGGATTGACTTGATGTTTCAACTGGGACTGGGCCAGGACTCTTCACTGATTTCACGCCGTGTCAGCAGTAAAGCAGTTGTAGTGGTGGCAAGTCCGGATTATGTAGACACTTTTGGAATGCCTGAAGCGCCTGCTGACCTTGAGAACCACAACTGTATTGTGGGACAGCTGTTGGCATGGACTTTCTTTCAAAATGGTGTGGAAAAAACAGTCAAACCCAGCGGGTCCTTCATGACCAACAACATCACATGTATTCGGGAAGCGTCAATTTCCGGACTGGGTGTGGCGCGGCTTCCCCTGTCGCTGGTTGAAGCTGAACTCAGTGAGGGCAGCCTGGTAAAGTTGGTACAGGATTGGGAAAGCGCTGACAGTCACATCTATGCACTGTACCCCAATCGCAGATACCTGCCGCAAAGCACCAGGACATTTCTTGAGTTCTCCTCTGAACGCCTGGCAAAATCCTGGACTTAACTGCTGCTTAGTTCATACAGGTCCAAAATGGCATGACAACACTCATACCTGGGTGCTCAATTCATTTTTTTTATCCAGGCTGAATCGACCGGCCCCATTCACCACGAGGAATAAAAAGGCCACCCGTCTGCATGGAAGTCATGTGCATCTACTCCTTCATATAAATGGCGTGGCAGGATTCGCAGGAATTGTAGATCGATTCCCCCGCGTCCATCAGTCCATCAAAATCTTTCATCTCAGCTGCTTGTACAGCAGAGTTCGCGGCCTCCTCGAGTGCAGTGGCATGCAGGGACCAATCATCACCTTCAATACGGTGGGTCTCGTCCATGAGCAGACTGGCAGAATTCGCCAGTTTTACACCATTGATTCGAATCTCTTTCCAGGCACTTTCGTCATTTGGTGGTTCTTCAATACTCCAAATATAGTCAGACGCCGGAATGGTCAGCTCTCTCATGACTTTCTGTATGGGTGTTTCGGACTGATTTACCGTTGACTCGGCCAAAACCTGGACAGCCCAAAGCAATCCAATGAAAGCCAGATACTTTACAAATTTGCTTATTGTGATCGGCATTTCAGATCTCCGTTTTTGGAATAAAAATGCGGGCGATGGTTTCATCATCGTGAAACATCAGGTGTTTGATCGCCCCGGCAATATGGATGAGCGTCAGCCAGAGAATGGCCTGGCCGAAAAACTTGTGAACACCACTGGCCAGGTCCAGAAGCCAGGGAATACCTTCAGGGGGCCCATGAATTTCGATTACACCGAACAGGGAAAGCGCGATTCCATTGGACCATACGACCAGCGGGCCGGAACACAGCATTCCGGCAATGGCAAGCAGTAACAGGTAGTGCGTTGTCTGGGCGATATTGTGCGTAAAACTGCTTTGCCCTCTTACCCAGGGGTGTTTCGAATAAAGACGCCACATGATCCTGGCCCACAGAACCAGGTAGGACAGCACGGCGATTGATACGTGTAGTTGACGTCTTTCAGACGCGGGTTCGGTATCCAATGAGCTAATACCATCACCGATAAACCAGAGAGCAATAATCACCACGGCAGAAAGCCAGTGAAGAATAATTGAAATCCAGCCAAACGAGTGTCCGGTATCGGAATTGCAGCTGAGATGTTGGGGTCTGTGAGGCGATTGAGAAACTTTTTTTTGGTTCGCTGCTGACTCTGCGGATGGCATGATTCAGAGCGATCTCACTTTAACATTGCGAAATCGAATCAGCCCGCCATTGCTTTGTAAACCGATGGGTCCTTGCTTAAAACTACTGTTTTTGAAATCCACAACCAGGGTGTCATTGAGATAAACCTGAATGTGATCACCACGGGCGGTAATGTCGTAGGTATTCCATTGATTACCTGCCTTGATTCTGACCAGGGGGGCTGCGAGGTTAATGATGGAACCAGTCGCATTATCGGGATTGCTGTGCTGATCGTATATGTTCAATTCGTAACAGGTCTCATTGGCAATGACACTGAGGTCCTGGCAACGTATAAATACACCGCTGTTTGCATCCGGACTGGGCCAGAAGTCCAGCCGCATCTGGAAATCCCCATAGCTTTCGCGAGTCAGCAGGAAACTGCCCTTGGCATCCACGGATTCAACAAAATCATTTACCAGGTTCCAGTTTGACCGGCCCAGTTGTATGAAGTTGTCCAGGTTTTCGCCCGAAAAAAGTATCTGCCAGTTTTCCGACTCATGCGAATTGTCTTCCGGTGGTGATGTTGGATCAACCTGGTTTTCCTGGGCCTTCTGGCATGAGAAAAGCGCCATGGCCACGACCAGGATCAGGGTAATTTGCCTCATACTTTCTAGTCTTCGGACTTGCCGGCGCTGCTGGGCTCGGCGCCACCCAGGCTACGGGGTGAACATGGATCGGAGCTGGTGTTGACGCAATCCAGTAATTCCTGGGCAATCACTATCCGTCTGTCGACCCAGGCATCGAATGCTTCCGCACCAACAAATGGGTGAGGATCACCTGCCCGACGTTGATCCAGCAGCGCTTTCTTTTCAAACGCATCGTCAATGAATGCGTGGTTGTTTATCTGTACATCGATACCTTCTATTGTCTTGATCCGCTCCATGTCTGAAATGAACTTCTCAATAATTTCAGGTTCAAAATATTCCAGTTCGGTTCCACCATGAAAGTAAGCAAGATATTTATCCTCTCCATCCTGAAGTGGAATGATGGTGGATACCGTGCCCGGTGTATGACCTGGCGTGATCTCAAATTGTATCGTCGTATCACCCAGCGTGAGGGTGTCGCCATGCTCAATGACCCAGTCACGTCTTGGACCCTTATCACCCATGCGTTCTTCGATCAGCCCCCAGTCTCCCATGCCACTGCCAACCACAACACCTGTCAGGTCCTGCAGCATTCGTGCCTGACCGTAATGGTCCAGGTGGCCCTGGGTTATTACCAGGTATTTAAGATCAGCAGGATCGAAACCCAGTTTTTCCATGTTGTCCAATAAGTACTCACCATATTCTTCGTGTTCGAACAGAGCATCAAACAGGATCAGGCCATCGCTGGTGACCAGTATCCAGCTGGAAACATACTGGATACCGATGAAATACAAATTGTCGAAAACCTTGAATGGCTCGCGTGCCTGATCATTTGCCAGGGCATAACGACGAGCTTGATTGCTGTCCTGTTGCGCAAAAGTCGGGCCGACTGAAAACACCAGCAAGAGAGTGAACAAAAGGGCAAGCGATTTGGACGGAGACATGAGTTTATCCTTTAGATATTGCCAGGCTTACTCAGCCCGGCGGGGTTTGTTTGATCAGTTTTGCCGCTCCCCGAATGACTGAATCAAGGTCTTTCGGTGGCTTTGATAAATTGCAAAATCATGTATATAGTATGCAAAGTAAATCATGTATATGGTATGCAAAACAAGATTCAGTGCCATTAAATTACGGTAACCTTCTAATGAAACATCTAATTTTCATCATAATATCAATTACATGTATTGGTTCATCGATGGTTTTTGCACATCATGGCCCACCGTCTGATCCCGCTTTATTCAATACGGAAAGAGTGATCGAAATGGACGCTGAGGTTGTGAAAGTATTCTGGCGCAACCCTCATGTTCGCTTCAAAGCTCTGGTTGAAGGCCCGTTGGGGGTCGAAGAATGGCAGATAGAATTGCGACGTGGACCCACTGCGTTCAGCAATATCGGTCTTAAGAAAGATTTCCTGAAACCCGGCGACAAGGTCAAGGTGGCCGGGTATCCATCAAGACGAAAGCCCAACCTGCTTGGAATGCTGAATCTGCTTCTGCCCGATGGCAGGGAGTTGGTCGAACCCAATATTGAAACCCGATTTTCCGATGTCAGACTGCTTTCCGGATCAGGTAGGGTTATTCCCGAACTCGATGGAGATGAGACATATACCGATGCTCCATCGCAAAAAGCCGCAAGTATTTACCGTGTCTGGGGCATGGTGGGTAACCGTATTCCGGAAACGCCTGTGGCCGAGTACGTTGAATACCTCTCCAACACGGCGCACGCATTGAGAGCACGCTACGTCGCCGCCAGGGATGACCCTGAACTCAAATGTCAGAGTGGCATGCCAGTGACCATGTTTGATCCACCACCCATGGAGATCAGGAAGGATGGGGAAAATATCATCATTCACCTGGAAGAATACGATATTCAACGTACCATCCATATGAGCAAGCCTGGGAATGAGCCCGAGCCTTCACGATTGGGTTATTCCATAGGTCATTGGGAAGATGAGAGAAACCTGGTGATTGAGACCACACACATAAACTGGCCTTTTTTCGATCCCTGGGGTACGCCGCAGTCAGATAAGATCACTTATCTGGAACGATTTACGCTCAGTGAAGACGAAAGCCGACTGGATTACTCGCTGACTGCCGACGATCCCATCATGTTTATTGAACCCATTGTGTTGAAAAGAGCCTGGCGCTGGTTGCCTGGTAGAAAAATCAACCTGTACGACTGCACGCTGTGGGAAGGTGATGAGGAATACGATCCCGAACGGAGCAATCCTTTCAAAACCACACAGCAGTGAAGCTTGGCACCGGATGATGGCAGATTAATTGTGGGTCAGTGATTCAAAATCACCGTGAACCAGTTCACCGTTTGAGAACGTCGCAAGAACTTCCGTCTGTCTAATATCGTCCAGTGGGCAGTTCAATATATCGGTGTCGAGAATCACCAGGTCGGCAAACTTACCGGCTTCAATGGAACCAATCGCATCGTCCCACAGCATGATTTTTGCACCATTAATGGTGTGCAGCCGGATGGCTTCTTCTCGAGTGATCTGCTTGGCCGGGTTCATCAGGGATTCACCTGGGGTTTCCGTGGCTCTTTTCAGGGACTGCCAGAGTGTGAACATGGGTTGTGCGAAAACATTGTCAGTGCTTTGTGCAGCAACAAGACCTGAATCCAGAATCCAGCGCCAGGGCGTATTGATTGCAGCCATTTCACCGGCCATGTCCCTGAAAGTCTTTTGGTAAATTGCCCTGGTCATTTTAAACTCGGAATTACTGTTGGCAGTGATATTGAGATCCAGATTGCTCATACGTTGCAGTCGACCCTGCGTCATGTAGGGCGTATGGGCAATCAGCCAGTTCCTGCCTGATAGCGGATAGGTTTCATTGACGGTTTCCAGGGCCGTCAGTACGGTATCGGTCATTCTGTCACCACCCACCGGAAAGCTCATGCGTACATCGAATTTGGCGGCAATCATGGCAATTTCAGTTATTTTCTCAGCCGATATTGGGAGCTTGTCAGAAGCTGGATTCCCATCCATATCCCAGTAAGGCTCATTCATCATGGCCTTTCCGAATGAAATCGGACCATCCATGGACAGTGTGGCACCCAGCATTTGTACCCTGTCACCTTTAACAATGGTGACGATGTCAGTACCGGCCAATCTTTGGCCTTCACGGGTGCCCATGGCGGGATCGTCTTCCTTGCCTTTTAACACCCTCAGCCAGTCATCAATGGCTTCCCGGGGTTTCCACTGGGCGCCGAGCAGTTCCGGCGAAAGTTTCATTCGAATGTTCAATCTGTCACGGTCCAGCAGGTACTGTATGGTTTTGATATTTGTTTCAGTCAGGAAATGGGACTCGTAAACTGCGGTTATCCCCCTGGAATTGAACACCCCGATATGCTCTTCAACGCCTTCGGCCAGGCGGGGTGTGGGATACCTCGGGGCAAAGCGGGAAATTTTTGAATAATAGGGATTCCAGTTATAGGCATGCATGCCTTTGATCAGCCCGTTTGGCTGACCGGTTTTCTCGTCCTTGATGATTTCAATACCCTGGTCATGGGTTGGCGTCTCACTGCTTATTCCCATCAGCTCCAGTGCCAGGCTATTGAGGATTGCAGGGCGTGGCCCGCCCCAGGGGGTGGGGATGTAAACCGGGTTTTCAGGAGCGACCTCATCAAGATCAAAACGAGTTGGCCATCGTCCTTCATCAAGTGCGTCTGGAAGCTCTCTGGTTTTTCTGGGGTTGCCGATACTGGAAGTGAAGATCCACTTTCCCTGCCCCGTTTTCATCACACGATCGGCAATCTTCTGCTGGATTTCTGCAATCGAGCTGACTTCTGCCAGTACCACGGCGGCTGCCCCTGAGCCCACGTGAATCATGTGTGGGTGAGTGTCAATAAAACCCGGAAGCACCATTTTTCCGGCAAGGTCAACCCGCCTGGTGTCGGCATCAGACAGACTGTCGATTTCGGCGTTGGTTCCTACTCTCAGAATTTTCCCATCGTCGATGGCTACAGCTTCAGCAATCTGGAACTTCTCATCGACTGTGACAATCTTACCGTTGTACAAAATTGTGTCGCTTGCTATCACGCAGTTTGCAAACAGAACAAGAATCGACACAATTAAGTGCGTACGTACTTTGATGGTGCTCATTGTTGCTCCCCATGTTGCTGAGTCTAATCATACGCCGGGGAATCGACGAGATAATAATGACAGGTTGTTAATCTTGCGTGCCTGTCTTGAAGTATGTATTCAGTATACAATATCGTGGTCAATTTTCTGGTCTGAAGCTGAGTTTGAAGGAGAATATATGTTTTATCGCAGGTACATCGCCATACTGGCAGTTGTGGGGCTGATCATGATGTCGGTTGCGCCAGTTATTCAGGCTGAGACTGCAGCTGCCCACCCACATTACACGCTGGCAGATGAAGGCCAGGCCCGTGAACCGTTCAAGGTATTCGACAATCTGTATTTCATCGGTATCAAGTACGTAGCCAGTTGGTTGTTGGTGACTGATGACGGTTTGATCCTGATCGACAGCCTGTTCGGTGATGCAGAATATGAGACCTATCTGCTGGATAACATACGGACACTCGGTTTTGATCCAGCAGATCTAAAGTACATTCTGATCACCCAGGGCCATCCCGACCATTATGGTCAGGCCTTCAGCCTGCAGGACCTGACAGGTGCCAGGATTGGAACAGGGCTTGGAGACTGGGAGTTAATTGAAAACGACCTCTGGTCTTCAATCGCACCGCGTAGGGACTGGGTCATTAACAATGGCGAGGAGTTGATACTGGGTAATACGACCTTGCGATTTGAGATCACACCGGGTCATACACCCGGAACCCTTTCGATTGAGTTTCCGGTGATCGATGGTGACAATTCATACCAGGCATTCCTGCACGGTGGGACGTCGATACGCACGCATGATCCTGAAGTCATCCAGGGTTTTATCAGTGACATGCAAAGAATCCGGACGTATGAGCAGATCGAGGGGCAGACCAATAATCACCCGTTTAATGATGATATGTGCGATCGCCACGAACTGCTTGATGCGCGCCAGGCGGGCGACCTCCATCCATTTTTGTCGCCAGAGATGTTCAAGGCCTTT
>PVMS01159732.1_pt1 | contig 16117 bp, 17 predicted proteins | sample 1853461 | NCBI WGS metagenome assembly PVMS01 (sample SAMN08582032, study PRJNA380276) | Marine sediment metagenome, whole genome shotgun sequencing project. | isolation source: ocean sediment barecode stripped | collected 2017 | reverse complement strand
GTGTTTTGAGGGGTGTAAATTAATGAAATCGCGAATTGCTAAGTTCGCCTCCTATTATAATTGGTACGCAGCTTTAGAAGTCTGATATGAAATCTCATTACAAATTTAACATATATTAAATTGTGAGATTTAGTGAGTGTAATTATATTTGTGGCATACTATTTGTAGTATTCTTTATAGAAAATATAAATAGTTTAGTTAGTAGTTTAGTTGGTAGTTTTAGTTAGTGTTGTAGAAAAGGGTCAATCGCCAGATAGGCCCTTTTCTTTTTAGTAGAATACGTAGTTTACGACTTCTTCCCGTTCCGCATCTGATAGTTTGTGATGTATTCCCTGGGATTGGTTTATATTCATCAATTCAAGGATTTCACTTTTTTCCGACAGTCCGATTCCCGCCTGCTGACAGGTAAGTGGGCTATTGAGCGTAGAAAAGAGATTCTCAAAATGCTTTATTGTGTCGTCCACAGTGGATACTCCAAACAGATCAGCACCTAATTTTTCAATCCGGTTTCCAGCCCTGTTGCGCATCATCTTCATCCAGGCCGGATACATAATCGAAAGAGATGCTCCATGTGGGGTGTCGTGTAGAAAAGAAAGCACATGCCCCAGGGCGTGTACCCCCCAATCGGCAGATGCCCTTCCGTAAATGGTGAGATTATTCAACGCATTGGTAGCAGCCCACATCATTCTTTCTCTGAGCACATAGTTTGAAAGATCATTTAACAGAGATGGCCCGAAACTTATGGCCTCTTCGATGATCGAAACCACAAATCTGTCGGAAAGTGACGCGTCGCCCTCTCCAAACCAGGCTTCAAGGCAATGCGCAATAAGATCCAGAATACCGTATGCTGTATAATCCTTTGGGACAGACACTGTATATGAAGGATCAAGGAATGAATGTGTTGGATAGTTCAGATCATGTTTGACTCCGATTTTTTGTCTTGTTTCCAAATTCTGCAATACAGCGGCCGAATTCATCTCCGTACCTGTTGCGGCAAGGGTAAGGACAGCAATAAGAGGTACCGCAGAGGAAGGATCATGTTTTCTGCTCATCACCTCCCAGGCATCACAACCATCGGCGATGCAAATTGCAATGATTTTTGCCGAGTCGATTACACTTCCTCCTCCAACAGCAACCACCATGTCCACTTTGTGATCCCTGCCTTTTTGAGCAGCCCTTGTTACATCATCTACAATTGGATTGGGTTTAATACCATTAAATTCAGTGATCTCAATGTTATGCTTCTTAAGTTGTTCGACGGTGCGATCGTAACTGCCATTTCGCAGCACAGAACCTCCACCATACAGCAGAAGAGCCCTGTTACCAAGTTTTGAAGCAGATAGCCCCAGATCATTTACCACATCACGTCCAAAATGGAGCATAGTGGGATTAAAGGCGATAAAATTTTTCATATAGATTGAATTAAGGTTTTATGAATTGTGCCAGCAGACAGATCCTTTCTACCTCCTGTTACACTGGCAAAAACGTTGATCTCTTCCAGCCATCTTAACAGCCCCAGCAATGCAAATACAAGGGCCTCCTTAAAATGTACCAGTTGCAGTTCAGGTATCTCTATCTGAGCAGTGGTGTGAGCTCTGATCCGCTCAGTTAGTGTTAGATTCAACGCTCCTCCTCCGGTAACAAGGACAGATCCCATCGCTGTCCTGTTGATTCCCCTGGCAATCTGAAAGGCAATATGTTCCAAAACGGTGGCCATTAAATCGGAGGACGGTAGATTCTGTGATTCTAAAATTGGAAGGAATTCACCAAGGAACCACTCCCTTCCCAATGATTTTGGAGCATCCATGCTATAATAGGCAAGACCATTGAGGTTCTCAAGCAGGCCTGGTGAAACCTTTCCCTGACGGGCCATACTTCCATCCCTATCAAATTCCAGCCCCTCCAATCCTGCTATCCAGTTTAATGCCATGTTTACCGGGCACAGGTCATACGCAATACGTGCATTTGCATCATCTTCAAAAGAGATGTTCCCAAATCCACCCAGGTTAAGGCACCCTTCAAAAGAGGCAAAGAGCATCCGGTCTCCTGCCGGTACCAACGGAGCACCCTGTCCTCCCTGCGCCACATCTTCACTGCGGAAATCATTGATTACTGTAATCCCGGTTCTTTCGGCCATCAGTCCGCCATTTCCGGCTTGCAGTGTAATTCCCCTGTGAGGTTCATGGAGAATGGTGTGCCCGTGTGAGGCTATCAAATGGGGCGACAAACTGTAGCTGTGGTGAAACTCATTGAGGAGCCGGGCATAGAATGCACCCAGTTCAATATCCAGTTCATGGATGCGCTCTCTGGACCACCCACTGGCATTTTCAAGTTTAGATTTTAGCAGCTCAGGATAGGGGAGGGTCTCACCCGCAATAATCCTGTATTCCCAAACAGTTCCATGGCCCACAAACTCACAGCCAGCCAGATCCACTCCATCCATAGAGGATCCCGACATTAACCCGGTTATGATATACCTATTTGTCACCCATGCAGTTTTACCATGTAAAAGTAGTGTGAAACAGATTCGCATTTCCCTTTGAATCTGAAACGTATAGTTCCAAATCATGTTCACCCTGATTGGTAATATGTTCCTTGTCGAATGTATAAACCAGCAAATCGTTCTTAAGGTCATACTCAAACAGGACCCATTGGTTATCAATATACCCTTCATAAGATTGAATACCCGACAGATCATCCAGAATAGTGAATTTCAGAGATGTTCTCCCAGTAAGATCACCTGTTACTCTGCCGTTCAGAGGTATGATTTCAGGAGCGATGGTGTCGATTCCAATGGCATATTTCCCGAAATTCCGAAGAGACGCCTCCACATAACCATCTCTGTACTGACCGCCTGCAGACTCAATTTCTCCATCTTCATTTATAGTGATTAAAAGCAACTTATCTCCTGGAATGGAACTCGTAGAAGGGAAATTAATCGAAAGTGTATAGGGCAGATGTACAGGTACCTCCTCCTTTGATATATGATAAAATGGGGTTAGGGAGCCCAGGGCAGGTTCAGTTTCTTCATAGCAGAATTCCATATCCTGGTACAGTGCGTTGGCTGGGATCTGAACATCTACTTCTTGGTTTGTAAATTCGTTCGGTTCCCCATATTTCATATGTTTAACAAATATGGGATTTTGAGCTTCTTCTACCCGGTTTTGGCCATCCCCCCATATTTTAAAACGAAGCTCAGACCTGTTACCTGCAACATCCGTGGCAACAATCAGGAGATCATAACTTCGGGATTCAGTGATCATCACAACTCCATCCTGCACCAGGTGTTTGTATATCCTTAACCTGTCGTTGGACAACCGATGGAGCCGGTGTGCTTTGGTACCCCTGGTGATTCGCTCTTCATAATCAGTATGGGCATTGATGTATCTGGTTTCAGAGAAGGCAAATTCATCCATGATGTGCTCATAGATCAGCCGGTCATCCACATACAGCTCCAGTGTATACACACCACACCGGTTGGAGGCTCCGTTTAAATAATCAAATACTTCAACACTGACCCCCAGTTCACCTGAAGCATTGACTTTTGTTCCATAAGGAACTGTGTACATTCCATTATCTTTCACGACCGGAATTAAAAGTTTTTTGCCAGCACCATTCACATGACTTTTAGAATCTATGGGGTAAATATTAACAGACCAAAACTGCGGGGCTACCTGATCAGCGATCTTAAAATCGTATTTCAATACATTGGTTGGGTGCTGATTTGCTGAAGAGCGAACTTCGAAATGAAGATGGGGCCCTGATGAGCTCCCTGAATTCCCCGAATAGGCGATGAAGTCTCCTTTTTTCATGGGGAAATCCTCCCTGTTCAAATAGAGGTCCACCATATGTGACCGCCTTTTGTACTGCAGGTTTTTCACAAAGGCCGCAATATCTTCTCTGTAACCGTCAAGGTGGCCATACACAGATGTGAACCCGTTTGGATGTGTGATATAGATCGATTTTCCATATCCGTTGGCCTGGACTTTGATCCTGGATACATATCCGCTTTCGATGGAGTAAACATGGTGTCCAATAGTCCCCTGGGTCTTTATATCAATCCCGGAATGGAAATGGTCTGATCTGATTTCACCAAAATTACCGGCAAGGTACATGGGGATCTTTAACGGTGGATGAAATGACACTGTATTTTGGCCAGATACCTGGATGATAAAGAGTTGAGATAGAGTAAAAATGATCAATCTGCGCATTATTTTCAGTCTGTATTATGAATTCTTAAAACTAAAGTTTTATTTATTAGCAAGGCAGTTTGTAATTTGAAAGTTTTAAACGCATTAAAATAATTCTATATTTGTATTATAAATATCTCTGTTGAATGAGTGCTGAACAGATTGAAATATTTGAAGGAATCAAGGATAAGGTTCAATTGGTTAAGGACAGGATGCAAGAGCACCTGGACGAAAATAGTCAATTGAAAAAGAAGAATGAAGATCTTTTACTGATGGTTCAGCAAAAACAGTCAGTTATTGACGAACTAGAACAAAAGAACCAGCAGCTGTCGCTGGTAAAAAGTATCATGGCGGATAGTGAAGATTCACAAGATGCCAGGATCAGAATAAATAAGATTGTGCGGGAGATTGACAAATGTATTGCTCTATTAAACAAATAAAATGGGGATGATGGATGATATGCTTTCCATAAAAGTTCAGATCTCTGAACGGTTCTATCCCCTGAAGATAAAACGGCAGGACGAGGAAAAGATCAGGAAGGCTGCTAAGATGATTAATGATAAGGTCCTACAGTACAAGCAGAGATATACGGACAAGGACACTCAGGACTTTATGGCCATGGCGGCGCTTCAATTCGTAATAAATTTACAGGATTGCGAACAACAGCAAAATGTTGTATCTTTGGAAAAGGAGTTGGGAGTTTTAAGTAGCGAATTGGATGATTTATTGAAATAAGAGTAATCGCGTTCTTATACATATTAAAGAGTTTGCCCGCATTGTTTCTTCAATTATTTTTGAAACTCAACATTTATTAAATTGGAACAAAGCTCGGGTTATAAAGAGCAGGCCATAAATTCCGGTTAGCCGGAATACTGATTCGTCGGTCATTGGAAACTCGATATAAGCTGGCAGTTCCTCCCATGTCGAATGGGGTTTTATAAAGTTTTGAGGAAATATGCGGGTTTTTTATTGTCTAAAATTGAAAAAACTATGGAACTGTTAATGCATTTATTGGTGCTGCAGTCAACCATGGTCCTGTATCTTGTAATAGGAGGAGGTTCACTGCTGGTTGGAACAGGTGTTGCATTTTTTATTTTCAATACAGTTGTGAAAAAGAAGAGCAATAATGTGATCAAGGAAGCGGAAACCGAAGCGGAGATGATCAAACAGCAAAAGATACTGCAGGCTAAAGAAAAATTTCTTCAGCTTAAGGAGGAACATGAGAAGCTCATCAATGAAAAGAATGGTAGACTTAATCAACGAGAGAACGAAGTAAAGCAAAAAGAGTTTTCGGTTACCCAAAAACATGAGGATGTAAAGCGAAAGGACAACGAGATGGACTCCATCCGGGAGAATCTTACTGTTCAGCTTGAAGTGGTGGATAAACGAAAAACCGAACTGGAACGTTCTCATCGAATGCAGGTTGAGCAACTGGAGGCTATCTCTGGTCTTTCGGCAGATGAAGCCAAAGAGCAGCTGGTGGAATCCCTTAAAGAGGAAGCTAAAACCGAGGCCATGTCCCTGATCAATGGGATCGTTGATGAGGCTAAGATGACAGCCAACAAAGAGGCCAAAAATATTGTCATAAAAACTATCCAGCGTGTAGCAAGTGAGACAGCCATTGAGAATGCAGTGACAGTATTTCACATTGAATCGGATGAATTAAAGGGCCGGATAATTGGGCGCGAAGGTAGAAACATTCGTGCCCTTGAGGCTGCCACAGGTGTGGAGGTTATTGTTGATGATACCCCTGAGGCCATCATTCTATCTGCCTTTGATCCGATTCGTCGAGAAGTTGCACGACTCGCTCTTCACCAGCTGGTCACCGATGGAAGAATCCATCCGGCCAGAATCGAAGAGGTGGTTGCTAAAACCCGGAAACAAATCGAGGAAGAGATTATAGAGGTTGGCAAACGCACAGCCATTGACCTTGGAATTCATGGATTACATCCTGAACTCACGCGAATGGTAGGTAAAATGAAGTACCGTTCCTCATATGGTCAGAACCTGTTGCAACACTCAAGGGAAGTGGCCAATTTATGTGCCATCATGGCTACAGAACTTGGATTGAATGCCAAACTGGCCAGAAGGGCCGGCTTGCTCCATGACATTGGTAAAGTTCCCGATGATGAGCCAGAAATACCTCATGCAGTATTCGGAATGAAGCTGGCAGAAAAGTACAAGGAAAAAGGGGAAGTGTGTAATGCCATCGGTTCTCACCACGATGAGGTGGAAATGACCACACTGTTGGCTCCCATTGTACAGGTATGTGACGCCATATCAGGAGCCAGGCCCGGAGCCCGTCGTGAAGTGGTTGAATCCTATATTAAGCGTTTAAAAGAGCTGGAAGCCATGGCACTGTCATATCCAGGTGTTCTTAAAACTTATGCCATTCAGGCCGGACGAGAGCTCAGGGTAATTGTGGGAAGTGAAAAGGTTACGGACAGGGATGCAGAGAGTCTCTCATTCGATATTGCCAAGAAGATCCAGGATGAGATGACCTATCCGGGACAGGTAAAAGTTACTGTAATCCGCGAAACAAGAGCCATTAGCTACGCAAAATAATGAAGAATGTACTGATTACCGGGACAGCCGGTTTTATAGGTTTTCACCTTGCCAGAAAGTTGGTTGATCAGGGATACCATGTCACAGGTCTTGATGTAATCAACGACTATTATGATGTTAATCTGAAATATGACAGGCTGAAATTGTCCGGGATCTCACGTGAGCAGATCGCTTATAACAAGCTTGTCTCAAGTTCAGTTAAGGGTAATTATCAATTTATCCAGCTGAAATTGGAGGACCGGGATGCTATTTTTGACTTATTTGCCAGCCAGAAATTCGATGTGGTTGTGAATCTGGCTGCCCAGGCAGGGGTTCGTTACAGTCTTACGCACCCCCAGGTATATCTGGATAGCAACATTACAGGTTTTTTAAATATTCTGGAAGCTTGCAGGTACCATGCCATTAAGAACCTGATCTATGCCAGCAGTTCCAGCGTTTATGGGCTCAACAAAACAATGCCTTTTTCTGTGAACTCCAATGTGGATCATCCGGTGAGTCTCTATGCAGCCAGTAAAAAGAGCAATGAATTGATGGCACATACCTACAGCCACTTGTTTGGTATTCCCACCATTGGCTTGCGTTTTTTTACAGTCTACGGCCCCTGGGGCAGGCCTGATATGGCCCTGTTTCTTTTTACAAAGGCCATGCTTGCAGATGAGCCCATTCAGGTCTTTAATCATGGCAAGATGGAACGGGACTTCACCTACATCGATGATATTGTGGGGGGGATTGAGAAGATGGTTCCCAAGCCGCCTGTGGCAGGACAAAATTGGGATCCTGCATCTCCTGATCCTTCATTTTCGTCGGCACCCTACAAAATACATAACATTGGGAACAGTAGTCCGGTAAAACTAACTGACTTCATTGGAGCCATTGAAAAGTCACTGGGCAAAAAAGCTGAGAAGCAGCTGATGCCTATACAACCTGGCGACGTGGAGAAAACCTGGGCCGATGTTTCTTCTTTAAAGAAGGATTACAACTATAACCCCGGAACACCTGTTGAACAAGGGATCCAGCATTTCGTGGACTGGTACAGGGATTATTATAAAGTCTAGCCTCACTGAGTACTAACCACTGAGTACTAACCACTATTACCCCAGTAACTTCTTCAGTGATTGAGCTTTATCCGGTTGACCTGACCGGTCATAGGCATATTGTAAATTGATGATCAGGCGCTCGATAATATCAACATTGGAGCATGGTTTGAAATAAGAATCTCTCTCTTCGATTTTTACCTGGCTTAGAAAATGCTTCAACTCCTTAATTCCGAGAGCTGCTCCGTTATCTGAAGGATTGATATAGAAAAGAATTCCATCCGGATTATCCGGAAATTCGGGATCATAGTAACAAAGTACAAAGTTACGGGGAAGGTTCACTCCATAAATGGGCAGGTTAAGCCTTCGGGCAAGTTCAGCATAAATGAGTCCAAGCAGAACAGGACTCCCTTTAAATGTGTCGATCACATGGTTAACCAGGTAGAGTTGGGGCGTGTGTGCCTTTTTCAGACTCTTGTCAAATTTATTAATGTCGTACATGAAGTAGTTCATCACCTTAACCTTCTCAAGTGCGGTCAACTCGTTATTCAGCTCAAGCCAAATATCCCTTTTAATTTTCTCAATTATATTATTAAGTGGCTCATATTCAAGGTCGGGATATTGAAACCGGGCCACCAGGTATGCTCCATATAAAAGATCCTTACCACCTGATGATCTCCAGGACTCCATGCCCCGGCTGAGGGAATTGAACTGGATCTCTTTGATTACATTTTCGATTTTACCCTGCAATTCAGGTTTGAGGGTAATTTCCCATCTTTTTTCAAGGGGAGATATCACTTCATCTCCCAGTTCGATCAGTCGGATGGATACAGTATCAAATACCTGATTGTCAGGATCATCCAGTAAGCTTATCAGAGCTTCAAGTTCTCTGTGAGCATGTTCAGTCATTCTTTATCAGTTTATCCAGAACCACAGAGATTAGTGAATCCATAGCAGGCTCATAGTCCTCCAAAAATTCCAGGGATATCCGGTTTGCGATAGCAACACAGATGGTAATTGCATGATGTCCCATTAAGGCTGCCAGGGCATACAATGCGGAACTTTCCATTTCAAAATTATTGATTTTCATCCCGCTGAAACTAAAGGAGCCCACTTTTTGAATTAAACTTTTGTCAATGGGGGCGAGACGGATTGATCGCGCCTGGGGGGCATAAAAACCAGGAGTGGACAGGGTGATACCACTCACCTGGCCGGGATCTGCCAGCAAGTTATAAAGCTTTTCGGACCCGGGTACAAAATAGGGGTCCGGAAGACTCCTGTTCCAATTTGTATAGTGCATAAATGACTCAGTGAGTCCGGGTACAGTGACATTTTCCTGATCCTCATAAAAATGGTACAATCCGTCAAAACCCCCTGCTACCTTCGATAAGATCGTGGTGCCAGCAGGAATATCTGCATGCAGGGCACCGCATGTTCCAATCCGGATCAGGTTTAAACTTGTTTTTTCGGGCCTGACAGTGCGTTGAGCCAGGTCCACGTTGACAAGTGCATCCAGTTCGTTGAGCACAATGTCAATGTTATCAGTTCCTATTCCAGTGGAAAGAACGGTGATGCGCTTCCCGCCATAGGTCCCTGTATGGGTAACAAATTCTCTATTTGATTTTTCTAATTCCACTACATCGAAATGAGATGACACCTGTCTGACCCTTCCCGGATCGCCAACAAGGATGATGGTATCAGCAATATCCTCAGGTGAAAGGGCAAGATGGTAGATGCTCCCATCCGGGTTTAATATAAGATCAGTATGGGAAATGGCTTCCATAACACTTTCTTTACTGCATTTTCAATAAAAATAGTGTATTTTTAAGCCTGCATTTAAATACTTACTCACAATAAAAATTATATAATGATGAAAAAATCTCAATATGCTATTGTTAGCGTAGTAGGCCTGGTGGTGCTGATGCTTATTTTTGGCAGCCAAATGTTTTTCGTTTTAAAACCTGGTGAACGTGGTGTGATCTTCAAAAAGTTCGGAGGCGGGCTTGATAAGGAAAATGTCTTTATTCCCGGTTTCCATGTAGTCGCTCCCTGGAACGATCTGATCCGCTATGACGTCCGGGAACAGAAAGCTGAAGAAACCATGGATGTACTGGATAAAGGCGGTCTATCCATCAATGTTGATGTGACCATTATATTTAATCCCTTTTATGACAAAATTGGTCATCTGCACGAGAATATTGGGGCCAATTTCATCTCAGTAATGGTTATTCCCAACGTAAGATCCTCTGTGAGGGCAGTAACAGGCCGTTATTCTGCAGAAGAGATCTACTCCACCAAAAGAGGCGAGGTCGAGGTAGAAATTATTGAATCTACACGGAAGGCACTGGCCGAGAAAAACATTGATATGAAAGATCTGCTGATTCGTTCCATAGCTTTGCCAGAAACGATTAAAAATGCCATTGAAAGCAAATTGCAACAACAGCAGGAAGCGCTGGCTTATAAGTACAAGCTGGAACGGGAAACCAGTGAAGCAGATCGCCTCAGAATTCAGGCCCAGGGTATTGCTGATTACAACCGCATTATCAGCCAGTCCCTCACTTCCAATATTCTGAAACAAAAGGGGATAGATGCCACACTTGCGTTGGCAACTTCGGCCAATAGCAAAGTAGTGGTTATTGGAAGCGGAGATGATGGCATGCCGCTGATTCTTGGAGGAAACTAATAGTTCTGGTTATGCTGCAAAGACCACAGACCCTCTACCTTCTGGGGGTCTTTATTGCTGTAATGTTTATGTTAACAGGGCCCCTGGCCCTGTTAACTCTTGACGGAAAGGAGTACGTGTTGAAGCACATGGGACTTTTTGATTCGGAGGGTTTGAAACTGAATCTGGTCACCTGGCCCCTGGGGGTACTCTCAGCTGTGGTTACACTCCTGGCGTTTCTGAATATGTTCTTTTACAAAAACAGAATCCGGCAGATGAGGATCTGTATTTTTCTTATCCTGCTCAGCCTGGGTATGATAGGTATGATATTCTTCTACATCTCAATGGCCAAGACCCAGCTGGAGGGAGCTGCAGTTCTGCACAAATGGAGAATTGTTATCCCTCCCATTGCTGCCATACTACTGTACCTGGCTTTCCGCAGGACTAGAAGGGATGAGCTGATGGTCAAAGCTTTTGACCGGATACGCTAACTAGATGATCTTAATGTTATCCTTGCTTGTGATCTTTTCGCAGTAGTGGCATTTAAGTTTCACTTCTGATTTTGAGACCACCTCAAACCTGGTGTTGACATTCTCGTTGTTGGTTATGCATTTTGGATTCACGCATTTAGCAATCCCGAAAATCTCATCGGGTATTGCAACCACCCGTTTTTCGACCACCTCGTATTCACGGATAATGTTCAGCTTTGCACATGGAGCCACAAGGGCAATTTTGTTGATTTCATCATCTGCGAAAAACACCTTGGATAGTTTAATAATCCCCTTTTTTCCAAGTTTATCACTGCCCAGGCTGTTTCCAATGGTGATCATGGTATCCAGTTTTTCCAGGTTCAGGATTGAGACCACTTTGAAGAGCGCGGAAGCGGGTATGTGATCAATAACTGTTCCTTCTCTTATGGCGCTGACTGATAGTTGTTTATCTTTCATCAATTGAGTCTTTTTCGAATGGTCAGGTGCTATTTAATTCCAAGTATTGAAGTAAGTATGGCCATCCGGACAAATACCCCGTTCCTGGCCTGGTCGAAATAATATGCATGCGGACTAGCATCCACATCTGTATGAATTTCATTCACCCTTGGAAGTGGGTGAAGTACTTTCATGGTCTCTTTGGTTCCTTCAAGCATGCTTCTGCGAAGGATGTATGCATTTTTCACCCTTTCATACTCGATGGGATCCGTAAATCGTTCCTGCTGAACGCGGGTCATATAGATGATATCTGCCTCTGGAAGGAACTCGGTAAGATCTTTTCCTTCGTAATAGTCAAGTCCGATTGCATCAAGATGAAGTTTATAAGTATCAGGCATTTTTAACTCATCAGGGGAGATAAAGTAGAAGGTCGTATTAAACTTCGACATGGCCTGCAGCAGGGAATGAACCGTTCTCCCATATTTCAGGTCCCCTACCATAAATATTTTCAGATTTTCAAGTGTACCCTGCGTCTTTAGGATGGAATACATGTCCAAAAGTGTTTGGGTGGGGTGCTGATTGGCTCCATCGCCTGCGTTGATGATGGGGACGGAGGAGACTTCACTGGCCAGTCTGGCGCTTCCTTCCAGTGGGTGACGCATAACAATCAAATCTGCATAGTTGCTCACCATTTTAATGGTATCATGCAGGGTTTCACCTTTGGATGCACTGGTGGCTCCTGAGTCACTGAATCCGATTACCCTGCCACTAAGTCCATTAATGGCAGATTCAAAGCTAAGTCGGGTTCTTGTGGATGGTTCGAAAAACAGAGTTGATATCACATACCCGTTGAGAATATCCTGCCTTGGCTTCTCTTCAAATTCAGCTGCCAGTTCAAGAATCTTCAGGTATTCATCTTTTGTGAAATCCGTGATTGAAACAAGGTTCTTATTTTTCATTGGACGGAGATTTAGTACAAATATAATATAGTGTCTATTGGACCATGAGTATTGTTAATAAACAAATAATAACTTAGCTGTTCCCCTCTGTTAAAATTTCACACCCTTCAATTTTTAACATCCTTTCTGCTACCTGATCCTGATCTCTTTGCCAGACCTTTAAGGTAAGTGTGCATTCAAGGTCAAATTCCGGGTCTTCAAATTGCAGGTGAAAATCTTTGATTACTTTCATTACACCATTCATCTGAGGGTAACTGAATTTTAGTTTCATAGAGGTAAACACCTTCAATTCAATGATGTTTGCCTGATTTAATGCATCTGCAGTAGCTGATCGATACGCATTAATCAGCCCCCCTACGCCAAGCAGGGTGCCGCCAAAGTAACGAATGACCACAATCAGAATATCGGTGAGGTTCCGCGATTGAATCTGTCCAAAAATAGGTTTGCCTGCACTTCCTGAAGGTTCTCCGTCATCGTTTACCCTGTATCGCTCCATACCTGCTCCCAGGCGCCAGGCAAAGCAGTGGTGACGGGCATCGTGGTATTGTTTGCGAATAGATGCTGTTTTTTCCTTAATGGCATCTTCACTGTTGATGGAAAATGCAAAAGCGATGAATTTACTTCCTTTCTCCTTGTAAAGGCCTTGTGATGGAGCTTCTATGGTCCTGAAGAGATCAGCCATCCATCAAAGGGTAAAAAGTAAGAGTGCCAGTGCGGAAAGAATAATTCCTATCCAGTTTATGGGAAGCAACCGCTCCCTGAAGATCCAGAGACCCAGCAGTACGCTGAGTCCTACAATTCCGATGTTATTGACTCCAAATATTGCAGAACTGTCAATGACTTCTCCGGAAGGGGAGCTGTAGTTCAGCGCACTTACCAGGAAAAAGATGGATCCAAAGTTAACAGCCCCCAGGAGCAGCCCCCATGCCCAAACTGCCGGTCGCTTAAAACTTGCCCGATACCTGGGGAAAAAGAGAAGAGCAATTAAGCCCGAGAGAAATGCATTCAGAAAAAGAATGGCACTGAAGAGTGCCGTGTCAGCGTTACCCACATACCGGTGTTGTGCAAATTTCACCAGAGAATCGACAATTCCCATTCCGAAGAACAGAATCAATGGGAGATAAATAACAGCAGGATCAAAAGATCCCTTTCTCAATGGTTTAAAGATGGTCAGCGCTACACCCCCGAGGGTTGTTATGATGGCTGCAGCCTTTAGAAGGGTAAGTTTATCTGAAGGATCGATTAACAGCGAGAAGATAATCGGGAATATGACAGACATTTTGCTGGCCACAGTGGTCACTGAGATTCCCGCCTTTTGTGAGGAAAAAGCAATCAGGAAGAACATGATAATAAACAAAATGCCAATGATGATGCTGATGGGGAGCCATTCTGCAGATCTGATGGTTCCCGGATTGGCATCACCGGTATTGATAATAAATCCAAGGATGGAAGCCGCCAGGTAATTGATGACTATAATGGGAAAGGGGGGGATATCAAAACGGTCAATGGACTTAAATATGACAAAAATGCTTGAGGAAGAGAGTATGCAAAGAATCAAAAAATGCATTCAGACTTACATCTTTAGCTTTTTTCCAATCTCATCAACCTGCAGACGGAACCGTTTATCGGTTTCGATCAAATTATTCACAGTTTTACAAGCGTGAAGAACAGTGGCGTGATCTTTACCACCAATTTGAGAACCAATGGTCGCTAAAGATGATTTGGTCATGGACTTGGAAAAGAACATAGCCACCTGCCTCGCCTGGACAATCTCCCTTTTACGGGTCTTTGATTGCAATTGCTCAAAGCCAATGTTGTAATAGTTGCAGACCACCTTCTGAATATACTCGGTTGTGATTTCCTGTTTTGTACGCTTAATGTGCTTATCGATCATCTCCTTGGTCAGATCAAGGGTAATCTCTTTTTTATTAAGTGTGGACTGGGCCAGCAATGAGATCAGGGCACCTTCCAATTCCCGGATATTGTCAGAAATGTGTGTGGCGATGTACTCCAGAACTGCCTCGGGCAATTCGATTCCATCATTGTAGGTTTTCTTTTTCAGGATGGCCATCCGGGTTTCAAAATCCGGAGCCTGAAGATCTGCAGAGAGTCCCCACTTAAACCTGCTTAACAACCTGGATTCCATACCCTGCAGTTCCACAGGTGGTTTGTCTGAGGTAAGGATAAGTTGTTTGCCGCTTTGATGCAAGTGATTGAAAATATGGAAGAACGTATCCTGGGTTTTCTCTTTTCCTGCAAATTCGTGAACATCATCAATGATCAATATATCAATCATCTGATAGAAGTGCAGAAAATCATTCTTATTGTTATTCCTGATGGCATCAACGAACTGAGTCTGGAATTTATTGGCGTTCACGTAAAGAACGGTTTTCTCCGGGAACAGCTCTTTGACCTCGATGCCAATGGCCTGTGCCAGATGCGTTTTCCCCAGACCGCTATCTCCGTAAATCAGCAGGGGATTAAATGCAGTGCCGCCCGGATTTTTCGAAACAGCATATCCGGCCGATCTGGCTAACCTGTTGCATTCGCCCTCAATAAAGTTATCAAAAGAATTTTCAGGATTAAGCCTTGGATCGATCTCAAGTTTCTTAAGTCCTGGAATTACAAAAGGATTTCTTATGGTATTTTCTGTTGCTTCAAGGGGTACAGCAACAGGCATGTTTCTAATCTCTTTATTATTTTTTGCTGGAAACTTTACAGTATAGGGTTTGCTATTGCTATATGAATTATTCTGCATGACCACATTATACTCAAGCTTGGCTTCCGGACCCAGTTCTTTCTTGATGACCTTGCGGAGAATGTCGATATACTGCTCCTCCAGGTATTCGTAAAAAAATGGACTCGGAACCTGGATGGTCAATACGTCACTGTCAAGCTTAAGGGGAATAATTGGCTCAAACCATGTACGAAAACTTATTGAAGGCACGTTGTCTTTGATAACAGTAAGACAATTGTTCCAAATACGTTCATGCATTGTAAACGTTGGTTTTAGATTAGGTTATTACATTTAAAGCTTGCGGGTTTCCTAGGACAAAGATTGTGAAAAAATAGGTAGAAAAAAAATACATTTTGACTTGATTTTTCCAGAAAAACTATATCACTGTTAAGGTCAATTATTTATAGCCTTAAAAAAAAATGATAATTTTTAACAACTTGATTATGAGGTAGATGAGGATTCGGTTGTAGTTATGGCCTTAAGATTTTGTTTTTGAAACATTTAGCTCATCCAATTCACTTTATGCTTTAATCAAACCCTACTTTTTCTTTTTTCCAAACACCGAGATTTGAACATAATCTTCCGGATGATCATTCAAATTCCGGATCAATTGATCAAGGTCTGAAGTCAGCTTCTCAAGATTGATATACAGACTATCCGAATAGAATAGTTTACCTGCATTTCCTTTTCCCGAATTCACCTGTTTCATCAGTTGATTGAAATGCCCCGTTAAGGTGATAAGCTCCATGGAGAGTTTATCAAGGCCCGCACTATCGAGAGTCGCACTTATGGAATTAAGATGACCTGTCATCGAAGATAATTCACCCTCCTGCTCGGTGAGCATGGATGAAAAAGATTCCAGGTTTGAGAAGCTCTCATGAAGTGATCCACCTTGATCCAGTGATGCTTTTAGAGATCGGGTAACGGAAGAGAGGTGCTCCAGAATATCTCTGGTAGTCTGAGAGAATAACTCCTTTTACATCTCTTGGACCAGCGTATCAAGAGAGCCTGCCAGACCGCATAAGCAATCTAGCAGGCTCTCTT
>PVMS01125493.1_pt1 | contig 16118 bp, 15 predicted proteins | sample 1853461 | NCBI WGS metagenome assembly PVMS01 (sample SAMN08582032, study PRJNA380276) | Marine sediment metagenome, whole genome shotgun sequencing project. | isolation source: ocean sediment barecode stripped | collected 2017 | reverse complement strand
TTCTGACAAACACATGGGCAGTGTGATCGTCGACCTTGCGGCCTTCGGCGGCGCGATGGCTGCCACTCTTCTGGTGTTCTCAATTGCGCGCGGCCCCGGCAGTTGGGCGCCGGCCAAATTGTTGCTGACCGGCGTGGTGCTTGCGGCCGGCTTCAGCGCCGCGACGACGCTGTTGTTGGCTTTAAGTCCTGACAGCAATTTGCGCGGCATGCTGTTCTGGCTCATGGGTGACCTAAGTTACGCGCTGGATCCCGGGCGCAGTCTGATCACGTTGATCATACTTACCGTGTCCGGGATGCTGGCCGCGCGGCATCTAAACGTGTTGTCTCGAGGTGAGCTGCAGGCCGCAATTCTTGGCTTGCCGGTCAGCGGCTTTCGCTACCTCGTATTTGCCGCAGCGTCGCTCGCGACCGCATTGTCGGTCACTACGGTTGGCGTCATTGGGTTTATTGGCCTGGTTGTGCCGCATCTGGTGCGACTTTCTGCCGGTAGCGATCATCGCATTGTCATACCGGCGTCCGCACTGGCTGGGGGTTGCCTGCTGGTCATCGCGGACACTCTCGCGCGCACTGTAATGGCTCCCCGACAACTGCCGGTTGGCGCGTTAACCGCTGCCATCGGCGTTCCCTTGTTTCTTATCTTGATGAGCCGCAGCCAGAAATCCCACTAGCTAGCGATAACGCGCGCGTTCCGCCAACTTCGCCGCTTCAGCCTGTCCCAACGCGGCCGCGACGATATTGTGATCGCCTGTAGCTTCTATCAGGACCGGAAATGCGGAGGTTTGGGCGGCATGGCGGATCTGTATATCCCTTTGCAACACCCAGTCTACCAGAGCGATTGCCGCGTCCGGATTGCGTGCGTGACGCGTCACACCCACAGCCTCAATATCAACATAGGTCTCGTCGGGCACGTGTACCTGCAGCTTGTAATCAGACATGTCGTTGTCGGAAATTGTTGCCGCGGCGCCGCTGGTAACCATGCCGACAGCGCAAACCCCCGCCGACAGCGCTTGCAGAAACTGTTCCTCGTTGGCGTACACCGGCTGGGCCAGATTCGCGACCCAGCTACGCACAGCTAACTCGGCATTACGCGCTCCCAGTTTATTTATCAGCATCGCTATTACGGTGCGATTGATCGGGATCTCGGACGAAGTGAGGCAGACCTTGCGGCGAAATTTCTCCGCGGCCAGATCTTCGTAGGCGGACACATCACCTGCGTCGAATTCTTCTGAGTTGTAAACGAGAACCGCTTTTTGATAACTCAAAGCTAACCAATACTTGTCCGGGTCCCTTAGCCAGCTTGGCACATTGGCTGCAACGACGGCCGAGTAATTCGGTCGCAGCTCACCCTCTTCGGCGACGCGCCACACACCGGCAACGGACGGCGTGATCAGCATATCCGCGGGCGGTGTTACGCGATCACCGATGACATCATCCAAAATTCCTGGTACGGACCCGTTGCGAACGATCACGATGATGCCCGTGTCCTGCGTAAACTCGTTAAATAGAGTTGGCAGGTAAGTCTTATCGCCGTACGCCGTATACACCACGACTGGTTCGGTCGGCGGTGCCTCTTCTACAGGCTCTTTGGGAGTGCAGGCGGCGACTAGTGCCAAACCCAAAAACGCCAATCCCACATGAGAAAATTTTCTAGTCACGAGTTGCAATATATTCCTGCCCCTTTTGCATCAGATCGACAAAACCGTCCTCATCGCCGCGCGCGACAACGTCGCGAATCCGCGCCGACGCCTCGCAGAGCGCGTCTAGCGGATCAAGTCCAAATTTGTTCAGGCTTTGAATTTCAAAGTACATGTGCGGGTTGTCCTGAGCGACGGCAGCTGCAACGAGCAACTGAGCGTCAAAGGTTGTCGACGACATCTTTGCAAGTTTCGGTGCCGCTTCGCCGCTTTCGGCCAGTGCTGTAAAAAACGCGATATTCAGCGCATGCGACAAGCCCAGAACGTACGCAATGAGGCGATCATGATCATCCAGACTCATGTCTATTTGCTCAACCATGGTCGCAGAAAACAACTCTTTGGCATCAGACACCGCATCCGCGCTGCCTGCGTCCATAAATATCAGGTGGCGACCTGACAAGAGTCGCGTATTCGGGCCATACATCGGATGCAAAGAAACCACGCGACAACCCGCGGCAGCCAGCTCACGTAAACCATCAATCAGCGGCGTCTTTAGGGAGCCGATATCGAAAATCAGGCTTTTGGGCTTGAGAACGGCCAGTTGCGTCAAAATACGACCAGAAATACCCAGTGGTGCGGCCACGACGATGACATCAAAGTCGATGCCCGCATCGGTCCAGTTGTTGAAGCTGGCCGGTCCATCCTGCACGCTCTTGTCCGCGATAACGGTCGTAAAACCCTGCGATGCGAAAAACTCTGCAAACCAACGGCCCATTTTGCCCGCACCACCAATAACCAGCACGCTGCGGCCGTCACCCTTGCCTTCCGAAATAACCCGATCACGCTCCTGGGTCGCTAGCGAAGAACGAATGAGCTCTCGCAACACGTTCTCAGCCAACTCCGGGTCCAGACCCAGCTCTTCGGCCTGCGACCGCCCCATGTCCAGCACGTCCTTCTCACGCGCATAGTCCCGCGTTCCAGTACCTGTAGATTGTTTGCTACGCCCTATTTCGCCGACCAGGCGCTGCCGTTCAGCAATCAATTCGACCAGTTGTCGGTCTACCGCGGAAAGTTCGATTCGAAGCTCGTCCAGTTTCATCATTTTCGTCTGCAGCGCCCTGTGGGCAATTCATTTCCTGTTTTACAGGACTCCGACAAGTCTGAGCAAGCGCAGCCGCGTTGTCCGAGGTCGGGTAATCGTGCGAATATCAGCGCCAGCCAAGAATTTTGAAAACAACGAACTCAAGAATATGAACGGAGCAAAACCGCGATGAAGACACGTGCCGCAGTTGCCTGGGAAGCGGGCAAACCACTCGAAATTGAGACAATCGACCTGGACGGACCGAAAGCAGGTGAGGTTCTGCTACGCAACGTTGCGAGCGGCGTTTGTCATACAGACGCATTTACCTTGTCCGGCGAAGATCCGGAGGGCATATTCCCGGCAGTTCTGGGACACGAAGGAGGCGCAATCGTTGAGGAAATTGGCGAAGGCGTTACGTCCTTATCGGTCGGCGACCACGTCATTCCTCTGTACACGCCCGAGTGCGGCGAATGCAGTTTCTGTACCTCGGGCAAGACCAATCTTTGTCAGGCTATTCGCGTTACGCAGGGCCAGGGGCTGATGCCCGATGGCACATCGCGCTTTTCGATGAACGGCAAGACAATCTATCACTACATGGGCACATCAACGTTCAGCGAATACACAGTTTTGCCGGAAATTTCGGTGGCCAAAATCAGCCCCGAAGCGCCACTAGAGAAAGTCTGTTTGCTCGGCTGCGGCATCACCACCGGAATCGGCGCGGTACTCAACACCGCTAAAGTTCAGCCCGGTGACACGGTCGCCATATTTGGTCTGGGCGGCGTAGGCCTCAGTGCCATTCAGGGCGCGCAAATGGCAAAAGCCGGTCGCATCATTGCGATCGATATCAACGCCGACAAATTCGAGCTCGCAACGCAGTTCGGTGCAACGGACACGGTAAACCCGAAAGATCATAGTGGCCCTCTTCAGGAAGTGATTATCGATATGACCGATGGTGGCGTCGACTACTCGTTCGAATGCGTGGGCAATGTGGATCTAATGCGCGCAGCGCTCGAGTGCTGTCACAAAGGTTGGGGTGAGTCAGTCATCGTCGGCGTCGCAGGCGCGGGCAAGGAAATTTCGACTCGCCCGTTTCAGCTGGTCACGGGACGCGTATGGCGTGGAACGGCTTTCGGTGGATGTCGCGGTCGTTCGCAGCTTCCAGGCATGGTCGATCAATATATGAATGATGAAATCAACATTGATGATTTCATCACCTATACGATGCCACTCGAAGAGATCAACCGGGCGTTTGATCTGATGCACGAAGGCAAGAGCATTCGTTCGGTGATTCATTTTTGAAATCAAATCAGGTCGGCCTAGCAACCACCTCTGAGCTTGCCGCCAGCGCGGCCGAATATGTTGCCGACAAAGGCGGGAACGCTGTGGATTGCGCGCTTGCAGCCGCACTACTGGCCATGAATACCGAACCCGGAGTTTGTGCGCTCGCCGGTAGCGCCTACGTGACGATATGGCCGGCGAACGGTGATCCGGTCACGATTGATGGCAATACTGCTATCCCTGGCGTCGGACTCGCCGACAGTGAATTAGGCCGCGGCGCTGAAAGCCTCACCCTCGAATATGGCGGCGGCATTACGACGCTCATTGGTTCGGGAGCGGTCGCCGTACCCGGCTCTTTGAAGGCACTGGAGCGCGCCTGGCAGTTGTTTGGAAATTCGCAGTGGCAGGATTTGTTTGCACCAACAATTGCGGCAATCAAAGATGGTTTTCCGCTGTCATCCGCCTGTCACTACTACCTCGGCTACTCCGGCGAACCCATTTTTGGGCGCAGTGACGACGGCTTCTTCGCACTACACGACGAGAAGCGCGAATTGCTACCGGCCGCCAGCCTGATCAGTATTCCGCATCTTGCCGATTCGCTGGCAGCAATAGCTGATGAAGGTGGACGTGTTTTCTACGAAGGCGATATCGCGAGCGCAATGTCGGCGCATGTCCTCGACGCAGGGGGCGCGTTGACGATGGATGACCTGCGCTTGTATGAAGCGATTGAAAGACCGTCACTTCGTGTGCCGGTCGGGCCCTGGTCTATCGCAAGCAATCCTGCCCCAGCGGTGGGCGGAGCCGTACTCTCGGCAATGCTGCTAGCTTGTGCTGGGCTTTCCCATCACGAATGGAGCCGCGATGCGCTGCAAAGACTTATTGATGTGCAACGCGCTTGCCTGGCATTTCACAAAAAAAGGCTGGACGTTAGCGATGACGTCGGCGTTGAGGCCGCCGCGCTGCTAGAGGCTGCCGGCAGCGGACAGCTCATGAGCGAATGGGCGTCTGCCTCGACCGTGCACACCTCGGCCGTAGACAACACGGGTCTTGCCTGTGCCGTAACCGCGTCGTCCGGATACGGTTCCGGTGAAATGCCGGCCAGCACCGGACTTTGGCTCAACAATTGTCTTGGCGAGCTGGAACTGAATCGGCGCGGACTTGCAGCAGCTCCTGTTGGGGCGCGGTTACCGTCCAACATGGCACCTAGCGTCGCACGCAACGGTGATACGGTACTGGCGATTGGCTCGCCGGGCGCAGATCGCATCACTACCGCCCTGCATCAGTTTTTGGTTAACCATTTGCAAATGGACATGCCATTGTCCGAAGCCATCGCGCATCCGCGCGTACATGTCGATACCAGTGGTTCCGAAGAGCGCCTGATGGCGGAACCGGGCCTCGATTTACCGCAGCTCGACATCCCGGTGCACGTAACTTCGGGCATTGGAATGTACTTTGGCGGTGTCGGTGTGGCGCGCTACTCAGCACAAGACGGTATTGCTGTTGCTGCCGATCCCCGTCGCGAAGGCGGTACCGCTTTGATAGGCTGCACTAGTGACTGACGCTTATCTCGCTGCCCGACTTCCGGATGACTTGCCCAACGACCCAATGCATTGGATCGACGCGTGGCTTATTGATGCTACAGACAAGGCGGTCAAACGCAATCCGAATTCGATGGCGATAATCACCTCCGGCAAGGATGCAAGACCGAGCGCGCGCATGGTTTTGTGCAAGGATTTTCACGCCGACCCTGGGTACCTCGTGTTCTACACAAACTACAACTCGATTAAGGCCCGGCAAATTGAAGAAAATTCGAATGTCGCGGTCCTGTTTCACTGGGATCAACTGGGGCGCCAGGTCCGAATAGAAGGCCAGGCAGTGCGTTCACCCGATGCAGAGAGTGATGCTTATTTCGCAACCCGCGACTGGGGTAGTCAGATCGGTGCATGGGGAAGCGACCAAAGCGCACCCTTGGAATCCCGCAACGCATTGATCGCCCAAGTGGCGAAACGTGCGCTGAAGCTTGGCGTCAACGTTGCCAGGAACCTGCAATCAATTATTGGTTCGGACCAAGCAACCATCTCCAGGCCACCACATTGGGGTGGCTATCGCGTTTGGGCCAGTCGTGTCGAACTCTGGATCGAAGGCAAAGATCGCATTCACGACCGCGCACGCTGGGACCGGACTCTCACGCGACAGGACGACGATTCTTTTGTTGTCGGCGAATGGTCTGGCATCCGACTGCAACCTTAAACTGAAGCTTTGAATTGAAACGACTCGCCGCAGTATTGACCTTGTTGGTATTTATCGAACCCGTGGCCGCACAATTCACGCTTACGCACGGCGGCAACGTTTCGGTCGATGTGGCAACTGACGGTCGTCTTGCTATCGACCTCCTCGAATCTGTCTGGATCTTGGCGGAAGATGGCGGCGAGGCCGAGGCGATTACCGCGATCGACACACCCGCAAGCAGGCCGCGATGGTCGCCGAATGGTACTTCGATTGTGTATCAAACCCGAATTAGCGGATTAGAACAGATTCGGCAATACCGATTCGCCAGCGAACTTGTGACTAATATCGGTGCCGCTGAATATCTCAACCAACAGCCGAGCTGGCATCCGAGCGGCGAACGAATTCTGTTTTCGTCCGATCGGCGGCAAAGCGGTTTCGATATCTGGGAGTTTGATCTCGCGACCGGGCTTAGTTGGCGCATAAGCCATCACGATGGTGATGAACTCGAACCGGCATGGTCAGCGGACGGTCGCGATCTGGTTTACGTGCACCACGTTGATGACCAATGGGCGATCGTATTGCGTCGTTTCGGCGAGCCAGACCGCACATTGGTAACGTCTGGCACCGAATTGTCTGCACCGCAGTGGCGTCCCGATGGCAGTCTGATTACGTTTCTTCGCAAAGGCGCAGTGGAACCTTCCATTGACATGATTATCCTCTCAGAGCCGCTGCTTGTCCGTTCCCTGGTGACGGGTGAAGAATTCATCGGTGCACGAGTTAGTTGGCTGAATCGTCAGCAGCTTTTGTATACCGCGAACGGCGCTATCCGACGCCGCAATTTCAATTCGTGGTCGTCGAGGAATGTTCCGTTCCGGGCGACAGTCACGCCGCCCGATGAATTCGCGGCTGTCGAACAACCCGCTCGTGACTTGTCATCGTTCGACATACCTTCCGGGGCGCTCACAATAAGAACAACGCGATTGTTCGACGGCATCGGTGGTGGCTACAAGAACAATATCGACATCGTCATCGACGGCGGCCAAATCACCGCATTGGAGCCGCGCCGCGAACGTCCGGGCGAAATCATCGTGGACCTGGGAGACGTAACTGCTCTACCCGGTTTTATTGACAGCTACGCCGGGCTACCGCAAGATTTTGATGACACACTCGGCGCCTTACTTTTGTCTTTTGGTGTTACGACAATCGTCAGCGAGCATCCTGCTGCAGAGGAACAGGATCGGCTTTGGTCCGGGAAAGAAACACCGGGTCCGCGAATATTCGATGCCGGCGATGAGGACGCGACAGCATCGCTGTTGCGCGGCACCGACTCGCTGGCTGATGCGAACACTCCCGGTTTAGACGAACTGCTGCGCGCACGACAATCGAGCTTGCTTCCGAGTGCTGATCCAAAGCGACGGTTCACTGAGATTCCAGATCTCGAACTCAAGGCGACCTCGATTATTATTGCCAGCAAGCCGAATGGATTACCGCCCGGCATGGCGCTGCACGCCGAGTTCCTGGCGCTTGCGTCAGCAGGCCTGGACGGTGAGCAAATGCTGCGCGGCGCTGGCGTAAACGCGGCGGCTTACTTAAATTTGGGTCTCCATGTAGGCCGGCTGGCACCCGGCAGCCGTGCGGATATTGTGCTCGTAGATGGCGACCCTTTGAATAACGCCGCTGACCTTCGAAAAGTGGTTGGCATTGTTCGTAATGGCCGTTTTTTCAGTGCCATTGGCTTGATCGAACGAGCGCAACAGGCCCTATCGTCGAATAAATTGACAAACTGACGGCATTTGAGAGTTGTTTGGCATTCAATTCCGCTTTGGCACCGCAAATAGCGGAAATAACCTGAGTGCTTATATGTGCTTACAAAACGTTGTTTCGTAACTGCTTGATCTTTAACGAAGCGATATCGTCGGCTTTTTTTACAATTCGCCGGCAATCCGAGGCTCACAGAACCTGTGCAGCGCGGGAGCCGTAGCAGTTTGGTGCCTTTCAGAGGGTTGGCACAGTATTTGCTTTTATAACCTTGCCCAAGCGAAGTGTAGCTACGGCAGGTAACGATTAGAGGCTACTTATAAGGATTTAGACGCCAGAAGAATTACAATTATAAAAACAATAAGATCCAGATCCCATAACAATAATATTTGAGTATCCGGTTACCTGATTCGAAGTTACCTCTCTTAATAATAAAAAGAGAAATTAGCCCCGCGGCTTCCAGCTGCGGGGTTTTTTATTGCCTGTGCACTTTGCATCGTTGCCGCGGTCGGATTAACGTTAGCAACTAACATGCAGGGGAGTAGAAGCAATGATGAAATCGATATTCGCAACATTACTGGTGACAGTCGCGTTCGGAACAGAGGTCGCCAGGGCCGATATTTACGCAGATGCATTGGCGAGCCCGTCCCGCCTCGAGGCTGATGCCGCTCGCGACGCCGCGCGGAAACCGGATGAGGTCCTCACATTTTTCGGCATAGGTCCGGGCATGGTCGTACTCGATATGTTTTCGGGCGGTGGTTACTACGCAGAAATCCTTTCGACGGTCGTTGGCGATGACGGACGCGTCGTTGCGCACTCCAATTCTGCCTATCTCAATTACGTCGGCGACGAGTTCAAAGCGCGGCATGCCGAAGGTCGTTTGCCGAACGTCGATGTCCTAATGGCGGAGAACAATGAGCTGACACTGGATGAAAATCAGTTTGACGCGATTATGATGGTGCTGGCGTTTCACGATACTTACTGGATAAACCCCGAAGGCGGCTGGCCGGAAATTGACCGCCCGGTGTTGCATGCGGAGCTATTTGCGTCTCTAAAACCCGGCGGTGTACTGGGTGTCGTCGATCACTATGCAGAAGCTGGCGCCTCTTCAGACACCGGTGGCACGGTGCATCGGATCGATCGTGCGATCGCAGTCGCAGACCTTGAGGCGGCCGGATTTGTATTGGAAGCTGAGAGCGACATCCTGCGCAACCCTGATGATGACTACAGCAAGGGCGTATTCTCCGAGGGCATCCGTGGCAATACAGATCGTTTCATCTTGCTGTTCCGGAAACCTGAATGATGCGAGGCGTATACCTCGCCGCTGTTTGCCTTCTGACAACGGCTACCAGCAGCTCTGCCGAAGTCATAGAAGAACTTTCTATTTCGGAATTGCATGAGCGAATGCAACGCCAAGAGCTCACAGCGGAACAACTGGTCACCTCGTACTTGCGGCGCATTGACGAAATCGATCGTGCCGGGCCGACCCTAAATTCGATTATCGAGCTCAATCCTGACGCTTTAGACATCGCGCGAGCGCTCGACGAAGAATGGCGAACGTCCGGTTCACGTGGACCGATGCATGGCATTCCGGTTGTTCTGAAGGCAAATATCGATACTGCGGACCGAATGCACACCACAGCCGGCTCATTGGCATTGCAAGACCACATTGCGAAAGAAGATGCTTTCATCGTCAGTCGACTGCGCGATGCGGGCGCCATCATTTTAGCTAAGGCCAACCTATCTGAGTGGGCCAACTTTCGATCTGATCATTCCTCCAGCGGCTGGAGCAGCGTAGGTGGCCAGACTCGAAATCCGTACGACCCGGCGCGCAACCCCTGCGGCTCGTCCAGCGGCTCAGCTGTATCTGTTGCCGCAAATCTGACGGCAGTCGCTATCGGTACGGAAACCGATGGCTCCGTCGTCTGCCCTGCAGGCGTCAACGGTGTCGTTGGTATTAAACCCAGTCTGGGCCTGGTCAGCCGCAGCGGTATTATCCCTATCGCCCATAGTCAGGACACAGCAGGGCCCATGGGGCGTACCGTGCGTGACGCGGCCATTCTCCTTGGCGCAATGGCCGGAACGGACAGCGAAGATCCGCTTTCCTCAAACTTCGAGGGCGCCCCAACCGACTTTACGAACAATCTGACTGAAGACGCACTTCGTGGCAAACGCATAGGCGTAATTCGATCGTTTTACGGTTCCGGCGAAAATCCCTCTGTGGAAGACATTCTTGCGGCAAGCATTGTTGCGATTGAGCAGCAGGGACCTGTGATCGTCGATGACATAGTGCTTGAGACTGAAGGCATGGGCGCGGCCGAAGGCATCGTACTCAATTATGAATTCAAGGCTGACCTGGCTACTTACTTCGAACGCTCCGGCGCTCCGTTCAAGAGTCTCGCCGAGATCATCGACTTCAATTCGGCCAACGCTGAGCAAGTGATGCCTATATTCGGTCAGAATCGCATGACCGCTGCGGACCAGTCCGGTGACTTGAGTGAACAGGAGTATCTCGATGCGCTGGAGACCAGCAAACGCATTGCAAGTACCGCTATCGACAATGCGATGGCTGAACACAAGCTCGACGTCTTGATAGCACCGACCAACGGGCCTGCCTGGCTCACAGATCACATCAATGGCGACAGCTTTAGCATTAGCAGCTCGTCGTATGCCGCTGTATCCGGCTATCCCAGCGTCACAGTACCGGCGGTTTTTTTTCCGGACTCCCGGTCGGTCTGTCTTTCATCGGAAAAATGAATACGGACAAGGCAGTGATTGAAATCGCGTATGCTTTTGAACAAGCGACCAGCAAACGCCAGCCACCTAATTTTTGAGTTGAGATCAGGACTTCATGTTTAAGGCCATTCGCATTGGCATTCTCCTTTTTATCCTGTTCTTTGTTGCGCTAAGCACCTGGCTTAGCCAAGCGCGCAGTACGGACTGGAACAATAGCTTGTGGGTAAAGATCTACCCGATCAATGCGGACGGTAGCGAGGCCAGCGAAAATTATATTGAGAGCCTGAAGGTCGCGAATTTCGCGGACGTAGAAACCTTTATTACTACCGAGATCGCACGCTACGGGAAAACGCTCAACCGCCCTCTGCGAGTTGAATTGGGACTGCAAGTCAAGGAACAGCCGCCGCAGATCGGTGCTGAAATTGGCAGGCTCGATATTATGTTCTGGTCACTAAAGATGCGTTGGTGGGCGTCCAGCACTGCGGGCGAGCAAGATTCTATTGAGCCGGACGTTCGTATTTTTGTTCGCTATCACGAGCCCGAAAGCATTTTTATTCTTGAAAACTCGGTTGGCTTGCAAAAAGGCATGGTCGGAATTGTGAATGCCTACGCGAGTCGTCGCTATCGCGGAATTAATAATGTAATCATTGCTCACGAATTTTTGCACACACTAGGAGCGACCGACAAGTACGATCCGAGCACCGGCCAACCGATACCGCCCGACGGGCTGGCGGACCCGCTCAAGACGCCACTCTATCCACAGACGAATGCTGAGATAATGGGCGGCCGAATCGCTTTGGCCGCAGATGACTCGGTCGTTCCGAAGAGTCTCAAATTCGCTGTGATCGGGCCGCTGACGGCCAGCGAAATCAACCTTACGGATTAGCACTGTGACCGTCGAGAAAACACAGCAACTCATGTCGTGTAGTGACGTTCGCGTCAGCGTGCCGGGGCGCTTGCTGGTTGATGCACTGAGTCTTGAATTGCAACGCGGCGAGCTCATCGCTGTGCTCGGTCAAAATGGCTCTGGCAAGACACTGTCACTCTTGACACTGGCAGGACTGCGCGACGCGGATTCCGGTAGTGTGCGAATCGGCGCGAATGATATTCAAAGCTCATCGCGTGCAGTCGTTGCGCGACAACTCGCATTGTTGCCACAAGACGTCGAGGATATTTTTCCCGCAACCGTCATCGATACGGTAATTATTGGGCGGCATCCGCACATTGGCAAACTGCGCTGGGAAAGTGCTGCGGATTACGCTATCGCAAACCGCGCATTGGACACCATGGGGCTGGCCGATCTTGCACAACGCGATGTCCTGACTCTATCTGGTGGCGAACGACGTCGATTGTCTATCGCGCAGGTACTTGCGCAGCAACCCGAGATCTATTTACTCGACGAACCCACCAATCATCTGGACCCGCAGCACCAACTGGATGCGATGCGAATTTTTCGCGCAGCTGCGGACGATGGCGCCGGCGTGATCGCCACACTACACGACATCAATCTTGCTGTTCGATTTGCCGATCGTTGCTTGTTGCTGTTCGGCGATGGGCGATGGGAATTGGGACCTAGCGGCGAGATTTTGAGCGAAGAGCGGCTCAGCGAGCTTTTTGCAACGCCTATGGAATCGGTTGTTTGGCGCGACCACAACCTTTTTATCGCAGGCAACGCCTAGATTCTCTAGTCAACAAACCCCGAAAGCGTATGCAGATAATGTTCGTGCAACGCGGCATTCGCGGCCAGCACGGAGCGCGTTTCCAAGTTTGGATTTCTACCGTTGAGATCGGTGAAGACACCGCCCGCCTCGCGGACGATGATTGAAAGCGCTGCAATATCCAGGATATTCACGTCCGATTCGATGACCGCCTCGATCTTGCCAGCAGCCAGCAAATGATAATGATAGAAATCGCCATAACCACGCGTTCTGTCGGCGCGAGCAAGCTCTGCGCCCAAGTTGCCCCAACCATCGCTTTTTGCCAGTGAGCCAATGTTGCCGGTCGAGACCGCGGCGCGGTCCGGATCTTCAATATCGCTTACTTGTAGCGGTTTGTCGTCTAGCCAGGCGCCACGACCTTTCTCTGCCCATGCGAGTTCATTCATCATCGTGCCGCAGGAAACGCCGAGAATTATCTCACCCTGATGCATCAACGCGATCTGCGTCGAAAAGAACGGATACTGCCGGACGAAGGCTTTGGTCCCGTCAATAGGATCAACGAGCCAGAGATATTCAGCATCTTGTTGTGTTTTACCGGTCTCTTCACCGAAAAAACCATGCGTTGGAAAGCGATCGAGGATTAAGTCGCGGATGGCATGCTCGCATTCGACATCAGCCTGCGTCACCGGCGTCAGATCGGCCTTGGTCGTGACCGTAAAATTGCCGTTGAAGTAGGAACGACTAATTTCGGCAGCTGCTCTTGCAGCATCCAACGCAGCGCTCAAAAACTCTGATTTTTCGTTGCCGCTCACGCGCGCAACTATGGCGGCTAGTCGCAGAAGAAACAAGCCGGGGCGGGCCGAATCGATTAAGATACTCTCCCGAATTTAAAGCGAAGCACATGGGCAAGAGACTCAGCAAGATTTACACGCGCACGGGAGACGATGGCACAACCGGACTGGGGGACGGTTCACGCGTCACCAAGGACAGCCTGCGCGTCGAGGCATACGGTACAGCGGACGAGGCGAACAGCGTCATCGGCGTGGTGCTGGCGTGTCAATCGGTACCGGAGAACATCGCCAGGATCCTTACCGAAGTTCAGCACGACTTGTTCGAGCTTGGTGGTGAGCTGTGCATTCCTGGCTACAGCGCGATCGACGACCCGTTTGTGGACCGACTCGAAGCCGAGCTCGACGAATTGAACAAAGACCTGCCCGCCCTGGACAATTTCATCCTGCCCGGCGGTGGCGAGGCTGCAGCCGCGTGTCACCTGGCGCGTACGGTGGTGCGACGCGCGGAACGCCGCGCGATATCGCTGGCAACGGAAGAAACCGTTCGACCAGAAGTGATTCGCTACCTGAATCGACTCTCGGATTTGCTATTCGTCATCGCACGGGTTCTCGCACGCGCCGAAAATGGCCAGGAAGTGCTCTGGAATCGCGACCGCTAGTCTGACTAAATGCGCTTGCGCATCAGTACCGCATCGCCCGGACACAGCGACGAGAATTCGGCGCTGTTTTGAATAGCCGCTGGCGCTTCGCTTCGCTGCTTGACCTCATAACCGTGTTGCGCAAAAAACGGATCGGCATCTATCGTCAGTAGCCAGAGTTCTGTCATGCTGCTGGCAGCGGCATTCGTTTCGAGTGCAGCCACGAGACTTGCACCCAGACCTTTGCCGCGGCATTCCTCGCCGACAATCAAAGACCGTAACAAACCAATATCGGAATACGATTCCAGGCCGATCATGCCGATTGGCCTGCCTTGTTCAGACGCAACTAAAAACGCACTCATGAGCGCCGCGGTCAGGTCTTCGGTTGGTAAGCCCGCGGCCGCCAGCCACTTTTGGGCTGTCACAAGGTCGCCTGCTTCTGCGCGACGAATTTCGAACTCAGTGTTCACTGCGCTTGCTCCGTGCTGTGTGCAAGGCCTCACACACCGCCTCGCCCGCGACAATTAGTCGCGGCGTGGCACGACCGATTTCGTCGGCCGGCATGATGTACTGATTTCCTGCGCGGACAGCAGTCAGATTTGGCCAGCGTTGCCACTCGCCGAACGCATTGTCGCCGGCATCCGTACTCGCGAGCATGACTTCCGGATTGCGCTCGATGACCGCCTCAACTGAAACCGCCGGCGCGAGCGAATCGAGTTCTGCGAATATATTTTGCCCGCCACAGACCTCGATGAGCTCACTCACATAATGTTCGCCGTTGATCGTATACAACGGTCGCTGATAGACCTGATAGAAAACACTTACAACGGCTTCATCTGCGTACCGATTCCGAAGCGAATTTAAATCGGCAAGAAAAGCATCAGCCGCAGCATTCGCCTCCGCCTGGTGACCGGTGATCTCGCCGATGCGACGCAATGCCAGCGCCACGTCCTGCAGGCTGCGCGAGCGAATAATTTCGACCTGGTAACCGACGCGCCGAAAATCTTCCACCACGTGCTCGGGAATACCGCTTTCCCAAACTAACAACGCATCGGGTTGCAATAACGCGAGCTGCTCCTGATCCACGGTGAACGCATCACCGATAATGGGCAGGTCCAGAGCCGCTGGCGGATAGTCTGAATAGGCACTTACGCCGACCAGGGTATCGCCAGCGCCAGCGGCGAACACGAGCTCAGTCAAACTAGGGGCGAGCGAAACGATCCGCGAGTAAACCGCTGGTGGCGGCTCAGGCTGTGGCGTCTCGGTGCAAGCAAACAGGCCAATCGCGGCCAGAACGAGCATGGCCCGCTGGGTCACTGCGTAAAGCCATACAACGTCATTGCCGAAATGATGACTGCCCAGATCAACAAGGACCTGAATACGAGTCGATTAGCAGCAGTAGCGCCGCGCACACCGCGTTCAATGAGACTTTCGTCATCGTCTTCTGTGAGTGCCAGCGCTGCCACTCCCACTCGTGCCAGCAAGTTCTCGTTGTACTCGGGCAAGCTTGCGTCCTGTTGCTCGTTGGGTGCGCGCCAGGCACCCAGAGCAGCGTCAAAATGGCCTGCGGCTGCATAGCCTAGTGAGGTTAGGCGCGCGGGTACCCAAGCCAGCCAGCCATGAATAAGAACAGCAGCATCCCTGAGCAACGCAGCGGTGCTGTCGGCACCTTCGTCCGCGGCTACAGTAGCTACCGCACGGCGGCGAACTAGATCGGTTACGCGGTAAGCCCACGCGCCCAGCGGGCCAAGTGGACCGACTACGCCGAGTACGACAAACCAGAAAATGACGGCAAACAGACGATTATTCGCATGCACGCACACCGCCTCTTCGACTTTGCGTATGCACTGCAACTGGTCTTCCGGCACTTCGCCTTCGACAATTGCCCTCGCGGTATCCTCGACGCGCTCCTTGTCCCCGTCTTCTAGCGCGCTGCAATATTCGTCGACGTCTTCGCCGATGTCTTTCGGCCCGAACGAGAAAAATAATACAAAGATTGCGAATGCTACATACGGCAACCCTGCCAATCGATCGCCAAGCGCTAGCGAAATTGCCGCGACCGGCAACACCAATAACAAGACCAGCAGAATGACAGGAATCAGAGCTGGCCAGGTAGCTAGTTTTTGCACCTGGCGAAAACCAGCGTCGATCACGCGATCGAGCCATGGCAGGCGGCGCAGGTGGAAAAGTTTGGTCGCCAGACGTTCAACGACGAGGCCCAGTAATAATGCGATCAGATTCATTGCGTGTCGGATTTATCCGGTGAGAGTTCGCGGCTAAGCCCATCATACAATCGAAGCCAGTCGAAAGCAG
>PVMS01106553.1_pt1 | contig 16122 bp, 20 predicted proteins | sample 1853461 | NCBI WGS metagenome assembly PVMS01 (sample SAMN08582032, study PRJNA380276) | Marine sediment metagenome, whole genome shotgun sequencing project. | isolation source: ocean sediment barecode stripped | collected 2017 | reverse complement strand
TTACACAGTTTGAAATTTCCAGGTGCCGCGACGGAACATGACTACAGCCAAAAATGTTAACAGTGACTCCGAGACCACTATGGCGATGAAGGCACCGTTAGGCCCAAGCGGCCTGGCGCGCTGCAAAATACAACGCAATTTTTATGGCTTGCGCCGGCATAGTCATGATCCTGTTTGCAGAGGGAATAACCGGCCTGTTTAGCAGCCAGGCCGATGTGTTGCGCTGGGGCACAACGTGTATGCAGATCCTGGGAGTTGGGTTCCCGATGTACGCGGTCGGTATGGTGGTGGTGCAAGCCCTCAACGGTGCGGGCGACACCGCGACGCCGGTTATCCTGAACCTGATATGTTTCTGGATAATTCAGATTCCGCTGGCATACTGGCTCGCGACCGCCACGCCGCTTGGGCCTAACGGTGCCTTCATCGCCATAGTGGTCTCGGAGTCACTGTTAACATTTTTGGCTGTAGTCATGTTCCGTCGCGGCACCTGGAAATTTCAAACTGTGTAAATCACAAGGATTATTCGATGACAGACCTTTCTCGACTGGCGAACATTGCGGAGATCTTCAGCGCAATCATCGTTATTGGCGGCATTTTCTTCGCGGTGGTGCAGGTGCGTCAGACCCGGCAACAACGCCGTGAGCTCGCCGCCATCGAGCTGTTTCGCTCCTTTGGTAGTCCACAGTTCACTGCGGCATATCAGATGGTGCTGCACTTTCCGGATGATTTATCGGCGAGCGAAATAAAACAAAATTATCCGACTGGTGAGGAAAGCGCGATGCTGATCAGCACCACAATGGAAAATATCGGCGTCATGATGTTCCAGGGGATCGTACCGGCAGCGGTGGTAAGCAACCTGATCGGCTCAAGTACATTCATCCTTTGGGGCAAGCTGGAACACTGGGTTGAGGATCTGCGCGCTGAACTGGATAGCCCGTACGCGTTTGAATGGTTCCAGTGGCTCGCGATGAAATTGCAGGAACTCCAGGATGATCCGTCATTGCCGGCATACGAGGCGCACGCCGACTGGGTGCCGTTGAATATGACGAACGACCTCTAGGGAAAACCAAGGATCAGAGCTTCAAAATGTGACCTGCTACGATACCCGGGACCACCGCTGGGACTAGTCTGTCCACTATGTTGAAAGCAGCAAAAATTGTTCTGAGCAGCACGCCACTTGTCGCCGTGCCGACTTTGGCGGCAAATGGCCACCTGCAGACGGGAATTACGAGCGTCGGGCCGGCGAAGTTCATGTTCACAATCGCTGCGGCATTGCTACTGCCACTGATTTTCCGCTCTACAGCCAGCCACCTCGCACAGTTTATCAACGCGAAAATCGGACATTGGCGGATCAAGGCCGCGCTCGCAAAGCGCAGCCCCGACGTACTGCATGACTTCATTTTGCCTGGCGCCTACGGCGGCCTGGCCAAAGTCGATCACGCCATCCTTACCGCCGGCGGCATACTTTGCATACAGACGAAACACTTCAATGGCGTTGTTTTCGGCGGCGAAGATGAAGCCCAGTGGACCAATGTGGACGGCGTCAAACGTTGTCGCTTCCTGAACCCGTTGATTCAAAATGAGGGTCGAACCCGGGCATTGCAAAAAATCGTAGCGGATGTGCCCGTCGCCAATCTTGTAATTTTCACTGGCTCAGTAGAGTTCACGACTCCTCCGCCCAAGAACGTTATCCACGTACGCCAGCTCGAAAGTTACGTAGCCAAGTTTATTTTTGGACCCAGCAAGATCAAAGACTGGCACGCGGTCTGGCTCACCGTCAGATCCGCAGCGATGACAGACGCGGACACCCGCAAGGACCTGCAGGCTCAAATCGGTTTTTCCTGACCCAAAGCAACGCCCCGTAGTTCGACCGATGATTTATACTCCGTCGCTACTCCCCGGCTAAAGGTTGGCGAATGGAAACCACTGAAGCTCTGATTTCATCACCGATCGGTGTACTCGCGGTACTTTGCGCAGTCGCCGCATTTTTCTTCCTGCTGGCCCAGGTCACCAAGGCCAAACTTTTCAACTTCATACCGCCGCTGCTGTTCATTTATGCGACGCCGGTTTTTCTGAACAATTTCGGTGTGATACCCAGCAAGTCAATCATTTATTCGGGTTTGAGTACGTTCGCACTCCCGGCATTTATTGTCTTGATGCTCATCAAGGTTAATGTGCCTGCGGTCATTCGGGTCATGGGCAAGGGCGTCCTTGTCATGTTGATGGGTACCGCCGGTGTGGTTGTCGGCGGTGTAGTCGCCTACCTCGCGGTGCACAACTGGTTGTCCGATGACGCATGGAACGGCTGCGGTGCACTCGCGGGAAGCTGGATAGGCGGCACCGCGAACATGCTTGCCGCCTCGGAGATGCTGGGAGCCTCGGAGGCACAACTCGGTCTGGCCGTTATCGCCGATAATGTTATCTACATTGTCTGGTTGCCGCTGCTACTTTTGTCCCGCGATTTCGCCGACAAGTTCAACAAATGGGCACGAGTGCCTGCGGACAGGCTCGAATCCATGGATGCGGCGGCTGCGCTGCATGTAGAAGAGGATGAGGCGCCCACGATGCCACAGTATCTTTACCTGGCAGCCGTAATCTTCGGTATCACCGCGATCGGTCATTGGGCGGCGCCCGTCATTGCAGAGTGGATCGCGTCAACACTGCCGGCGATCAAGAATATTCTTGGTGAAACAACCACACGCATCCTTCTCGTAACAACGCTGGCACTGGTTCTGTCGACAACCCCGGTATCCAAGTTGCCGAATTCGACAGCCATCGGTACTGCTCTCGTCTATGTATTCGTCGCCGGCATGGGTGCACGAGCATCGGTCGCCGGACTCGCGGAGGCACCGGCCTTCGTATTCGGCGCCTTCATCTGGATATTTATTCACGGCTTGTTCTGTGTTGCGGGGGCCTGGATATTCCGCGTTGACATACACAGTGTCGCAATTGCGTCGGCGGCAAATATCGGCGCGGCCGCGTCAGCGCCGATAGTCGCGGCGCATCACAGGCCGAACCTGGTGCCCGCTTCGATCCTGATGGCCTTGCTTGGCTATGCGATGGGTAATTACCTGGCTCCCATGACTGGTCATCTTGCGAGGATGGCTGCAGGACAGTAGCTATGTGGGTGCAAAAAGCGAAAAAGGCCGCGATTATTTTTGCTGCCGCTATCGCGATCGCTGTCGTTATTGTCGTGCTGTTATGGCAGGACAGATCGAGTCTCGACGAGATCGACTGGCCGCCTCCAGCTATGGCGTCAACCATTGCGACCGACTCAGTCACCGTCACCTGGCTGGGGGTCACAACCTTGTTATTTGACGATGGCGAGACGCAAATTCTAATTGATGGTTTTTTCTCCCGCCCATCTCTAGCCGATATTTTGCTGGGTCGGCCAATTGAGAATGACGCGGCCGGAATAGATCACGCGCTAAACGAATTTCGCGTTCGTCGACTTGCCGCAATTATTCCGCTGCACAGTCACTTCGATCACGCCATGGACGTCGGCGCAATAGCGAACCGTTCGAGCGCCTCAATTCTAGGATCCGAGTCGACTGCACAAGTGGCCCGTGGGGCCGGTGTACCCGAGGACCAGATCACGATTATTGCAGGCGAACAGACCTTTCAATTCGGCGACTTTACAGTCACGTTGCTGCCGTCGATGCACGCCCCAATCGGCTGGCGCGGTTCTGTCCCTTTGGATGGAAGAATTGAGGAAGTGGTCCTGATGCCGCAGCCAATCACCACCTGGCGCGAAGGCGGTAGTTTTTCGGTTGTCGTCGCGCATCCTCAGGGTACGATCCTCGTCCACGGCAGCGCCGGTTACTCCGACGACGCGTTTCAGAATGTAGCGGCTGATGTCGTCTTGCTTGGGGTCGCCCGGCTGCGGTCTCTAGGCAAGGATTACGCCGAACACTACTGGCGAAGCCTTGTCACAGCTACGGGCTGCCGCAGCGTGTACCCCATACATTTCGAGGACTACACTCAGCCCTGCGGTACGATCGTCCTCGCGCCAAAGATTGGTGACAACTTCGTCGAAATAGCGGCGTGGCTGGAGGAGTTTCGCGATCGCTGGGATATTGACACGTCGCTGTCTGTACCGCGGTTTGGCGAGCCTATTGCTATCCTGGCTCAGCCTGCGGCAGAGACCTGATTCGCCAGTCTCTGCAACGATTCACGACCATCGACCAGCGCTTCTTTTTGCGCGCGGCTCAGCTGCTTGATTCGGTATTCAATCCGCAAGGCCGTTGCTCGGTCACCGACGATTTCTGAATAGACAAGTCTAATCGGCCCGCGGCCGCGCAAGTATTTGGCGCCGCGCGAACCCGAAGAATGTTCAATCATGCGCTTACTAACGTCGACGGCGATGCCCGTGTAATAGGTATCGTCACTACAGAGCACGATGTAGAGGCTGAATTGTTTGGTCGTCATCACTGATCGTCGCGGCGCACTCGCTTGGTGGACGCCGGGAACTTTGCCAGGAGATTTGCCGGCCGCACCGGACGGCGTTCGAAATTACCGCCGCAGTTCGGACATACGTCGACATACTCGGTAGCAACGCAATCTCGACAGAAAGTGCATTCAAAGGAACAAATCATGGCCTCGGTAGAGTCGGCGGGCAGTTGCCGGTCGCATCGCTCGCAGTTCGGGCGCAGCTCCAGCACCACCGTCAAGCGTTGCCGCCAACCAGCTGGTCACCAAACACCCGGAACGCACCGGCCTCAATACTTTCCATGTTTTCCGTCGTTTCCGCCCAAGTCAGGACAATCTCCGCCGTACCATCCAGCTCTGCGGCCGGCTCGTGCAATCGCAATGTCAGAATATTACCCGTCAACGCCACCTCCCTGATGAGGTTGTGCCCGCCGAACTGTTGTTCATTGATTTCGACGTAAATCGATTCATTGAAATCATCGTCGACGGTGCGCATTAACAACAGGTAGTCGGAAATTTCTTCGTCGTCCGTCGTATTCGCAAAAAACAACATTGTGGCATTGTCCTTTACATCGAAAGCGACGGTGTCGTATTGGCGGCTATCTGTCATGAAATTTCCTGCCTGACAATTTACTGTGCGTACCAATGAGATACGACTAACGAGGGGCAATGTCAAACGCCGGGCCGCGAATCTGCCTCCAGAACCCTGTCGATCAGGGCATCCTTATCGTGCCAGATATCGCTCAGCCAGCTATGCATGCGACGTCGGAAATCACGATCCTGCTCATAATTTCCGACGATCAGCCAGTCCTCGAGCGCGCGTTCACGGATATCGACGATCACACGCACATGAGTTCCACAACACATATCCCAAAGTCGGGCGGGGCCATCCGGATATATTATCGTGGCATCCACCACACTCGTGAACAGTTCGCCCATCGACGATACGGCCATCGCGAATCCACCCGCGCGTGGCTGTAGTAAATTCCGGTACGGTGACTTTCGCTCATCTCGCTTTTTCTTGCTAAAGCGTGTCCCCTCGATGAAGTTAAGCACCGACGTCGGCGTGTGGTGAAATTTCTGGCAGGCACGACGCGTCGTCTCCAGATCTTTGCCTTTCATGTGCGGATTCTTCGCCAGGTATGACGGCGAATAGCGCTTCATGAACGGCATGTCCATCGCCCACCACGCGATGCCCAGCATCGGAAACCAGATTAGCTCCTGTTTGATGAAAAATTTGAGGAATGGTATGCGGCGATTGACGACATGTTGCAGGACGACGATATCGACCCAGGTCTGGTGATTCGCCAGAACAAGATACCAGCCGTCGCGGCGCAGGCGCTGAACGCCCCGCGCTTGCCAATCTATGGACCCACCGGTACGCAAAATAGCTGTATTGATGCTTACCCAGTTCTCACCAATCATCATCAGCACACGCGTGAGGCTACGTCGCAGCGGCGCAACAGGCAGTAACAATTTAAATATCGCCAAAATGATCAGCGGCACAAACCAGATGATCGTGTTGACGGTCATCGCGCCGAAGACGAGAACGCCGCGCAAATTGCGTAGAAATTTGGTCACAAAATCCGGTCACCTACATAGGGTGTATTTATATCTTAGCTGAATCGACGCCGGCTGTTTGCGAGATCGCCGGCTTGCCGCACCCATCGCCTTGCAGTACGGTGAACGCATGAACGAGAGCGACGAAGACGGGCTCACGCCGCAAAAAGCGCTCGCTGCGATCGCGGCGTCTGAAGATGGTCTTTACGCCGTATTGCTCACCAACGGCAGCATGGAACTCGGCTATTACAAGCCCGTCAGTGTGGATGAGCAGCAACCGCACGATCAGGACGAAATCTACATAGTCCAAACCGGTAGCGGCACGTTTGTGCGCGGCGACGAGCACATTCCATTCGCGGCAGGCGATGCGTTATTCGTTGCTGCGGGAGTGGAACATCGATTCGTTAATTTCAATGACGATTTCGCGGCCTGGGTGGTGTTCTACGGGCCGCAAGGAGGGGAATAAGTGCGACTCACTTTAATAATTACCCTGCTGATCAGCCTGTCTGCCGCGGCGGACATCTCGCGTCTGGGCTGGATGTCCGGTTGCTGGGCCTACGACGGCGCGGAGCCTGGCTCAGGCGAATACTGGATGCCCCCCGTCGGTGGAACGATGTTTGCGGTAAGCAGATCCATACGCGACTCGAGAACAGTCGCGTTCGAATATTTGCGTATCGAGGAATCCGGGGACGGCTCTTTGGCTCTGTTTGCCTCGCCATCAGGCCAGAGCCCAGCGCGATTTGACATGGTGAGCCTTACGAACAATGAGGTTGTATTTGAAAATTCCGAGCACGATTTTCCGCAACGCATTATTTATCGTCTGGCCCAGGACAGCAGATTGATCGGTCGAATCGAGGGGCAGTCCAACGGCCAATTAAAGTCCATTGAATTTCCCATGAGCAAAATCAATTGCGACAGTCTTGGCTAATACCTTGGCAAACCGTGCTGCTGCTGGTCATCGGTTTGGCAGTTATTATTGCGGTGGCACTTGCTGACCCTGTTGCTCAGGATCCGTTGTATCACCAGTTCAGTGATCAAAGATCGTTTTTCGGTGTCCCGAACTTCCTGAATATTGTGTCCAATCTGCCCTTCCTGTTCGTTGGAGCATGCGGGGTGGTTTTCGTCGCACGCCACGGTGACACCGTGGCGCCCGGTATGAAGATAGCCTGGATAGTGTTTTTCACTGGAATCGCGCTGACAACTTTTGGCTCCGGTTACTATCATCTGCGGCCTGGAAATGAATCTTTGGTCCTCGACCGACTGCCGATGACAATTGGCTTCATGAGCCTGGTTGCCATCGTTGTTGCCGAGTACGGTTCGGCACGGGTTGGCAAAGCAATATTACTGCCACTACTGCTAACCGGTTTTGCCTCCGTAATGTACTGGTCGTACACCGAATCACTTGGGGCCGGAGATTTGCGACCCTACGCTATCGTGCAATTCCTGCCGCTTTTGCTGGTGCCGATAACTCTGCTGATATTTCCGTCGCGCAGCGATCTGGGCCGTTACATTTGGTTGATGATCGGCTTTTACCTGGCTGCGAAGTTATTCGAGTTGTTCGACGATGATATCTATGCCGCCGGCGAACTCGTCAGCGGTCATTCGATCAAGCACGTCGTCGCATCTCTGGCGCCGGCGAGCCTGTTGTATGGAATCGCGCAACGACTCAGAGGCGGGCATGGGTGACACGAGTTACGAGGGCAGGTGTCATTGCGGTGCGATTGGTTTTCGCTACGAATGCGCCGAGAGCCCTGCGACGTGGTCAGTACGCGCTTGCCAGTGTCGGTTTTGTCGCGCCCACGACGCTTTGAGTACATCGAACCCGGCCGCGCATATCGTCTTTGAGGCAACTGATCCTGCGCAACTGCAGCGCTATCGTTTCGGCCTGAGGACTGCCGATTTCTTAATCTGCAGGAACTGCGGTGTGTATATCGGAGCCGTCATCCAAACGCCAAACGGCCGATTCGGCATTATTAACACGCGCGCACTAGTGTCCAAGCCCGATGATTGTGCCGCAGCACCCCCGGTAACTTACGACGACGAGGCCGTTACGGATCGCGTCGTGAGACGCGAGGAACGCTGGTCCCCTGTACGCGGCATTCCCTGGTAGAAACGAACACGACATACCGTTACCATGCGTCGCGCCGGCAACCTCCGGCACATTAAACAGTTGCTAAGGATTACTGATTGATGAAAGTTGCAAAACGAATCGACGGGAAAGCGAAAGCGGCACAACTCGCAGAGTCCATCACGTCGGAGACCGCGACATTGCTGGAGGAACACGGCATCAAACCCGGTCTCGCTGTCGTAATAATTGGCGAAAACCCTGCTAGCCAGGTATATGTGCGCAATAAGAAACGCACGGCCGAGTCCTGCGGTTTTCATTCAGTGCAACACACGCTCGCCGACAATGCGTCGGAACAAGATGTTTTGCGACTCATCGATGAGTTAAATGATGACCTGGCGATACATGGAATTCTCGTGCAACTGCCGCTGCCCGACCACCTGGACGAACAAACGATTACGCAGGCGATTTCGCCGGCTAAAGATGTCGATGGATTTCACCTCGTCAATATTGGCAAGCTGACTGCGGGCCATACGGCCGACGCTTTCGTACCGTGCACCCCCGCGGGTTGCATGCTGATGATACAAGACGAAATTGGCCCTGATCTGTCCGGCAAAAACGCAGTGGTCATTGGCCGCTCCAATATAGTCGGCAAACCCATGGCATCTTTGCTGTTGCAAGCAAACGCGACGGTAACGATTACACATAGTCGCACTAAAGATTTACCACAGGTAGTCAGTGGCGCCGATATCGTCGTTGCGGCAGTTGGCCGACCAGACATGGTCAAGGCTGACTGGGTCAAATCCGGTGCCATAGTAATCGATGTAGGAATCAATCGGGTTGAGCAATGCATTGACGGGGAAACCAAATATCGCCTGACCGGAGACGTTGATTACGACGACGTTAGCACTGTCGCGGGCGCAATAACGCCGGTCCCGGGCGGCGTCGGTCCGATGACCATTATCATGCTCATGGCGAATACGCTGCGTTCCGCGCAGCTCGCCGCCGGGCTCGACGGCAACTAGGTCGGAGTCGTCGCCGACAGAGTGTAGTTATTCTTCTACCGGCTGCAGTGAAAATCGAAATGTCCGGCATGATTTCAACGGCGGCAGAGGTTGGTCCTTCGTCAGCGGTCTGAACGTTGATTTCCTTACTGCTTGAATCGAGGGCTTCTCGAAAGCACGATTGGTACTATTGCGTACGGCTATACGCCACGGCCGCCCTTCCCGGTCAACGTCAAAACACACCTGTACTTCACCTTCGATGCGATCTCGTCTCGCCTTGCGTGGATACTCCGGAGCAACTGTAAGTACTGGCAAGCGCACAGATTCGGCATCAGTAACGAGAGCAAACAGCGCGTCATCGTCGCAATGGGCAAAAGAAGATGCCATGACGAGCGCAACCGCAAAGAGGGTGCATTGAAGCTTCATTCGACCTCGTCGGCAGGCTTATTGAGAACGGGAGGCTCGGTTTTTCGCCGCCGCTCGTCGATGAGAATTTGCTCCGTCACCGGTGCAACTTCGTCCAGATACATACCCCTGACTTCTTTGAGGTTTTCCGATTCCGGTTTGAGCTCTTGCCCGCGACGGATATCGGCTTCAGATTCCTCAAATCTCTCCAGGAACAAATAAACGAGTGCGCGATTGTTGTACGTACGCCAATGATTGTCGTAACGCTCAAGTACCCAGTCGCAATGTTCGAGGGCCGTATGAAGTTGTTCAAGCATCATGAAACCGGCGCACAAATTAGCGTGTGCTGCCTGTCGTTCGCGTGGGCCGTGGGCAGACTGCAAGCCAAGCACCGTCAACCGAACGCCCTCTTTAGCATTGCCTGCCATTAGCTCGTTGGCGCCGTCGTACAGAAAAATATTGCGCGGCCCCAATACGGTTCTCGAGCCCGCATCCTGGTCGTCAGCTGCGCATAATTGCGTCGCCGCCAACGTCAATACGCCGAGCAATACTGGCCAGCGCTGCACTATTCAAACCCCCAACTCAAGATGGCTGGCCAAAAATTCAATGGTCCGTTGCCAGGCCAGATCCGCAGCGTCCTTGTCGTAGCGAGGCGTGGTGTCGTTATGAAAGCCGTGGCCAACGTTGGGGTATTGATAATTCACAAATTCTCTATCAGCCGCCTGCAATGCCGCTTCGAATTCCGGCCAGCCAGCATTGACGCGCTCATCGAGACCAGCGTGATGCAGCATCAGCGGTGACCGTATGGCTGACGCTTCCGCGGCGTCCGGATGACGGCCATAGAATGCGACGGCAGCACCAAGATTCGCGATACGTACGGCCAGCTCCATCGACATTTCACCACCGAAACAGAACCCGACGGCACCAACCTTGCCTGTGCAATCCGGATGTTCCTGCAGAAATTCTACGGCCGCGACAAAGTCTTCGACCATCTCGTCGGGGTCACGTTCCCGTTGCAGTGTCCGGCCGTCATCGTCGTTACCCGGGTAGCCGCCAAGCGGCGTCAACGCATCCGGTGCAAAGGCGATGAAGCCCGCGACGGCCAGGCGCCGGGCGACGTCTTCGACGTACGGATTCAGACCACGATTTTCGTGGATTACGACAATAGCGGGCAACTTGTGCTGAATCACGACCGGTCGGACGAAATACCCTTTCATAACGCCGGCGCCTTTGGGCGAGGAATATTTCTTGTAACTGGCGGCTATGGAGACATCGTTGGGATCAACCTGTTGCGCCAGCGAGTAGTCCGGGCACAAACTCGCGAGTATCGCGGCGGCCATAGTCGCGGATGTCGTAATCTTCGTCGCCTGGTCCAGAAACTGCCGGCGGTTGATCTGCCCATGCACGTAGCCATCGAACAGCCGCATTACGCGACCGTCGATGTTAGCCACTGATATAGTGCTCCAGGTGCTCGATCTCTTCTTGCTGGTCTCTGATGATCGCCTCCACCAGATCGCCGATCGAAATAACTCCGACGACCGCGCCTTCGTCTACTACAGGAAGGTGCCTGATTTTGCATTTGGTCATTAGGGCCATGCAATGGCTGACTGTCTCGTCAGACGACGCCGTATACACACCGGTCGTCATAATTTCCGAAACATTTGTCGTCTCCGACGAGCGGCCTTTGATAATTACCTTACGGGCGTAGTCTCGTTCGGTGACGATGCCCTTGAGCTCGTTGCCATCCATAACCAGGAGTGAGCCTATTGCTTTGTCAGCCATGAGTTTGATTGCGTCGAGAACCGACGCATCCTCAGCGATCGAAACGATATAATCCCCTTTCGACCCGAGCAGATGCTTGACGAGTTTCATGCTACCTCCCTGATGATACGCTTACACAAGTGAGCGCACTTGCAGGGAGATTCTAGCATTTATGCCATTTAGGTATCCTGCTCAACTGTGCCTCGAATATCGGAGTAATTCAGGCTGCCACTACCATCATCAATGATGATCAGGTCCTCTTCCACATCGCCAACGTTGATACTGCCCGAGCCATCGTCTATCGACACGCTACCCTGCACATCGCGAACGTTAATGCTGCCAGAGCCGTCGATAATGGATACATCACCGTTGGCACGCGACACATCTATGGATCCGGATCCGTCGTCGATCTTGACGTGCGCGACGTTACTCACGTCGATCGAACCCGAGCCATCGTCGATCGAAATATCGGCCTCCAGATCCGCCACATCGATGGAACCCGAGCCATCGTCGATAATTACCGCCATGCCTTGCGGCAGGTGGACTTCGATATTGATGCGCGCGGAGCTTGAACCGAAGCCCATGAAACCATCCTTAAACCGCGCGTTGAGGCGCGCCACGCTACTGTCTTGTTCGAGCAAGAGCTGCATTTTGTTCTCGATTATTTTCATCGCTTCGTCTGCGTCGGCGTCCGGAACCTCGATCACCGCCTTGACGGTGATTTTCCTGGCATTCGCGACACCCTGGATATCCATACTGCCCGCGCCAGCATCGATCGAAAGTAATTCGATGTCGTTTGCATCAAGCTCCAGATAACGGGTCTCGGTGTAGTCGTTCATCGCGGCATGAGTCAGGCTGGCCACGAACATAGCTATAACGATAAAACTGCGCATTTGCATCCCCTCGGCGTATTGCGTGCGTCATATACAGATAAGACGCCTCAGACGGGGATTTGGTTGCAATACATTCCTATATTTCATCGTCCCGCGTCACATAGCGGGCCAGCCGTTGTTCCAGTTCGGCAGCCGGCAGCCATTGTCCACGCAACACGACGCCGTGAATCCGGCGACTGTTGCGAATATCCTCAAGCGGGTTCGCATCCAGCAGAATAAGATCCGCCTCCCGGCCCACGGCCACGACGCCCGTATTTGATCCAAGGAAATCAGCCACCGCACTGGTACCGGTCCGCAACGCCTCATAGGGCGTCAGGCCTGCGGCGACAAGCGCGTCGAGCTCTCGGTGTGCCGAAAAACCGGGAACATTAAATATCTGCGGTGCGTCCGAGCCCAGCAACAGCCCAGCCCCGGACCGATGTAATTCCAGTATCAATCGCCGCCGCAGGTCGATCGCTAATGCGGCGATCTTTGGGTCAAAGCCACGTCCGGCCAGCTGATTTTCCTTGGCAATGACCCAATCGTTCACCATCGATTCGGGTACGTATTGCATCTCGGACCTGTTCCTGAGTTCTTCAACCGGGGTGCCGTCGACCATTTGCTCGACCAAAACCTGCGTTGGTACGTTCCACGTGCCCGCCTCCGCGGTGGCTGCCGTAATAGCAGGGATCTTCTCAAGGTCGACCTCGCTCGCCAGCATGACATCGAAAAAACCACCGAAACCGCCCGAGCCATGGCTGTCTGGCGGCAGAAGTGCCACGAAATAGCCGTCGAGATGATCGATACTGCGCATGCGATTGTGTAAAGCCTGTGTTACGCCAGCCGCGACCGGCACATGTCCTGCGTAGGGCATGCCAAGTTCGTTTGCGGTTGCGGCAAGCGCCGCAAATTCCTCTGCCGTCAGGCCAGGATGTACCTTGATGAAGTCATAGCCTGCCGCGTGTTGTTCCCGCACTTGTCGTGCAGCATCCGCGGCGCCTGACACCGAACGACCGTTTAAGGACGGGCCCGACGTTACAAAGCGCGGCCCGAATACTGCGCCACTTGCAAGTCGCGCACGCAAATCAAGGTGAGAGCGCCGCCCCAGCATGCCGCGAATGGTGGTGATGCCGTTGGCAACGAACAGCGTAAACAGTCTGTCGACTTCTGCTGGACTAGTTGTAGTCACATGCGCATGCATTTCTGCGAGGCCCGGCATGAGGAAACGGTCGGTACCATCGATGATCAGCGCGTTTTCGGGGACTGGCGTTGAATCCACAGGCCCGATTTCGGCGATTTTGCCTTGTGCCAACAACACTGTCTGGCCCGTCAGAATAACTTCCGTGGCCATTGGGATGACGTTCACATTGACGAACGCGGTCGTCTCGGCACTCGCAGGGCTGGCGAGCGAGCTGACGATCGTGAGCATCAATAAATGTTGCAGCTTCATTATCCCGATTCTTCACCCATACTACGCACCTGCTTCAGAGTGTCCTCACTGATATTGCCACCGCAGATGACGGCAACCACGTTCTTGCCCGCAAGGCCGTCGCGCCGCGCGAGCATTCCGGCAACAGCTACTCCGGCCGCACCTTCTATGGTGTGACCTGCACGATCCATACAGAGCCGCATCGCTGCCGCGATCTGCCCCTCATCAACAAGTACGAATTCATCAACTGCTGCCTGGTTCAGGGGAAATGTTATGGCGTCCGCCTCGATACCTCCGGCAGTCGCATCGGACAGTGTGGGTTCGCTTTCCAGGTCCAGAATCTCGCCGGCCTCGACTGAATGAGCCATGACTGCCGAGTTGCCGGGTTGGCAACCGTAGATTCGAATATTGGGATTATGAGTCTTCAGAACACTGGCTATGCCGGCTATCAAACCACCGCCGCCGACTGCAATGAATACTGCATCGACGTCCGGCATTTGTTCGACGATCTCAACACCACAACTTCCTTGCCCGGCGATGACTTGCTCGTCATTATAGGGCGACATGTAGAACAATCCCTTTTTGTCGGCGTATGCGCGTGCGTATTGTTCGGTATCAACACCATCCGTGCCGTAGAACCGGATATCCCCACCGTAACTCTTGATGGCTTCGACTTTTACCGCCGACGTTTGCTCTGGCACAAAGATAATGCCGCTGGTGCCGAGCTTCTCTGTTGCACAGGCGAATGCTGCGCCATGATTGCCAGTCGAGGCCGTCACACATCCTGTGTTGCGCTGTTCGTCTGAAAGAGTCAGTAGTCGATTGGTCGCACCGCGAAGTTTGAACGATCCCGTTGTTTGCAGATTTTCAAGCTTGAAAAACACGTCTGCACCAAGTTCCGAACTGAATGACTCCGACCGCTGCAAAGGAGTGCGAATAACAAAACTGCTAATTCGTTCGGCGGCCTGACGCGCGAACCCCGCCATGTTCGTAGTGATCTCGCTCATCTCTCCAATCTATCGCAATACCAATGCTGTCATCAAATCGTAACCGAAACCGCTCCAGCAACTTTACAATAACTGGCTCATCGGCCGTGTTTCATTGCATGGCCACTTCAGCTGTGCAACGATAATGCTTCGTTTGACAAAGGCACACCTGTCGAAAGACAGCGTCGCAAAGCTTCCGGTCTACGGGTCTTGATGATCTACGATAGCGGAGTTACCAACACGATCCTTCACTCCATCTTGAGTGGGACCGTCGCGCAGGTCGCGCAAATGGTGTCTTTGGCAAGTTTGATTGCCGCTGGAGATGCCGATGAAATCACTGGATTTTTATGATACGGGCCGAGTTGTACAAGGTCCTTCCCGCCCGGGTGTTCGTACACCCGCGAATCTCGCTGAGCTGGTCCGCTACCTGTCGGGTGACGCGAACATCGCGCAACCCTTTCGGCCCCAGGGGACTGGCACATCTTCTACCGACTGCAATTCGAGCGTGTCCGGTACGGTAATCCGAACAACGAGCCTCAACCGAATCGTAGCGATCGATACTTATCACTATACGGTGACCGCCGAGGCTGGCGTAACTCTCGGCGACCTGATTGCCGCCCTTGCCGCCAAAGGCCTCGAGTTGATCGGCAACTACGACCAGACGGAGCGCACCTTGGGTGGTGCGCTGGCCTCACCGTGTATGGGACCTGGTATTGGCCATCAGGCCTCATTCCTCTCGAGCCAACTGATCAGCATGAAGGTCGTAACGCCCGATGGTCGTGTAATGAAGGTCAACAATTCACAACAGCACCTGTTGAACGCGTTTCGCATGAGCTACGGCATGCTCGGCATAATTTACGAAGCGACGCTGCGAGTACAACAAATATCAACCTTTTCGGCGAGCCACCGAAGCCTGGGTATCGACGATTTTTCCGCCGTAACCGAGCGTCTGGCGACGTGCAATGTTGGACTGAAATTCTACCTGTTGCCGCACAAAGATCATGTATATGTCGATTTGAGACGCTACAAAACGAAGCCTGGCAACTCTTACCGGGCGCCATGGAGGATAAAGGACTGGGGTGAAAGCACGGTTCTCCCGCATGTATTCAAGTCGCTGAACCGTGTCTTGCCTATTCCTTCAGTTCGATTCCAGCTTATCGACAATATATCTGCGGCGACACATGGGCTCCTAAATACAAGATTCGTAAGAAACGGCAACAATGCTAGCGCCAGGCGCGGACGCAAGAGTCCTCGCAACCTGAATTACTCTACATGGTGTTTCCCGGCCCTTGATTTTCCGATCGTAATTAAGGCTTATACGAAGTTTTGCCAGGAGATTTTTGAGCGCACGGGGTACCGCTGTGATATGCCTGCAGTCGGGTTTCGTGTCGGTCGCGACCGCAGCGCATTGTTGTCGCCATCATTCGATGAATCGCTTATCGCTCTGCAAACAATATCGACGCAAATCCGTGGCTGGGAAGATTTCGTAATTGACCTGACCGATTTCGCCGAAAATTGGGGCGGCATACCGCTGTTCAATCAGTCGCTCGCGTTGCGTGATGGTTACGCTGCGCAAATTTACGGCAGTCGACTTGAATTTTTTCGCAAGATC
>PVMS01166283.1_pt1 | contig 16124 bp, 15 predicted proteins | sample 1853461 | NCBI WGS metagenome assembly PVMS01 (sample SAMN08582032, study PRJNA380276) | Marine sediment metagenome, whole genome shotgun sequencing project. | isolation source: ocean sediment barecode stripped | collected 2017 | reverse complement strand
TGTCGGCCGTGGAGCTACAGGCAGCAGCTCTGGCACTGGAAGCCGACATCAAGAAGGGGCAACTCGACGATGCTGAGGCCAAATTGGCAGCGGTACAAGTCGCGTTGAATCAAGTCTTGGAATCGGTGCGAAACATGGCCGAGCCGGTAGAGACTCAAACAGCGGAAGGCCCGTCTATGACGCTCTCAGAGATAACGCCTTTGCTGGCAAAACTCGGAGAGCTGCTCGCCGCCTACGACACCGAAGCCAAAGATATCGCCGATTCCTTGACGGGGAGCCTTTCCGACTTGGGTGCGGCTCGGGACGCGCAAAAGCTCTGCAACCAGATCGGGAAGTTCGACTTCGGGGGAGCCCAGGAGACATTGAAGCGGATTGCCGATACCATTGGCGCCGCGTTATGAGGAGCTTGGAATGGAGAATCCAAAACGGAAGATTTTAGTCGTAGACGACCAGCCGGAAAATCTCGCGATCCTAACGGGTTTGCTAAAGGGAGAGTATCGAGTCATGGCAGCCACCAGTGGCGCCACAGCTCTCGAGATCGCGGCATCTGAAAACAAGCCCGATCTGGTACTGCTCGACGTCATGATGCCCGAAATGGACGGCCACGAGGTGTGCCGACGCCTGAAGGAGAGCCCGGAAACCAGTGAGATCCCGGTGATATTCACCACCGCAATGAGCGAGGTGGACGATGAAGCAAAGGGCCTCGCGATCGGGGCGGTGGACTACATTATTAAGCCCTTGAACCCAACCATCGTCGAGGCACGTGTCCGAACCCATCTGGCCCTCAAGGAGAAGAACGAGATCATCAAGCAGGAGCGCGAAGAACTGAGGGCGGCCCGCGATCAGTTGTCGGCAGCCATGGGCAAGCTACAACATGACATCGACCGGGCAAGAGAGATCCAGAACACTTTGCTGCCCGACTCCGACGACCAGCCCTTTCCCGACGCGCTGACCATCATTAGGCGGTACGTACCGGAGATGGCGGTTGGCGGTGACTTTTTCGACATCAAGGCCTTAGACGCGAAGCACGTAGCGATCGTGCTGGCCGACGTATGTGGCCACGGCATGCAGGCGGCGTTCATCACCGGCCTCATCAAGACCGCCTTCGAGCTCGCGGGAGACGCGCGACGTTGGCCCGAACAGTTCGTGGACTGGCTCAACCGTGCGCTTTGCCAACTGACGCCGGTGGGCAGCGACGCCACCAGGATCTACTGCACCTACAACATCGAGACCCGTAAGCTCCGTTACCTCAACTCAGGCCACCAGCCCTTACCCATCTTGATCACACCCGACGGGCAAGCGGCGCCTGCCAGCGAATCGTCCATCATGCCGTTGGGACTCTTCGAATACGATGACGTCGATGCCGAAAGATTCACCATGGCGCCCGGAACGAAGCTGCTACTCGCCACCGACGGCTTGACGGACGCCGTCAACACCGAAGAGGAGATTTTTGGACTCGACCGACTCATGGAGGTCATCAAAGCAAATGCCTCCTCTCCGGCCCGCGAGCTCGAGGACACCGTCTTCAAGGCGGTGATGGAGTTCTCTCAAGGCGCCGAACCGGCCGACGACATTGCGGTGCTGGTGATAGAGTTCCACTAAAAAGAGAATAAAAGTAGCAATCTCGAGCATCACCGGTGGTACAGATACAGGCGATGGATCCTGCCGCGACCACCATCCTGTACGCTCTCTTCACGGGCCGCCTTCCAGGTAAGAATCGGGTAGTCGTGCGTGACCACACGTGAGCCGGGCTTGAGTTGTTGCTCCAGTCTAGGTCGAATCAACTCGTTAGCCCTCGGTGTGAGATAAAGGCTCACTACGGTTGCGGATGACAGCTCTGTTTTAGTGGCGTCCTGCACGCGAAACTCTACCAGGCGGGCCACTCCGGCCGCTTTTGCCAAGCGAATCGCTTTATCAATGAGCTGCGGATCTATGTCTACCCCAATCCCTCTCGCGCCATATCTTCTTGCCGCCTCAATCACAATTCGCCCATCACCGCATCCCAGGTCGATGAGCAGGTCGTTCTCGTCAATATCGGAGAGAACCAACATTTTTTCAACGATAGACTTCGGAGTCGGGACGAAGGGTGCTAAATCCGGTGCGTCCTCACGGGTATGGGTACCGAAGTAGAGAGCCAGATTGTCATGGAGGTCCATTCGGAATGCGTAAGCCTTGCCCGGATCCAGTTGATAGAGGAGTCGCTTGCCACCACTTTCGAAAGAGATGTCTAGAGCGATATCGGTTTCATGCCGATCGATCGAGCCCGCACCGAGTACTTTTTTTGTTTCATTTTCGGTGTATGTCGGCATAATACCGTATTCCACCGGGGCGCCTGTCGCATTTCGGATGATGATTTCAGTGGGGGCTTTCGCGGCGCTCGCGTTCGGGTCCGGCGGTTGTTCTTCAGCGACGCAAGAAGCCAGTAGGATTGAAGCTATCATGACGACGTAGTGCCGCCCCGAACCGACGCTTCGCTTCTCCTCGAGTCTACTCACAACCGCCCATCCGTCGTTATGCGCGAGGTTCGCCACTTCATCAAAACCACGGCCGTTCTCGGGTTTGGCGGAAATCGCCTCATTGCTCAAAGCCTGTCCTGATTCATCGCACGACCTCCGGCATCTCGTGCGGATGTGGTGCCGCCCGATACAGGGCGGCGGACGGGAACCCACGCGCGTTGGTGGCGTATTCAGCCATGGCCGAGGAGCAAGCCAGTAGCCCAGCCGAGAGCAGCGCCGTGCGCCTGTCGTACAGTTGCCTTGCCACCTTGTAGGCTGCCGGAATCATAAGGACGCCGAATACGAAGGCCGGGAGGCGAAGGCTCCACTCGCGTTCGCCCATCACGGCGGCGGTCACATGCACGAGAAAGGTATTCAAAACATGATTGTTCGGCTCATCGTAGTAGGCCAGTCCCACATACAGCGGACGGGACGCGTAATGCAGAAATGTGTGGGCCTCGTCAAACCGGATGGGCTGGAACAAAAACGGGAGCCGTGTCAGCACGGCCATCACCATCAATCCACACAATGTGCGGCGGTAGTGGGCGGGCTCCTGCTTCCACGTCCAAAGGGGCCTTATCGCGAGAAGGTCCTCCCGAAACGTATCCGAGAAAGCGTGCGCCGCCGTCGCGATCCTGTCGCGGCCGAGCCACACCGCGACCGCGAAACCGGCAAGGCAGAGAGCGAAAACGCGCATGCGCACGAGCACACTATCGAAGAAAGATGCCGTGAATCCCTCGGCTCCGCCGAAGTAAGCCATGGCATCCGCTCGTAGCTTGAGTGTTTCGGAAGACAGTTGGTGCGACGCCGCGTACACCACGACGGCAAGCACCACCAGCACGCCGGTAATCCCCTGTATCAGCGGCCTCATGTTCTTCGTTCCCGCCGGATTTTGTTACGGCTCCAGTCGGTGAATGCCCTTCAAGTCATCGAAGTGACGAGAGTTCTCCAGGGCCAAATCGGTAAACGAAATGGTTCATTGGTCTTGGAATCATTTGTATAGTAAGTTGCCAGTGCATCTCGATGGCAGCATTATGTCATCTTCTCCATACGGGTATTCTAGGAGATATTTGCAGTGAAACAAATGAAATCCTCGAAAAAAAGCCTGTCTGTATTGCTTATCCTGATAATAGCTGCTATCGGAATATCATATATATTCAACGGGCTGCCCGCCGAACACATAAGCTCTTTCTCCGCTTCAACAGATGGCCGCTATGAGTGTTTTATGATTCTCGCCGGTAAAAATGCGACAATTGATGGTTCTGTCCTACTCGCTCACAATAACGATCTGACGGGAACGGAAGCCTCACTTCTAGAAAAACACCCGCGGGAAAGGCATGATGCGAATGAACCGTTAACCTCATATACAACCGGACAAAGCTTAACCTCTCTCGAAAAGGCAAAAGCATTTTTAAAAGAACTTGAGAAATAAGACTTTTAGAAGTCGAAGAGGCACTTCAGGAAACTGACATGGTCATCATTCCGGTTGGCTCCATCGAGCAGCACGGAAAACATCTGCCCTTGTGCTCGGATATCTGCGCCGCCATCGAGACGTGCAAGCTCATTGCCCAGAAAGCGGATGTTCTGGTGGCGCCGGCGGTTTACGCGGGACTGTCGGAGCATCACTTGGGATTTCCGGGATCGATCACGCTGACCCCGGAGACTTTCGAAGCTGTGGTGTACGAAACCGCTCTGAGCCTGATCGGGCACGGATTCAAAAAGATCATGATTTACAACGGGCACGGAGGTAACACAACATCGGTTATCAACATCATTCAAAAAATCAACCAAAACACGTTGGCCACCGCTGTTCTCTTGAACGACCTGGAGCTTTCGCCCGAGGAGAATCCGGAGGAGCCTATTCCCTTCGACTGGCATGCCGGAGAGGGTGAAACGTCTTCCATGCTCTACCTGGCGCCGAGCCTGGTGGACATGTCGCAAGCGGAAAAGCCGGTGTTGACGTTTCCTCCCATCGTTCAGAAAACCTTGGAGAACGCGGAGACGGAACCGAACCTGGGCTTGGTTCAAGAAGCGAACTTGTTCCGGCCCAAGGATTCGGAAAAGATGGCGAGCTCCCGAGAAATGTCCAGCAACGGGGTCTTCACCTCCGGGGATCCGAAAAATGCCACCGCCGAGAGAGGACGAAAAAGCAAAGAAAGGCAAATCCAAGCAGCGGTTCAGTTCATCGAGGCCTGGAAGAAAGTCTCACGGTGAATAGAAGGGACAGACGCCCGTGGAGAAGATGGTTGGGGTAGGTGTTCACGCAACGGAGGCTCGATGATCACGGCTCCAGTCGGTGAATGCCCTTCAAGTCATCGAAATGACGATCATAACTCGCGATCGTATTCACTCCGATTCGCAGCATCACCGCGGCATGTATGGCGTCTCGGGGTTGGATGGTGGGGTGGTCGGAAAGGAGCTGTTTTGCTTTGAGCAAATCTTCCAATTCCAGCGGATGAATGTGGGGAATGGTCTGCAGGAAGGTCTCGAAAACCTGAAAGCCATGCTGGATCTCGCCGGTGTGATAGTAGCGATAAAGAATCTCCTGGAGCACTTCAACGTCACTGACCGCGGAAATGTCTCCAACCGCAACCTTTTTCAGAAACGCCGTGGAGGGCTTCTTGTAAGGATGATCCCGTCCCGCCACATACATGGGAATGTTGGAATCGACGAAAACAGTCACTTCTCTAGAGCGCCCTTACGAATCTGCTCTTCCAACTCAGGAGGCTCGCCGGTAGAGGACTGGAGACAAGCCAGCGCTTCGACGGCCCGTAGACGCTCGGCCACACCGCCCTTGCCATACTGGATCTCCGCCGCTTCTCGCACCAGGTCCCCCACCGATCGCCTTTGTTGCTTTGCCACACGTACCAAATGTGAGTAGAGATCTGGCGGGAACAGGATCGTTGTTTTCTTTGTCAATTCTTTCACTTGGAGCTCCATATCCATATATGGATACAGTATCACAACCTTGAGATTCCGTCCACTGGCTCCGAGAAAATCGACAAAAAAGTAAAAAGGGGACAGGTACCTTTTTTGTCAGAGAAAGCGGGAAAAAAGGTACCTGTCCCCTTTTTCTGCTTCAAGCAGCTGTTTTAGCCTTGGCTCCCAGCACTTCAGCAAACACCTTTGTGGCTTGCTTCATCTCCTCCATCGTTCCCATTGAGATCCGCGCATAGCTGGTCAGCGGCTCGAAGGGACGACCTACCAGCACACCTTTCTCCTTGCAGGCTGCTTGAAACTCCTTGATGGGGCGGCGAACGTTCACGAAGATGAAGTTGGTTTGAGACTCGGTGAGCTCATAGCCCGCTCCACGAAAGAACTCCCCGGTGTAATCGCGCACCTTCTGGTTTCGGGCGCTCTCTTTTTCGATGTCGGCATCCTGCCCGAGGGCCGCTAACAGCCCTTTCATGGCGAGAAGGCTTGGGAAGAGCTCGAAACCATTCCATGCGTTCAGTTTCTTGATGGTATCGGGATGGGCAACCGCGTAACCGATGCGAAGCCCCGCCATTCCGTAGGCTTTCGAGAACGTGCGGGTCACAATCACCCGCGGGTTTTCAGCCGCGAGCGCCATCAGAGTTCCGTGGGAAGGATCGGTGACGTAGTCGTGATAGGCCTCATCGACCAGAACCGTGGTATCCGGAGAGCGCTGGAGCACATCGTGGATAAACTGCGTAGAATCGCTCGCTGAATGCAGTGTTGCCGTGGGATTGTTGGGATTGGAGTAGTACACCAGGCCCGCGCCCTTGGAAGCATCCACCACCGCGTCCAAGTCGATCCGCTGGCCGGCGTCGAGTGACACCGTCTTGATCGGCGGGCCGAGCCGCTCCGCGTGGCCGGCGCACTCCTCGTAGGTCGGCACCGGACTCACCAGGTGACGATCCCGAGAGCACAACAACTCGGTGGCGTTGGTAAGGATCTGGGTCGAGCCGAGGCCGACGAACAGGTTATCCGGTTTCACTCTCAGCTTCCCGGCCAACGGTTGTTTCATGCCAAAGAACAAACCGAAAGGATAGCGCCCGGCAGGAAGACCTTCGGCACCCAACGCTCCCCGCACCGCACCCAAAACCGCCTTGGGTGGTCCCAGCGGGTTCTCGTTGCTGCTCAAAATGATCTCCCCCGCGTACTCGGACGGCAGCGATTCTTCGATCCAGCTTCCCGCCAGAGCCTCTCGGCCCCTTGCACTCACCATGGCGGCGGCCGTCGCTCCCGCGACACCCGCGCCAACCTCTTGCACGAACTTGCGACGTGAAAGGTAAGCCGACATTAGTAACCTCCTTCGGTCCCGGACCGACGAGCGCTCAACACCTGAGCAAAAACCTTGGTGGCCTTCTCCATCTCCTCCATGGTCCCGATGGAAACGCGGCAGTGGGTTTTCTCCAGCGGAGGAAAATCCCGCCCCACTAGTACCTGTTGTTTTGTGCACTCATCCCGGAACTCCTTAGCGGGGTAGCCGAGATTGATGAGGACGAAGTTAGCCTGGGATTTGCTGGCTTCGACTCCAGCTTTTTCAAAAAAGTCGAGGGTGTATTTGCGGGCGGCGGCATTTCGCTTCCCCTCGTTCTCGATGTGAGTCGGGTTGCCAAGGGACGCCATGGCCGCCGCCACCACCGGAACGTTGGTGTTGAAAGTCAGCTTGTATTTTGAGAGTGCTTCCATGGTCTCGGCCCGCCCGATGCCGTACCCGAGACGCAACCCCGCCATGCCATAAGCTTTGGAGAACGTGCGGGCAACGAAGATCTTGGGATTCTCCAGGGCCAAGTCGATAAAGGACGCGTAGGAGGGATCGGTGACATAGTGAAAGTAAGCTTCGTCGAACAGAATGACGGTCTCCGGAGAGCTCCGGGAAACGCGATCGACGAAATCCTGCACCGCCTGTTTTCCGTGTACGGTGGCCGTAGGGTTGTTGGGATTACAGAAAAACACCAAGCCCGCACCCTGAGCGGCCTCGGCCATGCCGTCCAGATCGAGCTCGAGGTCGGCGGTGACCGGGATCGCTTTCACCGGAGTTCCGATGCGCTGGGCGGTCGCGACCGGGGACCCGTATGACGGGGCGGCGGTGACTAGAGGCCTCTCGGCGCTCGTAAAGGCTCGAACCGCGCAACGCAATACCTCCCCCGAGCCGGCACCGAGCAGGATGTTCTCGGGCTTCGCCCGGTGCATCTCGGCCAGTTTGTTTTTGAGATCGGCCGCCTTGACGCGACTGTTGAAAGGATAGCGGCCCAGGTCACCGAAAGCGCCGAGGAGCGCCTCGATGGCGTGGCTGCCCGGCCCCAACGGATTCTCGTTGCCGCTGATGACGATATCGCCGGGTTGGGGGGGGCGAAACGCCGGTGCTCCTCCTTGCCGGCGTTTTCCCTTGCGCTGGGCCTGCTCCATCTCCCCTCGCCAGGCTTCCAATCCACGCGCGTTGACCATCTCGGGAACCCGTTCGGGCTCCGTGAACGCGGTTAAAAAGCTACGGCGTGACAACATCACATTCCTCCTTATTGTGGTCGGTGCTCACTCGGTAGTTCACGAGCCCTTCTCGATAGGGGTGACCAGTGTTCCGATGCCTTCGATCTCAATGGTGACCACGTCTCCGGGCTGCACAAACTCCGGCGGATTACGGGCCGAGCCCACGCCGGCCGGGGTTCCGGTGGACACAACGTCACCCGGGTACAGGGTCAGGATGTTGGTCAAGTGGCGAAGCTGGTAGGCCTCGTTGTGGATCATGTCCTTGGTGTTCCCGTCCTGCTTGACCACCCCGTTGATCTTGGTCACCAACCGGAGGTTGGCGGCGTCGGGAATGAACTCCTTGGGAACGATGAAAGGGCCGAAAGGCGCGGCACCGTCACGGCTCTTGCCACGGAACCAATTCACTCCGAAGTTGAAACCACCGCCGCCTCCGGAGCCGCCACTTTGGCCTCTGCCTTGGCCGCCTCCTCGACTCCAACCTCCACCTTCACTGCTCCCCCGGTCACTCACGTCGAAAATGATGCTGTAGCCGAAAACGTAGTCGTGCGCATTCTCGAGGGTGAGGTTTTTCGCCGGCTTGCCAATCACTACCGCCATCTCGCCTTCCCAGTCGATATTCCGACCCGGGGGAATCCGAAACGCCTCACCTGGATCGATGATGCAGGACCTAGGGGATTTGGCGAAGAAAGTGGGTTCGACTTCGTCGGGATTCACCGGTTTGGGATCGGCGTTGCCATAGCGACGAGCCATCTCCGCAGAGTGATCCTGGTAGTTCGCCGCCGCTGCCAGTAAGTTGTAAGGATACTTGATGGGTGCTTTGATGGAGACGTCATCGAGCGCGTGGACAAAGGATAAGCCGTCGAGATTGGCATCTTTGAAGTAGTTGGCCATCTGATAGAGCCGCGGGCCTAGGGTCGCGTATTCTTCGATCAGGACCCTCATCTCACCGGGAATCGCGAGCTGCCCCAAACCTTCCGTTTCGACCAGATGGGCGTTGGCGGCCTGAATGTCCAACACGGTTTCATCACCGAGGACGAGTCCCACCCGCATTCCTCCACCCGCATCGAACGTGGCCAGTTTAAACGGTGTGTTGGGCTCCGCGGGAATGGACGACTGGACCGCCGCCGTGCCGCAAGCAGCAACGGCAAATGTCAGGACCAGGAATGACAAGGCAAGAGGTCGGCCCTTTTTCAATAACAGCATGGTTTGTTCTCCTTTGATTACAGTCGAAACAGTTTCGTAAACTTGACCACCAGGCCCCGGTTTTGAAGCCCCGGGAATCCTCCCAGCCTGGTATCACGGCCATCCGTGTAGACGACGAACAGATCGCTTCCCGGCTCGTACTCCCAGCGAAACCGTGCATTGGTGGAGACCGAGCTGGTGCTCGAGTTGTACTGGACGAGGGCGCTAACGAACATACGGGCCGTAAGCGTGTAGGTGCCGCGGACCCGGAATAGTTCGGTTGTAAACTCCCCTTCGACAAGATCGATCCAGTTGAGTGAGACAAAGGGCTCGATGGAAAATTGCGGTGTAACCTCCACCCGCCCCGAGTAGCTCACTTCGGTCCGTTCGCCGCTGTAGAATCCACCGTAGGAGGCGCTCACCCGTCCGGAAACACGGCGCTGGGGCCCCAGCTCGTAGGTGGTCCGTATCTGATTGAAGTCATAGGGCCCGATGGGTATGACTATCCCCGGCGCGATATGAAAGGGATACGGAAGGAACTCGAAGTTAGAGATGAAATTGATGTCCCAACTATCGCTGTTCTCGAACTCGATTCCGAATTTGCCGCCCACCTCTCGCGTCTCGAGCACTCCCTCGAGGTTGTGGAAGTAATCGATGGTGGTTTCGAACGAGAACTTGCGGATCGATTCAATGGACGCCGGCCGGGGACTAAAACGCAGACGGGCATTGTTTCGGCGGAAGTCCAATCGACGTATGAATCCGACCTCAGGGCGGAAGTTGTCTCCCACCATCAAGTGTTGGTACTCGAAGCCGTACCGGTCGCCTTGGTTGGATACTTTCACCATGTAGCTGTTGTCGTTGCCGGAGGTCAACGGTGTTCGGCTGGCGGCAAAGTAGGTATTGATCATCAAGTTCTGAAAGAAGGCGAAGTTGCCATCGACTCCGAAGACCTGATTCGTTCCGGTGCCGGCGGTATTCGCCGAGCGGTAGGTTCCAATGACCCCGATGTTGCTACGCCGAAGAACATCCCGACGCAAACGAAGGACGGAGAAGTTGGTGGACACCGCTCCCACACTCTCCATATCACCTGTCTGGATACTGAGCGCACCAACGGTATATTTGCCCATACGACCGGTGACCCGGCCTCCAGCCCGAATAGGGAGAGCCTCACCACCCAGCAGGCCGATCCTGCGGCTGAAGAACACGATGGGCGTGGAGGTGGGAAAGCCGTGGGTAAACCCTGCCCCGGACTCACCCCCAAAGGTGAAGATGCCTCGGCCTTCGAGAAAAAACTCCCGCTTTTCGGGAAAGAACAAGCTGAAACGGGTCAAGTTGATCTGTTGTTCGTCCACTTCCACTTGAGCAAAGTCGGTGTTCAGGGTGAAATCGGCGGTCAAGCTCTTGGTGATGCCGTACTTGACGTCGAAACCCGCGTCGGCGGACGCGTCATTCGAGACCGGCGGCGAAGCCTGCTTGTTGGTTTTCACACCGGCGATGCCGTAAGGCTTGACCTCCAGATTCAACGAGGTTGGCGGCGTGGCGACGTCGACGAGGGTGGCAGCGGATGAGAACTTCCGAATGCCCCGCCAGCTCCAGGAAGCCGGCACCGGACTCAGGTACGTGACCTCGTTTTTCCACCTCACTTCTCGCATGAGGTTGAGGCCCCATATTTGACCTTGGCCCTGTTTGTAGCGGAGAGACTTGAATGGGATCACCATCTCGACGCTCCACCCGCCCTCAAAGCGTGCGGCCCGGGTGTTCCACACGGTGTTCCAGTCGATGTTCATCTCAGACTCATCGGTCACCAATCCGTCTCGCAGCGCCCCGAGAGGATTCGTCTGGAAATAGAATCCGTTGCGCCGGTCGTAGAAGGTGTCGATGGCGACCGCAAAGCTCGCGCCCTGAGTGATGTTGAAGTTGTCGCGACGGAGCTCGTTGGCCACGATCCGATCCGGGGAGCTATCCCACAACCGGGCTGCCACGTAGAGATTAGCGTCGTCGAAGAAGATCCAGGCATCGGTTTTTTCGGTGGCCGGTTCTCCCTCGTGAGGCTCTTGTTGAACGAAACCACCCGCCGCGCGGACCTCGGTGTAGACGGGCTCGGTGAGCTCTCCATCGAGCACCAGAGGCTCCACCAAGCGAGTTGCCCGCAAAGTGACCCGCCCCTCCGCGTCACGGGCAACTACTTCGGGAGCTTCCGGCGGCGCGGGTCCAATGATATCGTCCGCGGCGTAGCTCGAGATCGGAAGCCAGAGACTGACGGCTGCTGCAATCCATAGGGTAAGTGTTCCGGGCCTCATGATGTTTCCTCTCGTCCAGGCTAAAGGTAGCGCGGCGACTGCCCGTCGGCGAGGCCTTTCTTACGAGCTGAAGGGAACCCGCGATGAGCTGTTCGTTGGAGGGGGTGAATGGTGAGCTAATCTAGTTCGGATTTGTCAACTTACCGATGATTAGATAGGAAGGATTATGTTTATTTGGTGACCAAATGGAGTTCCTCTTTGAGATCCTCGGCCAGCCAATGCCTGATGAGCGTTTGATAGGGCATGGCCTTCATGGTGGCGAGCTTCTTGATGGCACGAACTTGCAGGGGGTCGAGTTTGAGCGTCACGCTCTGCAGTTTGTACTTGCGCTTCCCGGAACGGATAGCTTCTCGGAGCTCATCCGCAAGGGATAGTTCGACGTCCCCATCGGCTATCTCTCTCAGAACGCCACCGCTGTCGTAAAACTCGGCCCAATCCGTTTGGCTTTTTGTATCGCGTTTGTTACGTTTGCCCGTCATCTTCGCGACCTCCGACTCTTGTAGTAGCGGATCTCAACCCGCTTCATATCCCATCCGGTTATAGGACGGGCAAGCTTTTTGCCCTTAGTTTCAAAGACGATGGTGAGATATCTCCCAGCAAACGTAGGTCCAAACGCTACGTAGTGACCTTTTTTCGTACGCTTGAATAAGGGTCCATTGGCAAAGACCTCCTCTGCTTCCTCTGGAGTGATCCCGTGGCCGAGCTCCAAGTGCAGAGTATTACCCTCGTCCCACTCGAAGTCCGAAATGCGCAACGCCCGTCTCCTCATCAGAGCAAACTCTTTCCCGATTTGCTCCTCCGACTCGCCCGTGCAAAAGTCATACATAGTATGACTTTATGATAGGCCCCTGTCAAGCGGGATCCTTAAAAAACTCCGCTTCGAAACCAGAGCGATTCTCTTTTGGGGCAATGTGGCGACACCATCCATCCGGAAGGATCGGCTATTCATCGGCGCAGATCGGCAAGTGGTGTATTCCCGGTGGCGAAAGTCCCCTACCCTGGTACACTGCTATCGAACCTGGACCATGACGAGGGATTGATGGCACCGATAGACTTCGCGCCCGTACTTCATGTGGTGGGGTTTCTCGCGGCCATTGCCGTTTACGCCATGCTACTCGTGATGGTGTGGCGGGTTGGCCTGACGGAAGCGACCCGTCTGCCGCTTGCCGCCGGGATTCTCGGATTGATTTGGAACTTGGGAAGCCTGGGGATGTTCGGCCTTCCCGAGTTGGGCTTCGACAAGCCACCCGAGGTGTTCCACGCCTTGGCCTACACCGCCCTTGGATTTCTGCCGGCCGCCGTGGTCCACTCCATCTTGATACGCCGGAAAGATCAGCGCTCGGCACGTTGGCTCATAACCGCCGCTTATCTGCTTAGCGGCATCGCCGGACTCGGCCATTTCTTGAATCTCGCAACCAGGGGATTTGCACCCTCCCCGGCTGCGGTTCACCTTCTCACACCGGTTTACGGGTTTCTCATCGTCCCCCTGGCTTTTCTCACCCGTCGCGAGCCTACCGAGCGTCGTGCCCTATGGATGGTGGCCTTGGCTCTTTTTGCGGTGACCGGCACCACGCTCGCCCGACACACGACAGACTCTATGCTGATGGATTTGGTGGGACACCACGCTTCCATGTTGCTTGCCTTTGTCATCCTCTATCAGGAATATCGCTTCGCCCTGGCCGACTTGTTCTTGAAGCGTGCTTTGACCTTGATCGCTCTCATTTCCATCGCTATGGGGAGCTATGTATTGCTGGTGCCTTGGGCGATGCGTGACGAGCCTTCCGGGATGGGAGATCCACGAGTCGTCGGCCTGGTGCTTGCACTCTGGATTGCCACCGCTCTCATCTACCCGAGTCTGCGGCAAGCGATTTCCCGACTCGTCGACCGTTTGATCTTGGGTCGAGATAGCTTTGGCCAGCTCAAAAGCGAAATTTCGGAGATTATCGAATCCGGAGAGACCTCCTCGAGCCTCCTGAACCAAGTTAGCTCGCGCCTGGCCCGTGCGTTGGGGGCCGGCACACTTCAATGGACGTCACTCGAAGAAGAGGCCTTGTCGGCCGGAGCACTTCTTGGCTGGTCCGGCGGTGTCGGCGAGGTGGAGCCTGCCATCGACGAGATTCTGACCGGTGACTTCCCGCCATCCTTTTTGGATGAAACGGTTCGGCTCCTCTCTCGAGGAACCGGAGCCGTGGCCCTGGTGCCGACGGCGGAATCGCCAAGGTACCTGCTGGCTGCCACCCGACTTCACAATGGGAGACTTCTGACTGCGGAGGATGCTACTTTTCTCGAGTGGGTGGCCCTTCGTCTAGCTCGACGCATCGACCGGCTCCGCACCATCCACGAGCGTTACGAGCACGAGCTTCGAGAAAAAGAGATGAAGAAGCTGGCGACAGAGGCCGAGCTTCGCGCTCTTAGGGCCCAAATCAATCCCCACTTTCTATTCAACGCCCTCACGACGATTGGGCACCTCATTCAAACCGCTCCCGGTCGGGCGATGGATACACTGATGAACCTAACCGAGCTGTTGCGGAGGGTTTTGAGATCAAATGAAGAGATGACCACGTTGGGAGAGGAAATCGAGCTTGTGACCGCCTACCTAGATATCGAGCGGGCTCGGTTCGAAGAGAGGCTCGAAACTGAGATCCATGTGCCGGAGGCAGCGCGTTCGGTAAGGGTGCCATCCCTGATCCTCCAGCCGTTGGTGGAAAACTCGGTCAAACACGGCATTGCTCCCACCCGTTCCGGTGGTCGAGTTACGGTGGAAGCCCGTCTGGAATCCAAGGAAGACGAAAGTGGGGAGCCGGTGCTTATGCTGTCCGTCCGCGACTCCGGTGAGGGGGCAGACGAACATACCATTTCCAGCGGCCGCCGGAGAGGCGTGGGCCTGCGAAATGTGGAGGAACGCCTGCGATACTACTATGGAGGGCAAGCCTCGATAGCTGTTTCGAGCCAGGCAGGTTCGGGCACCTCGGTGGAAGTACGGCTTCCGGTGAGCGTGAACGCGACGGTTTCAAAGTAGAGAGGTGGCGGTTCGATGGCGCTTCGAGTAGTGATTGCCGATGACGAAAGGCCGGCGCGCTCCTATCTCGCGGCCATGATTGGGGAATTCCCCGACGTCACCATTGTGGGAGAGGCGGCTTCTGGCTCCGAAGCGGTGGAGGTCATCGAAGACAAACAACCGGATCTAGCACTGCTGGACCTTCAAATGCCGGAGCTCGACGGGCTCGAGGTGGTTCGTCTGCTCAAAAAGAAACACATGCCCCTAGTAGCTTTCATCACCGCCTACGATGAGTACGCAGTGCGTGCTTTTGATTTAAACGCCGTGGACTACCTCCTGAAACCGGTCAGCCGAGCCCGCCTGCAAGAAACCATCAACCGGGCCATCGAGAGGCTGGAGCGCACCGACCTCCGCGAAGAGCAAACCGCCCGCGTCGAAAAAGCGGCGGTTCAGTACGAACAGAATAGCCCGCTGCCGTTTCTAGAGCGGCTTCCCATAAGAAAGCGCGATGAGATCTTGATTCTACCGGTGGATCGGATCGCCGCCATCGAGGCCGATGGCGAGCTCTTACACATCACCACCGATCGCAACCAGCGCCACACCATCACCCGCCCCCTCAAGGACCTCGAGGCACGGCTCGATCCCAAGCGTTTCATCCGCTTGAGCCGGAGCGCCCTCGCCAACGTCGAGCGGATTGAAAGCGCAAGCCCCATGCCGGGAGGCACCTACGTGGTAACGCTAACAAACAAGCAGCAGCTCTCGGTAAGTCGCCAGCGATCAAGAATACTGCGCGAACAACTGCTACGGTTTTAGGACTAAATCACCCGGCGAGAGCCGGGTGATTGCTGCGGGCATTCGATACTACATGCGCCCGCAAAAACTATTAAATAAACCTTCCTTAATAAAGAACTATCTGAGGCATCGTATGGGGCGAACAACCGTGTAATGAAAACGCCCCACCTCGATGTTTAAGACCGCAATCGCTCAAAACCCCATAAAATCAACTAATTATAGCCTTGAACAAAAATACATTGACATATGTAGAATGAATGTATTAGCATATCTGCACTAGAAGAATGGCCAGCACCTATCTCCACACCTGCGTCATCCACTAAACCAAATTGCCGTTCGCTCAAAGATCCTTTCGCCAAGGACCTAGGGCGTAGAAAGGGTCTTCTATTAGGTAGATCTATGCAAAAAGGAGAAAAAACGGCAATGGACGAAGCAAAATTGAACGAATTCTTGGGAAAGATGGTTGTTGACCTCGGAGCGTCGGTGGGGGCAGCCCTGGTCATAATCGGTGACAAGCTGGGACTCTATAAAAAGTTAGCCTCCGACGGCCCCTTGAGCTCGGAGGAGCTAGCCCAACGCACCGGGACATTGGAGCATTATGTCCGCGAATGGTTGTCCGCTCAAGCAGCAGCCGGATACGTCGAATACGATTCCGAGAAAAACAATTTCTGGATGACGCCGGAGCAAACTCTTGTCTTCGCCGACGAAAACAGTCCAGTCAACATGACAGGTGGTTTTTACTCCATAGCTTCCGTATTCAGCGATGAACCCAAGGTCAGTGAGGCTTTTAAGTCAGGAGAAGGGATAAGTTGGGGAGACCACGACAGCTGTCTGTTCTGTGGAACGGAAAAGTTCTTCAAGCCGAGCTATCGCGCCAATCTGACATCATCCTGGACACCATCG
>PVMS01015241.1_pt1 | contig 16124 bp, 17 predicted proteins | sample 1853461 | NCBI WGS metagenome assembly PVMS01 (sample SAMN08582032, study PRJNA380276) | Marine sediment metagenome, whole genome shotgun sequencing project. | isolation source: ocean sediment barecode stripped | collected 2017 | reverse complement strand
TACGGAAGCATAAAAAGCATCCATATCCACATGGATGATGGCCCTTTCAGGTTCGCTTGTCTGATCTGGATTTGCGGTTTGAGTCACAGTGCGTTCATTATATCGTCATGAACAGCATCGCCACAGCACAGATATCCGTCGATGAATTCCCTATCCTTCAGCATGGTTTGTACGTCAATCATGCAGCCATGGCGCCATGGCCACGGTCTACTTGCGAGGCGGTAAAAGCCTTTGCCGGGGAAAACTGTTATCAGGGCCCGGAAAAATACGCCCGCTGGCTGTTACGCGAAACACGTCTACGTGAACGGCTTGCACAGCTGATCAACGCAGGCTCTGCTGATGATATCGCGTTACTGAAAAATACCACCGAGGGTATTTGCACGGTCGCTGCGGGCATCGATTGGCGCAAGGGTGACAACCTGGTCTTGCCGTTGGATGAGTTTCCATCCAATCGACTACCCTGGTTGGCTCTGCAAAACCAGGGTGTGGAGGTTCGCGAGGTGGATATTCGCTCCAGCAGCGACCCTGAGCAGGCCCTGCTGGCGCGTATCGACCAACGTACACGCCTGTTGTCCGTCAGCGCTGTGCAGTGGATTGACGGCCTCAGATTACGTCTTGAAACCCTTGGATCTGCCTGCCGTCAGAATGATGTGCTATTTTTTGTAGATGCAATCCAGCATTTGGGTGCCCTGCGAATGGACGTGCAAGCCTGCAATATCGATTTTCTGGCTGCAGATGGGCATAAATGGTTGTTGGCACCCGAGGGAATTGCGGTTTTTTATTGCCGTGCCGGGGTTCGTGAGCGGTTGAAACTCCAGCAGCATGGGTGGCGGATGGTGGATAAACCTTATCGTTTCGAACGCGATAACTGGCTGCCCAGCGATAGCGCAATAAGATTTGAGGCTGGTAGCCCCAATATACTGGGCCAGACCGCACTGTATGCGTCGATAGGTTTGCTTCAGGAAGTTGGAATGCAAAACGTTGAAGCCTGTATCGCAGAAAACTCACGGGTTTTGGCAGAAGGTCTTAGTAATATTGATGGGATTGAACTGGTGCGGGCATTTGACCCGCAAGCATTTTCAGGAATAGTCAGTTTCAGAACACCCGGAAAAGACTTGCTTGAGGTACACCGGGCCCTCAAGAAAAATCAGCTTAGTTGTGCCTTGCGCGGTAACGCTATTCGTTTGTCTCCGCATTTCTACCAGGCAGGTAAACCCATACATGACATCCTGAATGTGATAGATAAAGTTATATAATAGTTTAATTATAACGTATATCTATATGATTATACTACATTGTGTGAGTTCGTTTTTCACCGCTTAATAACTGGGCGAGATGCGACTCAATGATTGTCCGGGCATGGGCCCCATCAGAAGTATCACCAAATTGAACCCCGATTCCAGGTCTTCTGTTGCCCTGCGCTCCGGGTGGAGTCACCCAGACCACTCTGCCGGGGATTGGCAGACGCTCTTCAAGTTCCATTATGGTCAACAACAGGAACACTTCGTCGCCCAGGGCATAACGTTTGGTGCTCTGGACAAACAAGCCGCCACCTTGAATAAAGGGCATGTATGCGCTGTACAGAGTTTGCCGGTCCTTGATTGATAACGATAATATACCTTGTTGCGTCATGCTCTTATCCTCGCTGTCCCAATGTCATCCGTGACCGTCTGAAAAGAATTCAGACAATCTGTTCCGCCCATCTTATCAGCCAATCCTGCAGAAGTAAGTCCCCGCGTACCGGTGTGGTGGATAAGCGTCGATTAATATCCGCCTGTTTCTGTAAGTTTAGTAGTGTTTTGCTGTGCAACCTGGAGGTATCCGTCAACCAATCTGCCGGAATGCCTGCCATCATTGATTTAATAACATCACCGGTGCATAAAGACAACCAACGCCACAGATCAGCCGGGTTCAGTTCATTCAAGCTGCTACTGACCATGGAAACAGCACCTGGCCGCTGCAGCAGTGTCGCCAGGCCTTCGCGTACCTGGCCGTAGGCTTCCAGCTCTGGTGAATTGAGGTAGTGCAAAGCTCGCAGCGGACTGCCGCCTGCCGCATGAAGCGCGGCAGCGAGTTCATCATCAGGTAAGTCTGACTGCCCCTTCAGCCAATCAAGTACGACTGTGCTGTCGGGTTGTGCCACTGAAATGGACTGGCATCGACTACGGATGGTGACCGGCAAGCTGCCCGGGTTGTCGGTGACGAGAATCAGCACGGTATCACCGGCGGGCTCCTCCAGACTTTTCAAAAGGGCGTTGGCTGAGGAGGCATTCATCGCGTCCGCCGGGTGTATATACGCCACTTTGCGCTGTGAGATTGACGCGGTCAGATCCAGGCTGCTGATTAACCGCCTCACCTGGTCAACCTTAATGGTTTTACCCTCATCTTCCGGTTGAAGCTCAAAGTAGTCCGGGTGGGCCCCACCTACCAGTAGCTTGCATGAGCGGCACTGACCGCAGGCATCGGCCTCATTTCCATTGCACAGCAGTTTTATGACCATTGCGCGTGCCAGCTTGTTTTTACCGCAGCCCGCCGGGCCCTGTATCATCAGGGCGTGCGCCAGTCTTTCCTTCTGCAAGCGCTCGATAAAGAACGACCAGTGGCCAGCCAGCCATGGGCAGGACTTGCCAACCGGCTCTGCAGTCGCTGAGATCATAAGCCGAATGTACTTTCTAACACGGATTGCACCTGTTGCCAGACCTGCTCAAGCTCCAGGCTAGCGTCAATTACCCTGAAACGACCCGGGTTGGCAGCAGCCCGTTCGAGGTAGGCCTTGCGGACCCTTTCAAAAAACAATATTGATTCTACTTCAAAGCGATCAGCGGAGCCCCGACCCGCCACCCGTTTCATTCCCATCTCGACCGGCACATCAAATAACAGCGTCAAATCGGGTTGTAAACCGCTCAGCACCAGTGTTTCAACCCTGGCAACTGTGTCAGCACCCAATTGCCGTCCGCCACCCTGGTAAGCATAGCTGGCATCGGCAAAGCGATCACAAACCACCACACTGCCATCTGCCAATGCCGGTCTGATCACTTCTTCAACCAACTGTGAACGGGCGGCAAACATCAACAATAACTCGGCCGTCGGATTCAGTCCTGCATTGCGGGTATCCAGCAGTACCTGTCGAATTTGTTCCGATACCGGCGTGCCACCCGGTTCACGGGCCTCCACGACGGTTTTGCCGTGTTCGGACAGCCATTCGACAATGCGTGAATGCTGGGTACTTTTACCTGCACCTTCACCACCCTCAAGACTGATGAAAAAGCCGTTGCTTGCAGAAATCATGGTTTCCTGCCTGGGCTTGATGTCTTTTTCTTACTATTGTTGATCAACTGTTTTACCGCCTTGTTGTGGTCTTCAAGTGTACTGGAAAAAGTATGTCCGCCCTGCCCGTTGGCAACAAAAAACATGGCTTCACCCGGTTGCGGGTGGGCTGCTGCCTGCAAGGAGGCCAAGCCCGGTAGTGCAATGGGTGTTGGTGGCAGGCCATGGCGTGTATAGGTGTTATAAGGAGTGTCCTTTTTCATGTCCTTGCGACGGATATTGCCGTTATACGAATCGCCCATGCCATAAATAACTGTTGGGTCGGTTTCGAGCCGCCAGTGTTTTTGCAATCGGCGTACAAAAACGCCGGCAATCGTTGCGCGCTCGCTGGCCAATGAGGTTTCTTTTTCAACGATGGATGCCATGATCAGCATTTCATCCTCTGTCTCGTACGGCAAGCCGGTATCCCGACCTGCCCAGGCGTTGCCTAATCCATCTTTCATCGCCTGGTTTGCGCGTTGCAATAACTGCACATCGGTATCACCGCGAACAAAGGCATAGGTTTCCGGTAAGAACCAGCCTTCCGGGTTTCCTGCCGGTAATCCTGCCACGCTTTGCAAATCTGCTGTGGTCTCGACCGTATGCCTGATCACCGGGTCTTTGCCGAGCTCAAGCAGCAGTTGTCTCACCGTCCAGCCTTCAACGATTGTGAAGCGGTAGTCAATCACTTTGCCGGATGCCAACACAGCCAGTAAGTCGGCTGGTAACAGCCCCGGGCTCAAATGGTACTCACCGGCCTTGATGATTACCTTTTGCATACGGGCCAGAAGACGCCAATGCCAATCCATATGGGTGGCGCCGTGTTGCTCGAGTATCGCGACCACTGTACGGATATTGGCACCGGACTGTACTACCAGAACCAGTCCGTCATCTGCAAACTGCAACGGGGTTTGCAGAAATCGCTGATGCTGGTGCCACAGCCCTGATGCACTGGCGAGGGCCAGTAGCAATGTGATAATAAGTGGTGCAAGTAAGCGCTTCATGCCTGGCGTGTTCCCTCCAGCAGCGAATTTTGTACTTCCCGGGTTACCGGCCCGATGCCAAATTGTTGCTCATCGATCGCGGTAATGGGAATGACGCCTTTGACGGAGTTACAAATAAAAACCTCATCGGCCTCCTGGAATTGATCAAGCAAGATTCGTCGTTGTTCACAACGAGCGCCAAACGCGGCCAGGATCTGACCACGGACCACCCCGCGCACACCGCAACGGTCCAGTCGGGGTGTTAACAGGCGGCCTTCCTTGACCAGGAATATATTGGCGGAGATGGCGCAAATGACATGATCTTCCCGGTCCAGCAGAATACCTTCTGCTGCGTCATAATCACGAAGTTCTGCGCTGGCCAACACCTGCTCAAGACGATTCAGATGCTTGATCCCGCCAAGCGCTGGCTGGATGGCAAGGCGTAGCTTGCAGACACGCGCATCGACGCCTGTTCGGGATAACTCGGCAATCCCTTCCGGGTACGGATGGGCACTGACTATCCTGATACAAGCCTTATCCTCCGGCGGCATATAACCGCGGGCCTTGCCACCGCGGGTTAATACAATTTTGACTACGACATCAGAGCAGCCAGCGCTTACTGTCTGAACTTCGCGCAACAGTATCGATTGTGGTGGCATAGTGATCCCCAACCGTTCGCAGCCGGCACCCAAGCGGTCCATATGTGCCTGCCAGCGGCGTGGCCGGTTATTGTGTACGACCAGTGTTTCAAACAGGCCGTCGCCATAATTGAGGCCGCGGTTGGTGGTCGCCACCAGTGTTGATATCTCCCCGTCTATCAGGCATTCAAGCATATGATCATCCTCAAGAAATCTCATCCCGGATCGGTCCCAGAGCCCGCAACAAGCCGCGGGCTTTATCTTCGGTCTCTTTCACTTCGGCCTCGGCAACAGAATCTGCAACGATTCCCGCGCCGGTTCGAAAACTGATGCGGTCGCGGTGCAACAGCATCGAACGTATCAGGATATTCAGATCCATACTGCCATCTAGCCCAAGGTAACCAAATGACCCGGTGTAATAACTGCGTCCATGTTGTTCCAGTTCGGCAATGATTTCCATGCATCGTACCTTGGGGCAGCCGGTGATGGTACCGCCGGGAAATACCGCCCTTATAACGTCAACGGGGGTCACATCACTGCGAAGTTTGCCGCGTACATTCGAGACGATATGATGAACATGTTCGTAGCTTTCGACAACCATCAACTCGTCCACTTCCACACTGCCGGTTTCGCAAACCCTGCCAAGGTCATTACGTTCCAGGTCTATCAGCATAATATGCTCTGCGCGTTCTTTCGGGTGCTCTATTAACTCACGCACCAGAGCCTGGTCAGACGCGCTGTCTTTGCCGCGCGGACGGGTGCCTGCAATCGGCCTGGACTGGACTTCACCCTGATCGATGTTGACCAGTCTTTCCGGCGAGGAACTCATCAATACATAATCCTGCCACTTGATCATCCCCGCAAACGGCGCAGGGTTGGCCTTTCGAAGAGAACGGTAAAGTGCAGCAGCATCAACCATGTGCTCGAATCGGCCCTGCCAGCCACGTGACAGGTTAACCTGGAAAACATCGCCATCGAGGATGTACTCATGGATCTTCGCCAGTGCCTGTTTGAACAGCTCAGGTTGGTCCGGGGAAATTTCACTTAAGCTGATGGATGAATCAGCAGGTTTGACCTGCAGGTTCTCAAGTTCGCTGCGCATCGTATCCAGTAACAATTGGGTCTCAGCCACCAACTGCAGCACGCCCGGCTGGTCTGGTGAGGCATAAATTACTGCCGGACAGCGACTGGCAAAAGCCACGGGGAAGCTGTCGCTGGCAGGTGGGAACTCGACCACGGGCTCTATCTCTGCGGCCAGTTCGTAGCCAAGATAAATGAACCAGCCGCCAATAAACGGCCAGTCGGATCTATCATTCTGCGCCTGTCTTTCCTGCTGGAACCAGTCATTGAGCCTGGACAGGAAACTATTACCGGTTCCAGGACCCGCAATACTACCATCCGAGTGAGAGCTTAGCTGCTCACCACTGGTGCGAAGCAGCAGGCTATATTCACCCAAAGGTCCGGATGCAGCGCTATCAAGCAGATAGGGATATTGATCCGGAAGTGCAGACGCGATACCCGTCAGATCGTGCACACATTCAATCGAGCAACTGTGCAATGCCGGTATCAGTCAGTGAATTTGCGGAAAACAAGACTGCCGTTGGTGCCGCCAAAGCCAAATGAATTGGAAATAGCAATATCAACATTCGTTTTACGGGCGGTATTTGGGACGTAATCCAGATCGCAACCTTCACCCGGATTCTCCAGGTTGATGGTTGGAGGAATGATCCCGTCGCGGATACTGAGAAGCGTGAATATGGCCTCGACACCACCCGCGGCACCCAGCAAATGCCCGGTCATTGATTTGGTGGAACTGATGGCGAGATCGTAAGCATGTGAGCCAAACGTCGTCTTGGTTGCAATGGTCTCCGCCAGGTCACCCAGTGGTGTGGATGTTCCATGGGCATTAATGTAGTCCACATCCTGCGGATTGAGACCGGCATCTTTTACGGCAATACGCATACAACGGGCGGCGCCTTCGCCATCTTCAGGTGGTGCCGTCATGTGAAAAGCATCGGCACTCATGCCAAAACCGATAATCTCACCATAGATAGTTGCAGCACGTTTTTTTGCATGCTCAAGCTCTTCCAGAACCACCACACCAGCGCCATTGGAGAGCACAAAACCGTCCCGTTCCTCATCCCATGGTCGACTGGCTTTGCCCGGTTCGTCATTTCGTGTTGACATGGCACGTGCAGAAATAAATCCGCTGATCGAGGTCGGTGTTGTCGAATATTCAGCACCACCGGCAACCATGATCTCGGCTTCGCCGTATTGAATCATACGTGCGGCTGAGCCCATACTGTGTGTTGCGGTACTGCAGGCCGTCACAATGGCCATGTTTGGACCTTTGAGATTGTACTTAAGAGACACGTAACCGCTGATCATATTGATGATTGAGCCCGGGATAAAAAACGGGCTGACTTTGCGTGGTCCACCTTTCAGATAAGCTTCGGTGGTTTTTTCAATGGTGTTCAGGCCACCTATACCAGAACCCAGTGAACAACCGATCCGTTCGGGGTCGTGGCTGGAGTCTTCATCCAGCAAACCGGCATCGGCCAGTGCATCCGTGGCGGCAGCAAAGCCATAATGAATAAATTCATCGAGGCGTTTGGCTTCGCGGGGGCTCAGGTACTGATCAATATCAAAACCACTGACTTCACCGGCAATGCGGGTTTTCATATGCTCCGCATCAAATGAACGGATGGTATCAATGCCGCTGCGACCATTACAAATCGCATCCCAGGCGGTATCAATAGTGCTGCCAACGGGTGAGATAATCCCCATACCGGTTACCACAACACGACGTCGCGACATCTTTTTAACCTCGAAAATTAATAGGTGAAACGAATAACGGCCGGCGAAATGCCGACCGCTAACGGATATTACATACTTTCAGCTTCAGCTGTTGGTGGAATTGACGTAGTCAATGGCCTGCTGAACGCTGGTGATTTTTTCCGCATCTTCATCCGGAATTTCACACTCAAACTCTTCTTCAAGCGCCATAACAAGCTCAACGGTATCCAGTGAATCTGCACCGAGGTCATCAACGAAAGAGGCATTGGCGGTAACTTCTTCTTCTTTTACACCAAGTTGCTCTACAACAATTTTCTTAACGCGTTCTTCAATACTGCTCATTTTTTAATGATTCCTAAGTGTGTGACACGAGAGAGACGCAATTTTAAAGAAAATGCGCCGCCACTGCCAGTTTATTTCTATTCGCTACCGTATGTATCAATGGTAACGTCCGCTAAAAGTGATGTCATTACCCAAAAATTGCAAGGCCAGACACGAGTCTGACCTCTAGCCCATGTACATGCCGCCATTGACATGAATGGTTTGACCGGTGATGTAGTCTGCTGCCGGTGAGGCCAGAAAACTGACAGCCGCGGCAATATCATCCGGTGCGCCCAGCCGCTTTAATGGGATATCGGCCAACATGGCCTCTTTTTGCGCCTCGTTCAGGTCGCGGGTCATATCGGTGTCAATAAACCCGGGAGCGACTACATTGACAGTAATGCCCCTGGAACCAATCTCGCGTGCCAGTGAACGGGAAAAACCCATCATACCGGCCTTTGCAGCCGCATAATTGGTCTGCCCGGCATTACCCATCGACCCAATCACCGAGGCGATGCTGATAATCCGGCCATTACGGGCCTTCATCATACCGCGCAGACAAGCTTTAGAGAGACGGTAAACGGAGCGCAGATTGGTATCAAGAACCGTATCCCAGTCATCTTCAGACATACGCATTAACAACTGATCCCGGGTAACGCCGGCGTTATTGACCAGTATCGTCGGTGCTGATGCCAGGCTTGCAATTTCAGCCAACACGCCACTGATTGCGTCGACGTCATTCACATTCAGAGTCAAACCGCTCAGGCCATCAACACCTCTGTCGGTAATTGCCGTCGCACCAGCATCTGATGTGGCCGTTCCAAAAACACGTGCGCCCTGGGCTGCCAGCATATCTGCAATCGCAGCGCCAATTCCCCTGCTTGCACCGGTTACCAGTGCGACCTGTTCCTGTAAACCACTATTCATTGTCTTCCTCCGGCGCTATCGCCTGGTTGATTGTGTCCTTTCCTGTTAACGCGAAAATAGTTGTAGTCTTTGTGATACGCCGATTCAAGCCAGCCAATACTTTACCCGGACCGCATTCGACAAACCTGTCGACACCGGAATTCAGCAATGAAGTTATAGTTTCAGTCCAGCGCACCGGTTGCCACAATTGGCGGGCCAGCGCTTCCCTGACCTGCTCGGCTTCCTGGTAGGCGCGTACATCTGCATTTTGCACCACCGGTACCGAGCTATCTGAGAACTGGGTGGCCAAAAGGATGTTTTGAAGCTCTATGGCTGCTGGCTTCATCAAAAGACAATGTGAGGGTACGCTGACCGGAAGTGGGAGCACACGACGCGCACCTGCCTCTTTGGCCATTTCACCCACCCTAGCGACCGCAGCACTATCTCCCGAAATAACCACCTGCCCGGGAGCATTATAGTTGGCGCACGCAACGGTCTCGCCATTCGCCACCTGCTCGCACAGGTCTCGCAGCACGTTATCCTCAAGACCAAGAATTGCCGCCATCGCACCCGTGCCCGCCGGTGTCGCCTGCTGCATCAAACGACCCCGCTCGGCAACAATGGACACGGCATCGGTAAATTTGATTACCCCTGCTGCCACCAGCGCAGTATATTCACCCAGGCTGTGACCGGCAAAAAAGTCGGGCTGGGCACCATCAAGCTGTTGCCAGATGCGCCAGGTGGCAATGCCTGAAACCAGCATTGCAGGCTGGGTGATCTCGGTTTTGTTCAATTCTTCAAGAGGGCCATCTGAGCTTACTGCCCACAGATCGTAACCGAGCACCGTTGAGGCCTCTTCGAATGTGTCCCGTACCAGGCTGAAATCCTCGACCAGACCCGACATCATGCCGACCGACTGAGAACCCTGTCCTGGGAATAAAAATGCTGTTTTTGTCATATTAAAATCCTTTTTTCACAGAACAGAGTCTATGGAGTATTCATTGATCATTGATTCGATTCGTCGGGGAATCTGTCGCTTTGCTTCGGTTACCGCCTCCAGAATCGCATGAGCCATCGCCTCACGGTTTGCGTTGCCATGGCTTTTGACCACCACACCCCGCAGTCCCAGCAATGGGGCACCATTGTGTTTCGATGGTTCAAATCTCGCCAGCGTGCGCTTCAGGGATGACCTGCTCAGCAGCGCCCCCAGCCTGGCAAAAAATCCGGCCTTAAACGCCGAATCCAGATGTGCAAAAAACATTTCTGCAAGACCTTCACCTGACTTCAGAATCAGATTTCCGGAAAAACCATCACAAACTGCAACATCGGCTTTACCGGCAAAAATATCATGGCCTTCGATAAAGCCGGTGTAGTTGATGGGAAGTTCGCTCAGCATTGCGTGAGCTTCCTTGATAACCGTGTCGCCTTTACTATCCTCATGCCCCACGTTTAACAAGGCCACTGTGGGTTGAGAGGCACGCGATTCACCGGAATCGCTATCCAATGGACAAGCTACCGAGCCCATGATGGCAAACTGTACCAATTGATTGGCGCTTACATTCAGGTTTGCACCCAGGTCCAGCAGGCTCGTGTGTCCGGAGGCCGAGGGAATACGGGACATCAAAGCCGGACGCTCGATTCCTGGCAGCATGCCCAACAGTTTCACACCCAGAGCAAGCAACGCTGCAGTACTGCCCGCGCTGACACAGGCGCTTGCCTGGCCACTGGCAACCTGCTCAAGTGCCAGCCACAGGCTACTGCCCTTACCGCGACGCAAGGCGGCAACCGGTCGTGCATCAGAGGCCAATGCATGGCTGGCACTGACGATAGTCAGACGGGGAAAACAATTCGCAAAATCAGCTTGGTGGCGGAATTCATCGATCACCGGCGTTAATTCCTCCGGTATTCCACACAAACGAATTTGCAGATCAGGATGCGACGCCAACACATCCAATGCTGCCGGCACGGTCACCGAGGGGCCAAAATCACCACCGTGCGCATCAAGCGCGAGGACGATTTTATTGGTAGCGGTCATTTCGGACATTGTCATATGATTTTATATCACAAACAAAACCGCCGGCAGCGCGGCCGGCGGTCTTGCGGTATTTTAATCCCGTGCGCAGGATGTGATCTATTCTTCGTCGTCAAACTCAACGACGGGTGTATCGATTACTTTAACGCCTTTGTAATAACCTTCAGGGGTCATATTGTGACGCAGATGCGTTTCACCTGTGGTTGGATCCACAGACAGGGTTGGTGCCTTTAACGAGTCGTGCGAACGACGCATTCCACGGCGTGATGGGGTTTTTCGGCTCTTTTGTACAGCCATGATGTTCTACTCCTGATTCAAATAAAAATAACAATATTTTTGCCAATTAATTATTGGTCCCGCCCTATTGGTCCCTCTTTAACAAACCCTGTAAAGCGGCAAAAGGGTTTTTCCTGGTGCCTTTTTGCGGCTCCACACTTTTGCGTATTTTACCGCCGGTTGAATATTCAACCTTGTCCAGACCCGGTTTGCGCGGAATTTGCGGCAAGCCAAGCAACAATTCATCTTCAACTACACTGGCAATGGCCAGCCTTCCGTTTTCTGTCAATACCGGTTCATAACTATCCGGCACGTCTTCCTGCTGGTTTTCATCGTCGATAACAGCCAGTTCACTGTGACGTCTCACCTGTTCGTTGTAAACCTCGAGGCTGGCCTGACAAACCAACGGCAGTTCAGCTTCCACCTGCAGATCCAAAATGACCTGCTTATCCATATTGGATTTAAACGCCGCCACAAACGATGCCTCACCATTTGCCTCAACCAGCAGTTTTGCCAGTCGCTTCATTTTCGACAGGGCAATGGTTCCACTGTAAATGCGTTTGCCTTCAGCGGCACGACCTGGTGAAATCCAGTCTGGATATTCCCGCGACATAGCTGCACAATTCCTATCTGGTCACCAGCTGTCTTTGCCTGCCAAGCAAAAGTTCAGGCCAAACAACGTAAACAGCTGATTACGAATCAACTTAACCGGTTATTTTACTACACAAATGAATAATGAGTCACTACCTGAAAGACTAATTCTTGCCTCAACCAGCAAATATCGAAAATTGCTTTTACAACGACTGGGTTTGCCATTTGATTGTAAGGCACCCGAAACAGATGAAACACCGTTCGCGGGTGAGGCGCCGTCTGAGCTTGTCACACGCCTGGCCGCGCAGAAAGCAAAGTCTGTCGCCGACAAATACCCTGCGGCGGTGATTATCGGTTCCGATCAATTAGCGGTATTAAACGGCGAAATACTGGGCAAACCCGGCCTCCACCAGGCTGCGGTTGATCAACTACGTGCTTGCAGTGGTCAGGCCGTTGAATTTCTGACGGCTGTTTCCGTGCAGATCCAGGCAACAAACTTTTACGAACAATACCTGGATTTGACACAGGTCTGTTTTCGCACCCTGGAGGATAAGGAGATTGAATCCTATCTACAGCGGGAAAAACCTTATGACTGCGTTGGCTCATTCAAATCAGAATCCCTCGGCGTCACGCTGTTTGAACGAATAACCAGCGACGATCCGACAGCACTAATTGGACTTCCGCTAATACGCACGGCGAAGATGCTCCGATCTGCAGGGTTCAACCTCCCATAATCAATTAACCAGAATCGCCTGCATAATGCTTGCAAGCGAGATTTCTGCCCTCACGTTTCAGTATTAGCCCCTGATAGCAAATTACTGGAAGCCCGATGACCAATAGTCCTTACAAGCACTGGAAACTCAATACTGATATCGACAACGTGCTATGGCTCAGCATTGATCGCGAGGGCGAAACTGCCAACAGCCTGTCAATGGAAGTCCTCAGCGAACTTGGCTTGATCGTTGATACGCTTGAGTCAGACGCGCCGGCAGGCCTGGTGCTGCAATCCGGTAAACCCGGAACTTTTATCGTCGGTGCGGACGTACGCGAATTCGATGGCTATGACGACGCCGAGAAGGCCAGCGATGGCATTACCCAGGTTCATCGTCTGTTTAACCGCATTGAGGCCCTGCCTTTCCCCAAGGTCGTCATCATTGATGGTTTTTGCCTGGGTGGCGGACTCGAACTGGCGCTGTGTTTTGATTATAGAATTGCCAGTAACGTCGATCATACCCGCATAGGTTTCCCCGAGGTCAAACTGGGCATCTATCCAGGTTTCGGCGGCAGTGCCCGCAGCATTCAGCAAGCGGGAGCATTGAAGGCGATGCAGTTGATGCTCAGCAGCCGAAATTTACGTGCGGGGGCCGCCAGGGGCATGGGTCTGGTTGACGAATTGGTCGGGCCGCATGGCTCCTTGAGATGGGCGGCCCGTCGAGCCATCAAGCAAAAACGTAAAAGCAAACAACCCGGACAACTGACCCGGCTTCAAAGCATCGGACCGGCACGCACACTCATGGCACGCATGATGCGCAAACAGGTCGCAGCAAAAGTCAATCCTGAGCACTACCCTGCTCCATTCGAGTTGATAGAGGCCTTTGAAAAGTACGGTGACGACCCGCAACGCATGATGGCTGAAGAGTCAGAAAGAGTCGGCAAGTTGATTACCGGCGACACATCGAAAAACCTGCGCCGGGTTTTCTTCCTGATGGAACGATTAAAGAGTATCGGCAAACAAACCGAAATCAAAGTCCGTCGCGTTCATGTGATAGGCGCTGGCGTTATGGGCGGCGATATAGCTGCCTGGTGCGCGCTGCAGGGGATGGAAGTCACCCTTCAGGACCGGGAGTTAAAATACATTGAGCCGGCTTTGAAGCGGGCCAAAACCCTGTTCAGCAAAAAACTCAGGGATCGCAACAAAGTTGCCGGCGCTATGGGGCGTTTGCTGGCTGATGTAGATGGCAAAGGCGTCAGCAAGGCCGATGTCATCATAGAGGCCATTTTTGAAAACGTTGATGCCAAACGCGAGCTGTTTGCGGGTATTGAAAACCGGATGAAGAAAGACGCCGTGCTGGCCACCAACACCTCAGCCATCCCGTTGGCAGAAATTGCCTCCGCGCTGAAAAAGCCGGAGCGCTTAATTGGCATCCACTTCTTCAACCCGGTTGCCAAAATGCCACTGGTAGAAGTGGTCTATGACAAAGACACCGACCCCAAACAGGTCGCCAAAGGCGCGGCATTTTGCGGTGCAATCAACCGCTTCCCGTTGCCGGTCAAGAGCGCGCCGGGTTTTCTGGTTAACCGGGTCCTATCCGGTTACATGGCCAGGGCTATGACCATGCATATTGAACGCAATATCCCGATTGAAGTTCTGGACAGGGCCGCCAAGTCATTTGGCATGCCGATGGGACCGGTTGAACTGGCCGATACCGTTGGTCTGGATGTCTGCATGCAGGTGGTGACCCTGCTGGGTGGTGATTCAACCAAAAAAGAAGCAGCCCTGCTACAGCAAAAGGTCGATGCGGGTGACCTTGGGCGTAAATCCGGCAAAGGGTTCTATGTCTGGGAAAAAGGCAAGCCAGTACGCGAAGACAAGGATGCCGGTCACTATGCCATGGAAGAGATCACAACTACCTTGCTGCAACCCTATTTCGAGGCCTGCGAGTCAGCACTCGCCGATGGTATCGTTGAAGATGCGGATGTGCTGGATGCCGGAATGATTTTCGGCACCGGCTTCGCACCGTTCCGCGGCGGTCCCCTGCATTATCTGAAGAGTAAAGGAGCGCAACAATGAGCGATTCACTACGCAGAGTAGCGATTGTTGGCGGCAGCCGTATCCCGTTTTGCCGTTCAAATACCATCTACGCCGATAAAAGCAACCTGGATATGCTGGCAACAGTTCTGGATGGCGTTGTCGATCGTTTCGGTCTCGATGGCGTACAGGTAGATGAGGTCATGGCTGGTGCCGTCATCACCCATTCAAAGGACTTCAACCTGGCCCGCGAAGCCGTGCTGTCCAGCAAACTGTCGCCATTGACCCCGGGTATTACGCTGCAACAAGCCTGCGGAACCAGCCTGCAAGCAGCCCTGAGCCTGGCCGCCAAAATCGCCAGCGGCCAGATCGAAAGCGGCATCGCAGCCGGAACCGACACCACCTCAGATGCCCCCATTGTATTTGGCGCCAAATTCGCCAAGCGTATGATCAAACTGAGCCAGGCCAAATCCATGAAACAAAGAATGGCCGCACTCAAAGGTTTCAACCCAAAAGAATTGGCCCCCGTCTCGCCCACCAACGGCGAGCCACGCACAGGGCTGTCGATGGGTCAGCATTGTGAACGCATGGCCCAGGAATGGCAGATCAGCCGCGAGGATCAAGACCAAATGGCCTTCGACAGCCACCAGAAAACTGCCGCCGCCTACGAGTCAGGCTTCTTCGACGACCTGGTCACCCCATGGAACGGTGTCAGCAAGGACAACATCCTGCGCGCGGATACCAGCATCGAAAAACTCAACAGCCTGCGCAGCGTTTTTGACAAAGGCCCTAAAGCCACATTAAGCGCCGGTAACAGCAGCGCCCTGAGCGACGGCGCAGCAGCGGTATTACTGTGCTCCGAAGAATGGGCCGCCGAGCACAATCTCCCGATCCAGGCATACCTGACCACCGGTCGTTCAGCATCCGTCGATTTCGTCAACGACGAAGGCCTGCTGATGGCCCCAACCGTTGCGGTCGCTGAAATGCTGCAACGCACCGGTCTTGAACTACAGGATTTCGACTTCTACGAAATCCACGAAGCCTTCGCCGCACAGGTACTTTGCACACTCAAAGCCTGGGAGTCCGAAGAATACTGCCGCGACCGCCTGGGCCTCGACAAACCCCTGGGCAGCATCGATCCCGAAAAGCTCAACGTCAACGGCAGCAGCCTCGCAGTCGGCCACCCCTTTGCAGCAACAGGTGCCAGAATCGTAGCAACGCTGGCGCAATTATTGGACGATAAAGGAACCGGTCGTGGTTTGATTTCTGTCTGCACCGCCGGTGGTATGGGTGTCTGTGCAATATTGGAGCACTCCTAATTCCAACTAAATGGCACCGTCATCCCTGAATGGCACCGTCATCCCTGAATGGCACCGTCATCCCTGAATCGCACCGTTAACCATCTAAATATGTGGCACCGTCATCCCGGAATTTGCGTAGCAAATATCCGGGACCCATTTTACTCGCTCAGATAAAAATGGATCCCGGATCAAGTCCGGGATGACGGTGCCATTCAGGGATGACGG
>PVMS01151302.1_pt1 | contig 16132 bp, 20 predicted proteins | sample 1853461 | NCBI WGS metagenome assembly PVMS01 (sample SAMN08582032, study PRJNA380276) | Marine sediment metagenome, whole genome shotgun sequencing project. | isolation source: ocean sediment barecode stripped | collected 2017 | reverse complement strand
TTATTGATTCTCACAACGTTAAAATATTTCGACAAAGCCTGTCTTGAGCCAAGTCGAAAGACTAAATATGACATGAAACTTTACTTTTCAGACAGCGTTTTTATTCTTGGTATCAAACGCTATTATCCTCCTTGTAATTTATCTGCTCCCGGTAACAGACCAATCAATTCCTGGGGATTATGAATTAAAATAGGGATATGTTGCGGACAGATATAAAATTCGCTTTCCTGGTAATAAAATTTTGTTACCGGTATTTCTGTTGCTGATGTTTTACAAACTAAACATGCTCTATTATGGCTCATAATTTAATAATTTAATTAAGGACAAAATTACCTTTTATTTTTAAATTAATAACTAACAAATATCATCTCTTTTTTAAAGGAACATGAACCACTTTTTTGGTTTCAAAAAAGGGATCTTCAAAATAATCAGTTAAATTATACACCTTAGCTTTTGGAAAATTTTGTAATTCTTCGGTTAGATCGCCACCTTTTAAATATAAAATTCCGTTTTTTAGCTCGTGCAGTTGTTTTTTTGGCAATTTTCTTACGTGTCCATTTTACAAAAACGTCCATGTTGGTTACCGCTCTACTCACAATAAAATCGAACTCACCTTTTACATTTTCTGCTCTGATATGTTCAGCTTTTACATTTTTCAACTGAAGCGCCTTTACAATTTCAGTGACAACTTTTATTTTTTTACCGATAGAATCAACCAAATAAAAATTAGTTTCAGGAAATAATATTGCCAATGGGATTCCGGGAAATCCTCCCCCCGTTCCAATATCTAAAACGGAAGCATTTGGGTTAAACGATTGCACTTTTGCGATACCTAATGAATGTAATACATGGCGAATATATAATTCGCCAATGTCTTTTCTCGATACCACATTAATTTGTGCATTCCAATAAGTATACAATTCTTCCAATTCGGAAAATTGATTTTTTTGAGTTTCAGATAAATCAGAAAAATGGTTTAATATTGTTTTCATTATTAGAATAAATATGGCGACAAAATTACTATTTCCTGAATTAAATTAACATCTTTTTAAAAAATGTTATTTTTTTTCAAATATTTCTTCAAAGAAATAAAAATGGTGTAATTTCGTTGCCTTAATACAACGCATAATAAATAAGGAGTATTATGATTCATAAAACGATTAGTTTTTCAAGAATAGACAAGGTAAAATTTTTCAGAACTTTAAATAAAAGAGTTAATACATATTTTAAAGAAAATAAAATCAAGCGAACAGGTAATTGGAAATTGTATTCCAAAGCCATTGTTATGTTCAGTTTATTTTTAGTGCCATTAATTTTAATATTTACTGTTTCTATGCCGCAATGGGTACTGTTATTATTAACCATCGTAATTGGAGTTGGTATGGCCGGGGTTGGGATGAATGTAATGCACGACAGTAATCACGAGTCTTTTTCAAGTAAAAAATGGGTAAATAAGTTAATGGGAAGCAGCATTTATATTCTTGCCGGTAACGTTTATAACTGGAAAGTACAACACAACGTATTGCACCATACATTTACAAATATTCAGGGGCATGATGAAGATATAGATGCGGGTAGAATTATCCGTTTTACCAAACATGCCAAATGGTTGAAAATTCATAGATTTCAGAAATATTATTCGTTTTTTCTTTACGGATTACTAACCATAAATTGGGCTATTACAACAGATTTTAAGCAAATGGGGACGTACTTAAAGCGTAAGTTGTCCTATGGAAAAGCCCCCAATCCGGCTACTGAATGGACAATCTTAATAGTTTCTAAAATCACTTACTATTTACTTTGGATTGTTTTACCAATTTTAGTACTCGATATAGCGTGGTGGAAAGTTTTGATCGGTTTTTTTGCAATGCATTATACAGCCGGAATGATTTTGAGTGTTGTTTTTCAATTGGCACATGTAGTTCCAAATGCAGAAATGCCATTGCCGGATAAAGAGGGTAATTTAAAACATACCTGGGCAATACATCAATTATATACCACCTCAAACTTTGCGCCAACAAATAAATTTGTTTCCTGGTATACAGGTGGATTAAATCACCAGGTTGAGCATCACATTTTTCCACACATTTCTCATGTTCATTATGGAAAAATCGCAAAAATTGTAAAAGAAACAGCCTTAGAGTTCAATCTGCCATACAACGAATATAAGACTACCAGAAAAGCAATATCAGAACATTTTAAACAACTAAAAACATTGGGTGTAAAACCTAATTATGCATAACTATTTTTTATGAGCAACCAACTATCAAACAGAATTAACAGTTTACCGGTTTCAGCAACTTTGGCAATGGCCGCAAAAGCAAGAGAATTAAAAGAGCAAGGAAAAGATATTATAAGTTTGAGCTTGGGAGAGCCAGACTTTAATACCCCTGAATTTATTAAGGAAGCAGCAATACAAGCTATACACGATAATTATAGTTCTTATAGCCCCGTTGATGGCTACCTAGATTTGAAACAAGCTATCTGTGGTAAATTTAAGCGCGATAATAATTTAGAGTACAAGCCCAATCAAATTGTTGTTTCAACAGGGGCAAAACAATCCATTGCCAATATAGCAATGGTATTGTTAAATCCAGGTGATGAAGTATTACTACCGGCGCCATATTGGGTAAGCTATTCAGCAATTTCAATATTAGCTGAAGCAACCTATATAGAAATCCCTTCTACTATTGAAACCGATTTTAAAATTACTCCTGAGCAGTTAGAAGCTGCAATTACGCCTAAAACAAAACTCATTTTCTTTAATTCTCCAAACAATCCAAGTGGTTCTGTTTATAGTGAGGAAGAATATAGAGCTCTGGCAGAAGTATTGGAAAAACACCCTCAAATTTATATTCTTTCTGATGAAATATACGAACACATAAATTACGGTGAACCAAATTTCAGCTTTGCAACCATCGAAAACATGTATGACCGAACTATAACTGTAAATGGTGTAGCAAAAGCATTTGCTATGACTGGTTGGCGTATTGGTTATATTGGTGCTCCGGAATGGATTGCAAAAGCATGTACCAAAATGCAGGGTCAAATTACTTCGGGAGCAAATAGTATGGCGCAGCGAGCAACAATAACAGCTTTAGAAGCACCCGTATCAAAAATACAATATATGGTTGATGAGTTCCAAAACCGTAGAGATATTGTATTGAGATTATTGGGTGAAATTGAGGGTTTTGAACTAAACATTCCGGGAGGTGCTTTTTATGTATTCCCAAATGTTTCAGCCTTCTTTGGAAAAGAAATTAAAGGTCATACTATTGAATCTGCTTCAGATTTTTCATTGTTTTTATTGGAAGAAGCAAATGTTGCAACCGTTACCGGTGAAGCGTTTGGAGCTCCGGATTGTATAAGAATGTCCTATGCAGCGTCAGAAGAGCAGTTAAAAGAGGCCATTAGGAGGATTAAAGAAGCATTGAGCTAGAAGAGACACTTAAACTTATAAAAAAACCGAGCAAATTGCCCGGTTTTTTTATAAGTTGACAATCAGGTTCTTTTTGGAAAAATCAAAATTGTAATTCAGAACTACATGCAATAAATGATCACCCCAATAATCGGATTTTCCACTCTTGTAAAAGTCTCTGCCGTAACCAAAATACAGTTTTGAATTATCAAACAGTTTATAACCTAACAGTGCAGAAAAATTATTTTGATCGAATTCGGGTTTATTAAGTCCTGAGCCAAAACGAATTCTCAATTCTTCAGAAATTTTTCCTAAAAGATACTTTCCTTTAGACAACTTCACTAAATTAAAATCCAAATTTATTCTATACCTAAATCTATTTGCGTATGATGAAGATTTATCTAGTTTGGTTTTAAAGCGTTCTTCAAACCTGAATCGTTGTCCAATTTTAACATTCCTGTATGATGAGCTCAAAGCCACCTGCTGAAAAATTCGGTCTTCATAATCCAATGATGGAATTCTAATTCCTGCAGACTTATAATTTAAATAGACATAGCCAAGTCCGAAACTCATTCTGTTGTTCAATTTGTAATTAATGCTAGGTACCAGCAAAAAGATTCTGGAATCTTGTGCAAAAGCAACCATTCGCAACTGTTAAACGTTCACCGCGTACAATTTATCAGAAATTGTGAATTTGTTTATTATGGTATGCCAGGAACCGGATTCATTCGTTTTCACTTCCTGAGCCCCAGGTTTTTGAAAGAAAAGTATTAACAGGATTCCAAGGACATATTTATTCATGACTTTACGAATTCAAGCAGTATTAATTTTTAGGGTACAAAAGTAATTAGGATGACTCAGAAAGTGTAAAAAAAAGGTGAAAATCTAATAAAACGTTTTAGTAAACATTATTCATTGATTTTATGGGTTAAGAATCTCAGATTTAAGGTATTATTAAAATAATACACAACTTATTTTTTGGCGTCCTAATCTTAAAAAAGAGCAAATCAAGAGTTATTTCTTGCAAACAGTCATAAAAAATCAATAATTTAAATTATGGACCAAACCAATCGTTACTATTTTTTTGGTAATTTGATTCGTCAAGACAACCTAAGAAAAATTGATCAAATTTGCATTCCCATTCATTTCCATGAAAAAAGAGGTTTTCAGGAAATATTGAACTTAATAATTTTTGTTTTTTCTACTGTTGATAATTGATGGTTGTTTATTGTTTAAACCAAAATTTGTACTACTTTTATAAGGTTAATTTTCCTGCGAAAAATCTACCGCGTATAAATAGTACGAATCATAAACACAGTCGTTAGCTATAATTTGAAAACATGAAAATTATATTTATTCAAACCGGGGGAACAATTGATAAAGACTATCCTCACAGTACTAAAGGTTGGGCCTTTGAATTTGGTGAGCCGGCTGCCCATCGAATTTTAGAAAAACTAAATCCTTCATTTGAATATAAAGTAATTACTGCTTTCCAAAAAGATAGCCTGGAAATTACAAATGAAGATCGGGAAAAATTAACAAATTTAATAAAAACCCAAAAAGAAGATAAAATCATTATCACCCATGGTACAGATACGATGTTAGAAACGGCTTCTTATCTTAACGATCGTATAAAAAACAAGCTTGTAGTTATAACAGGTGCTATGTTGCCTGAACGATTTAGCAATTCAGAAGCACCAATAAATTTGGGTTGTGCTATTGCCACAACGAACTTAATAGACAAAGGAGTTTTTATCGCAATGCACGGTATTGTAAAACCCTTTTATGAGATAAAAAGAAATTTGGAAACTGGTAAATATTATTAAAATGGAAATTGTAAATACGCCGAATATGCCTGTGAGCAACGGACATTACTCACAATGCATAAAGCACAACGGTATATTATATCTATCCGGACAACTTCCTGTCGATCAGGTTACTAAAACCATTCCTGCATCAATAGAGGAACAAACAGATTTAGTGCTAAAAAATGTAGAAACAATATTAACGGAAGCTGGAAGTTCCAAAAACAAGGTGTTACAAGTACGTGTTTACATCTCTAATATCGATTTGTGGGATAATGTAAATGAACGGTACAGCGCGTTTTTTGAAAACCACAAACCCGCTAGATGTATTATTCCTACACGTGAATTACATTTCGGATGTCTTATAGAAATTGAAGTAACAGCCGTACTAAATATCTAAACTTATGCAAAAAGAAGACCTTATTCAATCTCATCAAAGAATTAAACCTTACATACATAACACACCAATACTTAGCTCTCAACTAATTAATAAAATAGCAGGTGCAGATCTCTATTTTAAATGTGAAAACTTTCAAAAAATGGGAGCCTTTAAAATGAGAGGAGCTACCAATGCAATTATACAACTAACCGAAAAGCAAAAAAAGAAAGGAGTGGTAACACATTCTTCAGGAAATTTTGCCCAGGCACTTTCTCTGGCTGCCAAAAGTTTGGGAGTTAAAGCATTTATAGTAATGCCTTCTACTGCACCCCAAGTAAAAAAAGATGCCATTAAGGGTTATGGTGGAAGTATAATAGAATGTGAACCTACGCTAACGGCAAGAGAAAGCACAGCAAAAGAAATTCAACAAAAAGAAGGTGCTACATTTATACATCCTTCTAACGATATGGATGTTATTCTGGGGCAAGGAACAGCTTGTAAAGAATTATTGGAAAAGCAACCCGATTTAGCATATATTTTTGCACCGGTTGGTGGTGGAGGCCTAATTGCAGGCACTGCATTAGCTGCTCATTTTTTTGGTAATGACTGCAAAGTAATTGGCGGTGAGCCATTTGAGGTTGATGATGCATATCGCTCTTTACAAAGCGGCCGTATAGAGTCGAACACATCTACAAATACTATTGCAGACGGACTTAAAACACAGCTAGGAGATATAAATTTCCCGATAATTCAACAATATGTGGAGAGAATAATACGGGTAACAGAAGAAGAAATAGTTGATTCAATGCGTCTGATATGGGAGCGCTTAAAAATTGTTTCAGAACCTTCTTCTGCCGTAGCATTTGCTGCTTTACTAAAAGAGAAAGACTCATTTAAAAACAAAAAGATAGGTATTATCATTTCAGGAGGAAATGTAGATTTAAGTAAGTTACCGTTTAAAATCTAACCGATTAATAATAAGAGATAAGAAAAATTTCTCCATCATTATAGCAAAACACCTCAGGTTTTTTTCTACATAATTAATTCCAGGCCGAATGAATGTTCAGCTTGCTAAAATTTCACATTATTCTTTAAGAAAGCCTTTATTATTTTATAAATCAATAAGAACTCATTTTTTATAAATTTTTAATTAAGGCATATTAAGAGATTTGTCGGATTTTGGCAAAAAGTTGTATATTTAAATTATATTAACTAAAAAATAAAATATTATGGCAGTATTGAAAGTCATTGAAGTAATGGCCAATTCTGACAAAAGTTGGGAAGACGCTACAAGAAATGCAATTGCACATGCAGCTAAAAGTATAAACCACATCAGGTCAGCATTTGTACAATCACAAAGTGTTGTCGTAAAAGATAGCGAAGTTGAAGATTTTAGAGTGAATGTTAAAATTACTTTTGAAGTGAAATAACCTCCATGTAAAATTTTATTGAAGCTCTTTTCTTTCAAGCGCTTTACTTTTCCCTTTCAGTAATATTTACTAAAAACTCATGTGAATGCACCGTTTACTATTTCTCTTAATAATAGTTTCTTTTACAAGTTGTAAAAGTCAAACCGAAAAAAAAATGTCAGAACATAAATATACCAACAGTTTAATTAATGAAACCAGCCCATATTTATTGCAACATGCTCATAACCCGGTTGATTGGCATGCCTGGAATAATGAAACGCTTGAACTTGCAAAAAAAGAAAACAAACTAATTATTATTTCTATTGGATATTCCTCTTGTCATTGGTGTCATGTTATGGAACAAGAAAGTTTTGAAGATGAGGAGATTGCAGCAATTATGAATCAACATTTTATCAGTATCAAGGTTGACCGGGAAGAGCGTCCCGACGTTGACCAGGTGTATATGAATGCTGTACAATTAATGACAGGTAGAGGAGGTTGGCCGTTAAACTGTATTGCTTTACCTGATGGAAGACCAATTTGGGGAGGAACTTATTTTCCAAAGAAAAATTGGAAAAGCGCATTAGAGCAAATTTCCAAACTATATAGAGAAAGACCGGAAGAAGCCATAACGTTTGCAGAAAAACTAACGCAAAGTGTAAAAAGTCATGGTATTGTTACTATTAACAACAGGACTGATGAGTTTACCGTAGCCGATCTGGATTCAGCTATAAATGAATGGAAACAATATATGGACCTTAATTTGGGTGGGCGTAAAGGAGCTCCTAAATTTCCAATGCCAAATAATTATCAATTTTTGTTGCGTTATGCAATCAGAACTAACGATAGTAAAATATTAGATTATTTGAACACATCCCTAACCAAGATGGCCTATGGAGGAATATACGACCAAATTGGTGGCGGTTTTGCACGTTATTCTGTCGATAAAAAATGGCATGTACCTCATTTTGAAAAAATGCTTTACGATAACGGACAGTTGGTAAGTTTATATGCAGAAGCCTATCAAGCCACAAAAAATGAATTGTATAAAAAGATTGTTTACCAATCGCTGGAATTTATAGAACGTGAATTAACCAATAATGAAGGAGGGTTTTATTCATCATTAGATGCAGATAGTAACAATGTAAAAGGAGAATTGGAAGAGGGAGCCTACTATGTTTGGACTCGAGAAGAATTGAAATCAATTTTAGGTGAAGATTTTGAATTATTTTCTGATTATTATAACGTAAATAATTACGGTTACTGGGAGCATGATAATTATGTGCTTATCAGAAAAAAAGGGGATTATGAAATTTCAAAAGATCATTCAATGGCTGTTTCTGATTTGGAAAGAAAAGTAACTTCGTGGAATAAAATTCTTCTAAAAGAAAGAGCCAAAAAAGAAAGGCCAAGGTTAGATGATAAATCATTAACCTCATGGAACGCTCTTATGCTAAAGGGCTATATTGATGCTTATACTGTATTTGACGAATACCACTTTTTAGAAGTAGCTCTTAAAAATGCCACCTTTATTTATACCAAACAATTGCAGGAAAACGGAAATTTAAATCACAATTATAAGAACGGAAAAAGCACAATCAATGGTTATTTAGAAGATTATGCCACAGTAATAGATGCTTATATTTCTTTGTATGAAGCCACTTTTAATGAAATGTGGTTAAAAACAGCAAAGAAGTTGACTGACTATACATTTGATCATTTTTTTGATATTGATAAATCCATGTTTTATTTTACTTCAAATGAAGATACTGATTTAATAACACGAAAAATGGAAACTGAAGACAATGTTATTCCGGCTTCAAATTCTATTATGGCCAATAACTTGTTTAAATTAAGTCATTACTATTCGAATAGTTATTATTTAAAAGTAAGTAAACAAATGCTTAAAAACGTAAAAGACAGAAGTCTGCAATACGGTTCCGGATATTCAAATTGGTTGCAACTAATGAGTAATTATGTTGGCAGTTTTTATGAGATCGCTATTTCGGGAGAAGAAGCTATAGATAGGCTTAAGGAAATTAATCAAATGTATATTCCCAACAAATTAATGGCCGGGAGTATTTCAAAGAGCGAAATGCCTTTAATGAAAGGACGTTTTAATAAAAGTGAAACCTTAATTTATGTTTGTGTTGATGGAGCTTGCAAACTACCGGAGAGCAGTACTAAAAATGCTTTGGAGCAATTAAAAGTAAAATTTTAAAAATGAAAGCTTTACAAATTTTCTTTGTTGCTTTGGTTGCATTTGAGCATTTTTGTTTTTTCTTATTTGTTACTCATTCATGGATTTATGGGACATACACTACAAAAAGATAAAACTTTTTTTATACAACCTGTTTCGGCAATTGTTGGAATTGTTTTAATTTTATTAAAAAAATAATAAATTATGGATTATCAAAAATATATAGACTTAGCAATCAGTTTTGTTGAAAGAAATACCATTAATGTAATTCTAGCACTTCTTATTATAATTATTGGATTATGGCTAACTAAGAAAATAGTAAAAATCACTAAAAAAATAATGACCAGGAGGAAGGTTGATGCAACACTTCAAAAGTTTTTGGGAGATTTACTCGGGTGGGTTTTGAAAGTTCTTGTTTTTATAACAGCAATTTCGCAAATTGGTGTTGAAACCACTTCTTTTATTGCCCTGTTAGGAGCTGCAGGTTTAGCTGTTGGTTTGGCATTACAAGGATCTTTGGCAAATTTTGCCGGAGGAGCCCTGATAATGATTTTTAAGCCATTTAAAGTTGGGGATTTAATTGAAGCACAGGGAGAATTTGGAGTAGTAAAAGAAATACAAATATTTGTTACAAAATTAAATTCACCCCAAAACAAATTAATTATTATTCCAAACGGAATATTGTCGAATGGAAATATTATTAATTATACTGAAGAAGGAAAATTGAGAGTAGATTTAACTTTTGGCGTAGGTTATGATGAAGATATTAAAAAAACGAAAGAAATACTCATGCAAGTGATGTTAGACAATTCAAATGTTTTAAAAGACCCTGCTCCAACTGTAAATGTTTCAGAATTGGCTGATAGTTCTATAAATTTTGCGGTGCGTCCATGGGCAACTCCTGAAAATTACTGGAATGTAAATTTTGAAATTACCGAAGCAGTAAAATTAGCACTTGACAAAGCCGGTATTGAAATACCGTATCCGCACCATGTCGAAATAAGAAAATTTATTGAATAATTTTTTTGATATTCGATAGCTTAAAATAAGTTATTTTTTTGATTTTATAACAATAAAATCTTTCAAATAAAAAGGTTCAAAATAAGCGACATCTTCAAAGTCGTTCATTTTATATTTTTCAAAAGAAAGTGCTGACATTTCATTTGATGAAGGAAATTTTCCATTCATAAATATTGCATTTTCATGAGTGATGATTTCCCTGCATTTTTCAGCTCCATCACCAAAAAAGTAAACCTGTTGGTGGTTTAAATATTCATGAAAAGATGCTGAAGTAATTATTTCTGCTTTAACTTCTCTTATATTTTCAGTATCCGCATTAAAAATGGCGCTGTAGACCTCCATTCTTCTAGCATCTAAAAGCGGAATTTTATACCCCTCAGAAATTGAAATTGATTGCGCTAATGATTCTAAAGTGCTGATGGCAATTAAGGGGACATTTAACGCAAAACACAATCCTTTTGCTGCTGATACTCCAATTCTTAAACCAGTATAAGAGCCAGGACCTTTACTAACGGCTACTGCTTTTAAATCAGACATCTCGATAGATGCTTGTTGGGTAACTTGCATAATAAACTCGTGCAGTTTTTCAGCATGAGAATAGTTGCCATCATTTAACTCTTTTAAAGCAACGGTTTTTCCATGTTTAGAAATACTTACCGAACAATTTTTTGTTGCAGTTTCAATGTTTAAGATCAGTGCCAATTTCTAAAATTTAAAGAGCAAAGATACTTAAATTGAATACCATAAAGCAAAACATCCGATAATTTCTATCGGATGCTCTTAATTAACTATTACTTTGGAATTATTACTCTATTACTATTGGAATGCCCAAATAGTATTCTAATAATTTAGTTCTAAATACAAAATTGTACTTGGCATTTATCATAGAAGACTGTGCATTTACCAACCTGTTTCTAACCTGATCAAAATCAAAAGAAGTCATAACACCTGAATTGTAACTATCCTGTGCGTTTTTAAATGATTCGTTTTGTGCATACAATGATTTCTCTGCTGAAATAAATTGATTTAGAGATGCTTTTGCGTCAGCATAAGCTTTTTCAATAGATTCTCTTAATTTAATTTGCCTGTCAAGTAATTGTAATTCGAATCTGTTTTTATTAATTTCTGCTTTTGCTACATTTGATTTTGTTTGAAATCTGTTAAAAATTGGAATATTCAATGAAAAGCCAAAGTTATATCCAACGTTGTCTTTTAATTGTTTTCCGAATCCGTTTGGAATTATACCAGTGCTCGTAATTATTTCATCTTTTTCCCCCACTACATGATAATAGTTGGTGGTCATTCCTCCCCCAACGGAGAATGTTGGAAGATATCCTGCTTTAGCAATTTTAACAGCTACATTAGAATTTTCAACTGCAATCTCTGCACTTTTAATTTCAGGCAACGAACTTAAAGCTTTGTTAAATATTGCATCGGTATCATTATAAATTAAAGAAGCAGAACTGATATTTAAAACAATATCTTCTATATCAAATCCTATATGTGAAAGTTGTAATAATTGCGCTAAACTTAATAAAGAAAGGTCCAATGCATTTTGCACAGTTGTCAATTGTTGCTCGTTAGCTGCTAAAGTAGCTTCTGCCTCTAATAAAATATTTCTTGGTTGTTCACCGGCTTCCACCAGGTCATTCGCTTTTATCACTTGATTGTTACTAATTACAATTTGATCTTCAGCAATTTTTATGCTCTCCTTATCTAACAAAACAGTTAAATAAGAATTTACAACAAATAACATAATGTCGTTTTTATTCTCTTCTAAATCAAATCCGGCAACCTCAAGATTTTTTCGAGCTTGTAATAAATAATTCTTATTTCTATTTCCGTTATATAAGGTAGCTCCCGCATTTATTCCAAGATTATTAGATCGGCTAGACTGGGAAACTCTTACACCACTATTTTGAGTATCTATATAAGAACCAAAATTGAAATTCTGAAACATAGAGGCGTTTAAAGATGGATAAAAATTACCTTTAGCGGTTGTGATATCTTCTCCAATTAATTCTTTACTAAGTTCCTGTTGTTTGATAGAAATGTTGTTGTCTAAAGCATAATCAACACATTCTTGAAGTGTCCATTTTTTGTCTTGAGCATTTAATGAAATAAAAAAAGAAAATGCTAAAATAGTAACAATTATTGTTCTCATTTATTTAGTTGAATTTTGTTAATTTTTATAATCCTGTTGATAATAAATCGACGGTTTTGTTCAATTTTAAACAAAGTTAATTTATTCGATCATATTAATTTTGTTATATGACGATTAAAATTATTATTTGTTACACATTTTGCCTCTTATAGAAAAGTTAAATTTTGGGCTTTTTTCTACTTTTAATTATGAAGTACAATAATGTACCTACCAATATATAAGGAAATACCATTAAATAAATGATTCCTGTGTTCAAACCTTCGGCTTCTGAAGCATTGCCACTTTCAACTACGGCTTTACACATAGCACATTGTGCAGTTACAATTTGATAAGATAGAAAAAATATGATAACGAATAACTTTTTCACATGTTTTAATTTAATAATATGGAGAAATCAATACATAAACAAGTACACCGCTAATTGCAACATATAACCATAGCGGAAATGTAATTCGAGCTATTTTTTTATGAAGTTCTATGCGATTTGTGATGGCTCTAACATAGGTAATCAAAACAAAAGGAATTACCGCAATTGATAAGAGGATGTGTGATATTAAAATAATAAAATACACGGTTTTTGAAAAACCCTCCCCTTCATACTTTGTTGAGTCTGAAGTCATATGATATGCTACATACATGACTAAGAACAATGCTGAAAATAAAATAGCCGTCTTCATTAACCGTTCGTGCAATTTCACCTTGTTATTTTTAATGGCCCAAAATGCTATTATTAAAATTACAGCTGTAAATGCGTTTATAGTTGCATAAACCGGTGGTAAAAATATGGGCAATTCCACATCGAGTTTAACACCGAACAATATGGTAACAACCAAGGGTATTGCTATTGATAAAATAACGATCCATTTGTTGTATTTTTTTGTTTCTCTTGTCATTATTCCTTTAAAAGTATAGCAATGTCTTCTTTAATCATTTGTATTCCTTTTAGGTCTAATCCGTCATAAAAAGCAATGGGATTTCCAAATTCATCAATCCTTGACCGAATATTTCCTCGTTTATCAACCAAAGCAAACATTCCGGAATGTTCAAACCCTCCTTCAGCATCGCTGTTTTCACCTGCGTACAGCGTAAATCCGGTATTAGCCAATTCGTAAATTCTATCCTGATCACCGGTTAAGAAATTCCAATTTTTTGAAGTCGCTCCGATAGAATTCGCATATTCTTTTAAAATTTTGGGAGTGTCGTGTTTTGGGTCGATACTAAATGACACAATTCCAAAATCTAAAATACCATAATACTCGTTTTGAATTTTCACCATATTCTCATTCATTTTAGGGCAAATAGTTGGACAAGTGGTAAAGAAAAACTCGACAACGTAGACTTTATTTTTGTAAAATGAATTAGAAATTAAATCGTCATTTTGATTGGCAAATTCAAATACCGGAACTTTTCCAATAGTTACTAATTCAGGCGTTTTGAATTTATTTACAATTTTTGGGACAACATATATTCCAAAAATTAGAATTATAAAAGCAATTCCTATGTATGCATTTTTTTTCATGTTAGATTTCCCTTTTTCTTCGTGCTTCTTTTTCAGCAGATTTTTTTAACTGGTAATAAATAATATCAATATCATCTTTCATTTTATTTTTCAATATAGCTACGGATCTCATATCATAGCCATATAGTTTTCCATCAGTTGTATCTTCATCATCTTTCCTTCCTCTTAAACGTAATTTCTTATCAATAATATAAGCATATTTTGAATAATAGTTTTGATTCAATTCAAAAGGTGTTTTTAAACTGTTAAAGATCGCGGTGATATTGGAAGTATTCGCATACACAAAATTCCACTTATTGATATCGGTAAAAACTGAAAGCTCGTCGATTACACTTTTATATTCAGCTTCTTTTCCTTCTGGTAGAATGGCAACAATTTGAAAAAATGGTTTCTGATAATACCTTTTATAAATGGTTTGGTTTAAATTAAATAAACTCGCTTTGGCTGTATTCATGTCATTGCCTAAAAAACAGATTATGGAAAGCTTATCTGCAAATGTAGTTTTGGTCGCAGATGAAAAATCAGTTACATCCATTACATTTTCAGTTAAAATGGGGAGGTTGGAGTATTTATATATTCCTTTCGATAAAAATATATAAAAAACCAGTGGTAGAATAAATAAACTGAACAGCACCCAAAATTTTCGCATAGTATGTTGTGAAAAAACAAAAAAGGTGGTTAAAAAACCACCTTCCTCCATTTAAATTTTATTGTTTTAATTGTTCCATTTAGTTAATGGACCTAAAATATCGTTTATATAGCTTCCTTCAATCAATACCAAAGTTACCAAATATATTATTAAGAAAACCGCTGTCCATACCACAGCTATTTTCAAGTTCTTTTTTTCGTCAGCCATATGCATAAAAAACCACGTAATAAAATAGGCTTTTACCAAAGTTAAGATTATGAAAATAATGTTTAATGGGCTAGTTCCTAAAAAGCTGCTTAAATACAAAGGTTCGGGTTTTACAATGCCTAAATAAACTTCAACAGTTGTAACAACTGAGAGTATTCCAAATACTTTCCAAATTAATTTTGCTTGCGATGTATGTTCTTGTGCCTGCGCCATTTGAATGCCTTTTATTAAATTAAACCAAGTAGAAGAATGTAAATACAAATACCCATACTAAATCTACAAAGTGCCAATACAACCCTACTTTTTCAACCATTTCATAATGCCCCCTACGTTCGTAAGTACCAATAATAACATTAAAAAAGATGATACTGTTAATTAAAACCCCGGAAAAAACGTGGAACCCGTGAAAACCTGTGATAAAGAAAAAGAAATTAGCAAACAATGTTTTGCCATATTCATTCACTTTTAAATTTGCACCTGTTACCACTTCTTTTGCTTCATTTAAATATGCCATCGCATTTTCACGAGGTACAATTGTTTTTTCTTTTAGTTCCGGGTCTATTATTTCGGTTCTAATTGTAATTTCCGGATGCGCTTTGAACCCATCAATAACTTCACTAACGGTAAAAGGAGCCAATGATGCTTCTTCAACAAACCACAGCCCTTTATTTTTGGTATGCCTTGTTCTGTCGGCATGTGAAGGATTTGCAAAACTTTCTAATGTAACCTGATGTCCTGAAGGGTCAACAAATTGAATGATTTTGCCATCATATAATTGCACTGCTCCATAGGATCCTCCAATAAAATTTTTCCATTCCCAAGCTTGAGAACCTAAGAAAATGGCACCTCCAAGAATTGTAAGCAACATATAAAAGGTAACTTTCTTTTTATTCATTTGATGACCCGCATCAACAGCCAACACCATAGTTACTGATGAAAATATCAAAATAAAGGTCATAATCGCTACGTAATACATAGGAGCATGGACATCGTGTAAAAAAGGGAAGTGAGTAAAAACTTCGTCGGGTAATGGCCAGGAGTCAAGGAATTTAAAACGCATTAAACCATATGCGCTTAAAAATCCTGAAAATGTAAGTGCGTCAGATAAAATAAAGAACCACATCATCATTTTACCATAACTTGCACCCATTGGCTTATTTCCGCCCCCCCAGGTTTTTCCATTAGTTTCAGTAGCAATAGTTGCTTCCATAAAAGTTGGTTTTGATTTTTTAGTTATAGTTCCGCCAAAAATACATAATTTTTATTATCTAATAAAATAGAAGAATAAAAACAGGTATATCCACAGAATATCGACAAAATGCCAAAAAATGGCACCAAGTTCCAAACCTAATGAATTTGTTG
>PVMS01043548.1_pt1 | contig 16136 bp, 16 predicted proteins | sample 1853461 | NCBI WGS metagenome assembly PVMS01 (sample SAMN08582032, study PRJNA380276) | Marine sediment metagenome, whole genome shotgun sequencing project. | isolation source: ocean sediment barecode stripped | collected 2017 | reverse complement strand
TTCGACAATAGCGATACGCGCGTAGGAGCGGTTTCCAACCGCGATTCTGCTTGGTCTATTTGTAAAACGTCGCCATCATTCGCGGTTGGAAACTGCTCCTACGAAAATCTCAAGTTTCATGTCTTGCGCGTTGATTTTCTCATTAGATGTAGAGTGGCTCCGGCTTTGCTAACGATCTTGCATTTGCTTATGGGACAGCAGTGAGTCATAGTAGGGTTTCAGGTTTCGTTTATGTGCTGAAAATTTCTTTAAGCGCGGCTACAAAGTGATCGATGTCCTCGTCCAGTTTCGTTTCCGTTGCGCACACCAGCAGCGCATGACCGAGATCCGGATAATGTTTCGACAAATTGAATCCGCCGAGAATATCTTGCTCCGCCAGCGCGGTGAGAACGGGCGCGACCGGTCGATCCAGTCGTAGCGCAACTTCGTGAAAATGCGGTCCGTTGAACAGACGCTCACCACCATCGATCGCGCACAGGCCCGCCACCAGTTTGGCGGTATTTTCGTAGGACTTATTGGCCACACGTCGTAAACCCTCGAAGCCAAGCAGTGACATGTAAATCGTTGCTGCAGTGACCATAAGACCTTGGTTTGTACAAATATTCGAGGTCGCCTTGGAGCGCCGAATATGCTGCTCACGCGCCTGTAATGTCAATGTAAATCCGGGCTGATCATCGAGGTCCGTAGTACGGCCCACGATTCGACCCGGCATCTGCCTGACGTGTTTTTGCTTGCAGGTCATGAAACCGAAATATGGCCCGCCCGACGACAGCGGCACACCGAGAGGCTGGCCTTCGCCGCAAGCAATGTCGGCGCCCTGTTCGCCCCAGTGGCCAGGCGCCTTTAACAGGGCCAATGCAATCGGGTTAACGACCGCGATAACATGCGCGCCGCGTGCGTGCGCCCAGTCAGTTAGACGATCGACGTCCTCCAACGAGCCGCAGAACGACGGGAACTGAATGACGACGGCGACCGGGTCATCATCGTCCGACAGTAATGCATGATCGACATTGCCGGTGGCACTGTCCATCACCATGCGCTCGAAGCGAATACCCTGGCTACTGGCAATTGCAGTCGCGACTTTCTCATAAACTGCGTTGACACCAGGTGCCAGTAGAACTCGACCTGACTTCGCAGATCGATTGCTGCGGACCGCCATTAACGCCGCTTCGGCCAGACCGGATGCACCGTCATACAGTGAAGCGTTACTGACATCGAGCGCCGTAAGCTCGGTGATCATCGTCTGATATTCATAAATGGTCTGCAGAGTGCCCTGACTCGCTTCGGCCTGATACGGCGTGTACGCACTATAAAATTCGCCACGAGTTGCGATATCCCAAACCGCTGTCGGAATATGGTGCTCGTATGCACCTGCACCAATAAAACATAGCGGCGCACCATCCATTGACGCCCGCCTGTGCATCAGGCGAGAAATCTCCATCTCGCCGAGCGCTTCAGGCACACCGTCCAGGTCATCTATCAACAGTGCTTTGGGAATTTCGTCAAATAATGTGCCGAGATCCTTCGCCCCAATGGTCGCGAGCATTTCTCGTGTGTCATCGTCGGTGTGCGGTATGAAAGGCATAATCTGAACTCGCGTCAGGCTTCGACTTCGTCGAGCAGGCTTTGGTAGGCGTCCGGAGTCAGCAAGGACCCTTCGTCGAGCGCGTCATTGGGCTTCAACTTTACGATCCAGCCATCGCCGTATGGATCGGCATTAATCTTTTCGGGGTCGTCAGCGAGCTCTGTATTGACTGCGACAACCACTCCGTCAATGGGTGCATACACGTCGGAAGCGGCCTTGACCGATTCAACGACTGCCATGTCGCCACCAGAATCGACACTCTGATCAACCTCCGGCAGCTCTACATAGACCAGGTCACCTAACGCTTCCTGGGCGTGATCTGTAATCCCGATCGTGACATTGCCATCGTCTTCACGGCGCAACCATTCGTGATCGTCTGTGTAAAGTAAATCTCCCGGTAATTCACTCATCGTATTCTTCTCCCCTTGTCAGGATTTGCAAATTTGTCTCGCATGACCTTACAGTTCGATACGTACTTGTCCGTTGCGAACGAACGGCGTATTGACGATCCGAACGTTCAATAGCTTGCCGCGCACGTCGACTTTGGCGTGTTGGTGGTCGCCAGCCGGTATTCGCGCCAGTGCAATCGAACGACCCATTGTCGGCGAAAACCCACCACTGGTTATTTCACCATCGCCAACACCCTCAACGACCACGCGTTGGTGGTTACGCAACACGCCCTTGTCTTCCAGCAGCAGACCAACAAAACGTTGCCGGCCCGCATCGGCCTGTTTTTCCGCCAGTGCATCGCGGCCAATGAAGGAGCGATCAGCTGGTTCCCATGCAATGGTCCAACCAAGGCCGGCCTCGAGAGGCGATACTGTTTCATCCATATCAGTGCCGTACAAATTCATTGCGGCCTCAAGTCGTAATGTGTCGCGCGCACCCAAACCACAGGGCGCAACACCGGCCGCTACAAGCTGCTGCCAGATTGCTGCAGCTTGATCCTCAGGCATCACGATTTCGAAGCCGTCTTCACCGGTATATCCGGTCCTGGCAACAAACAGGTCGCCGGCCTGAAACCCGTTGAACGGTTTGAGAGCCAATATCTGGTCACTCCATTCGACCGCGATAACTGCGGCGGCAAGTTCGCGTGCATTTGGACCCTGAACCGCGATCATGGCAAGTTCGGTGCGCTCATTAACATCGATGGTATACGGTTCGGCGCACTGCCTTATCCAGGCAAGATCCTTGTCGCGCGTTGCAGCATTGACGATCAACCGAAACCACGATTCGTCATTGAAATACACGATCAGATCATCAATAACACCGCCTGCCTCGTTGAGCATGCTGCTGTATAAGGCTTTGCCCGGTTGAGTTAGCTTCGCAACGTCATTCGCCAGCAGCTGACGTAGAAACTCTCGCACACGCTCGCCATGCAGATCTATGACCGTCATGTGTGAGACGTCGAATAATCCGGCGTGCTTGCGCACGGCATGATGTTCTTCCTTTTGCGAGCCGTAATGCAGCGGCATGTCCCAGCCGCCGAAGTCGACCATCCGCGCGCCAGCTGCGACGTGGGTGTCGAAAAGCACTGTCTTTGCTGCCATACCAGTTCCTTAGCGGACGATTTCGTCACCCGGCGACGAACTGCATCGTCGCCGGTGTTCTGAACCAAATCAAGAGTTCGTTCGTGCAAACCGCACGCCGGCGAGCGTCTAGCTGACTCTCCCAACAAACTCCCACAAAAAAGGGCGGCAAACCATGCAGTCTGCCGCCCCTCTGTCCTTCGGTACCTGAGAGATCAGTGGCTTATTGCGCCACGTTCCCCTTCGGTGGGTCGAATAACGACCTCTCTCCAGAGCCAATCAGCATACACAGTCCTTCTGCCTGAGCGTTTCCGAGCGAGTTGCGCCTTCGGCGCCCCGATCGATTCGGGGTCTCTTCTGTGCAAGCTATCGATTGGTGGCCCCATGATAGCCAAGTACATCACCTGTTGCCAGCCGCGCAGCGGACAGTGACAATGGCCGATACCAAAAGCATGGAGTTTTGCATGAAACCGATCCGCCTGGCACTTATCGCTCTCATTTTCATCGTTCTATTGCCGGGTGGCGCGGCTACCGCGGACGACTTCTCCGAATTGCTCGACGAGGCCTGGGAATGGCAACTCGCGGAAAATCCAACTTTCGCTTCTCGCCTGGGCGACAGGCGCTATAACGACCAATGGGCTGACCGAAGCGTGGCGGCGGTAGATCGCAGGCACGATCAGACCCGCGTGTTCCTGCGCCGACTGTACGCCATTGATCGCGCGCAGTTGTCCGTCGATGACAAGTTGAATTACGAGTTGTTTCGACGTGGCTTACAGGACAGCATCGACGTCCATAAATTCAATGGCAATCTAATGCCATTGAGTCATCGTGGTGGCGTTCAGAATCTTGAGGAAACCACGAGCTACCTGCGATTTGAAACGGCACAGGATTACGCCGACTGGCTGGCTCGCCTCAGCAAGATCGATGCGGTCATCGCACAAACAATTGACGTCGCAGAAGCCGGCCGCAAGGCGGGATACATGCCGCCGAAAATCCTGATGGAACGAGTACCGGACCAACTGGCCAGACAACTTGTTGACGATCCCGCAGACAGTCCCTTCATGCGAATTTTCGACTCAATGCCCGATTCGATAGCTACTGAGGATCAGGAGCGCATCCGCAGTGAGGCACTGGCGACGGTAGCAAAGACCGTGCTACCGGCTTACCGCAAGCTCGATAAGTATTTTGTCGGCACCTACCTGCCCGCGTGCCGGGACAGCATCGGGCTTTCGGCATTGCCAAATGGTAGCGCCTGGTACGAACATCGTGCTCGCAGTTATACGACGACGAAGATGACGCCGGATGAAATTCATCGTCTCGGCTTAAGCGAAGTACGCCGTGTACGTGACCAAATGCAGGTGATAATCGACGAGCTTGAATTCACCGGCAGCTTTCAGGATTTCCTGGTTTTTCTACGCACCGACCCGCAGTTCTATTTCGATTCGCCAGACGAGCTTTATAAGGAGTATCTGGCAACCAGCAAACGCATCGATCCCGAGTTGGTTCGATTGTTCGGCACACTGCCGCGAATGCCATACGGCGTGAAGCCCATTCCCGACTCAATCGCGCCCGACACGACGACAGCCTACTACTCTCGCCCGGCTGGCGATGGCAGTCGCGCAGGAATTTATTGGGTAAATTTGTACAGGCCCGAAGTAAGACCGAAGTATGAAATAGAAGTGCTCACTGTTCACGAGGCAATGCCCGGCCATCATTTGCAAATTGCATTGCAACAAGAGCTGGGTGAATTACCGAATTTTCGTCGCTACTCAGGATTTACAGCGTTTGTAGAAGGATGGGGTCTGTACAGCGAAGCCCTCGGCTACGATCTCGGGCTCTACACGGACCCCTACTCTCGATTTGGTCAACTGACTTACGAAATGTGGCGGGCCGTTAGACTCGTCGTCGATACCGGCATTCACTACAAAGGCTGGACTCGACAACAGGCGATCGACTTCTTCAAAGACAATGCGGCCAAGACTGAACTCGACATTATTAACGAGATTGATCGTTACATCGGCAATTCCGCACAAGCGCTTGCTTACAAAATTGGTCAGCTGAAAATGCTGGCGCTGCGCGAGAGGGCCGAAAACATGCTTGGAGACTCATTCGACATACGAGCATTTCACGATGCGATGCTGGGCTCAGGCGCGTTGCCACTCGATATTCTCGAGCAACGCATGGGGCTTTGGATGGTAGAACAACGGTAGCTATCGCGGACTGGGGCCCGCGATAAACTCATATGCTAGCCATCAAACGGCATGGATATCTGCCGATCAGCAGGAAACTCACTGCGTGCGACCATGGCACGTTTTAGCGGGCCCGCTGTTTCGTCGTATATTTCATCTATGCGCGCAGTCCGCGTGAGGAGGCCGGTGCAATTCGCGATCTGAATACCGAGACCAGGCCGGGCGTTCATTTCAAGAATCAGCGGCCCGAGGTCCCGGTCAATAACCAGATCCACACCCAGATAGCCCAGTCCCGTCACGTCACAACCGCGTGCCGCGAGCTGCAAAATAAACTCCCACCGCGGAATGAACAACCCGGCAATCAACGCACCGGTGTCTGGATGTTCGTCCACAACTTCGTCGTCCAACACACCAATCAGTGTCTCACCCGAACTCATGTCGACACCGGCACCAACGGCGCCCTGATGCAAGTTTGCTTTGCCATCCGATGCGCGAGTCGGCAACCGCACCATCGCCATCGCCGGGTAGCCTCGATAAACAATGACCCGTACATCAGGGACACCCTGATAGCTAACCTCTGCAAAAATCGGGTCAAAACGCACGCAATACTCGATCAGAGCCTTATCGAGATTACCGCTTAAGCTGTACTGACCGCCAACGATGTTTGAGAGGTGGTGCTCAATCTCCGCCTCGCTGATCAGCACGCCGCTGGCCAATCGAAAACTGTCACGTCTGCGATACGATCGACCGGTAACGACCAAAATTCCGTCGCCCCCGCTGCCCTGTGCCGGCTTGATTACAAAACTGTCACGATCTCCAACGATATCGCGAAACGTGCGCACCTCTCGCTGATTCTTGATGATGCCGTAGAGTTCCGGGACAGCCATTCCTGCAGTGAGGGCGAGTTCTTTCGTCAGCGCTTTGTCATCGACTCGCGGATACAGGCGCCGCGGATTAAGAGGCATGATGAAATTGGCGTTGCGTTCATTGAGGCCGAGGATGCCTGACGTGCGTAAATTTTTTGCCGCGGCAAACATCAGCGCTCCATCAACGCCCGGAATCGATTGAGTTCGAGCAATCTGTAGCCGGTATATCGACCGGCTAGCAAGACCAGCGAGAGTATGACCAACAGCAACTCCGGGAATGTGAATATTAAATGTTCAAGCCACGACATGCCCATAAAGATATACGCAGTAACAGCCACCATCAGACTGCCGAGGCCGGCGCGAAGAGCATCGACAGCGCCGCGCTCTTCCCAAACCACGGACATGCGCTCGATCGTCATCGCAATGATCACCATCGGAAACAGTGCGACCGAGAGTCCGGTTTCAAGCCCCATTTTGTGCGACGCCAGACTAATAATCAGCATCAGTATCACTACCACGATCAAAACAGCGCTCAACCGCGGCACCATCAACAGACGCAATCGCTCCAGCAGGAATCGAATACTCAAACCCAATGCGACCAGCAACGTGAACAACAAGACGCCCCAAAACAATTTCGTCTCGCGAAACGCGAGCGCAATCAATACGGGCATGAACGTGCCAAATGCGTCGATACCGACAAAGTTGCGCAACACAACCATAACCAGCGCACCGATCGGAATCATCAATAATACGCTGTATACAGCCTGAGTCTGAATCGGCAAACTGTATAAGGACAAGTCGATCAGGTTAACGCTCTTTTGCGTGGCCTGAGATTCAGCGATTGTCACGGCATCGAAATGTGTTTCCTGTACGGCGAAATCGACCGTGACGTTGCTGCCGCCTTCGACGCTTACCAACGATTCGTTGCCACGCCACCAGATGAAATAGCGATCCGGAAGCCCCTCATCGCCTGTACTCGGGTCGAAGTAGCGCCAGCGCTCCCCATCATGCACCTCCAGCCAGACGCTGGGTTCAGTATTGCGCTGGCGGCCTTGCAATTCGAATCCACGCACCAGTCGCGCTGGTATTCGCGCAGCCGCGAGAATAGTTGTGATTGTATCCACGTACTGCGCGCCGGAGCTGGCACCGGATAACAATAGCTCAACGTTCGGATCCGCATATGGATTGTTCATGCGACGCAGTAATTCAGACGTGAACGATGCGGTATCAGCGGAGTGCTCGTCCACATCGGCAACGATGACATCGGTCGCAGTCTTGAACGGTTCATTGATCACCGGCGGTGGGGGAAATGGCGGCGTCGTGTCGGACTGATCGCTACTCGGGTCTTCGAAGACAGAGATGCGGTAATAAATAGTCTGTTCGCCGTCGGCGCGGCGTATCGCCCACTGAGCTTCGCGGCCACCGCTGCCATAATTCAGGCTAAATCCGTAACCCCGGGACACCGAATTTTCATTCAACGTCCTGAAACCCGGCGTTAGCGTCGGAATGTGCAAATTCACCTTAATTGAACCCGGGCCGCTGTCGAATTTTATCGACGATTCAATCGTCCAGACCGGTGTTTCCTGATTTTCACTAACTGGAAAACCGAGCACCTGCCATTTGTACAGGAACATAGACAACCCAAGGATCGCCAGCAACAGAGCCAACCCAAAAACATATCGATGCGTCATAATGGCGCTCCGTTATTATCTGCCAACACCTAGCGCAACCTTTACAGCATGCTCACGAATCGGACCGCTTTGGTTGAACAGCCGCATGCCTATCCCACGCAATTCGCCAAGCAAGGCAGAGTCTGTAGCAAACAGGCCATTTAGACCAGTCATTAGATGCATCATCGTCGCATTGCTGCCTTTGCGCGCCCGCTCATAGCGGCGCAACACCGACTTGTCACCAGGATGCTCGCCGCTCGCGAGCGCGCCGGTAATAGTTTCAGCGAGCGTTGCGGCATCCTGCATCCCCAGATTCGCGCCCTGGCCCGCAAGAGGGTGTACCGCGTGTGCTGCATCACCGATCAGAGCGGCGCCCTGCACCACGTACTGCTGCGCGTGTCGCGCACACAACGGAAACGCGCCTCGCGCGCCAACGACAGTCAGCTTTCCCAGCGAATAATCTGATGCTTCGGTCAGCATTTGACCCAGGGTTTCGTCGTCGGCAGCAAGCGCCTGCTCGGCCACTTCCTCTGTCGTGCTCCAGACAACCGAAATCCGGCCATCGGGTAAGGGCAACATGCCGAGCGGCCCGCTACGAAGGAAGCGTTGCCAGGCTGTGTTGCGATGTGATTTTTCCGGGCGAAGATGAGTTACGACGGCCGTCTGTGCGTATGGCCAGTCATGCGTTTCAATGCCAAGACTCTCACGAACATATGACCGTGCGCCGTCCGCGCCGACCACAAGATCGACGTCGAGGGTCTGCGCGTTCGCGAATTGCAGTTGCATCTTCGCGCCATGTCGCTCGACAGAAGCGAGCGGCGAGTCGAAGCAAAACTCGACGTTTGTCGCATCGAGTTGCTCAAGTAAAGCATGTCGCACCAGGATGTTTTCAACTATAAAGCCAAGCTGCTGCACGCCAAACTCCGCTGCGTCAAAGCGCAGCGCGCTGGCGCTTTCAGGACTGCCATGTTCATCCCAGACGCACATACGATCGTATGGACCGATACGTGTTGTCGCGATATTCTTCCAGGCGCCAACGGAGCCCAATAAATCCGCTGACCCCACCGCTATTGCTGAAACGCGCAAGTCGATATCATTGTCGATATCGTGCACCGGACGCGAAGCGGCATCGATCACTGTGATACGCAACCGCTCGCCTCGCTTTCCTCGCGCCAGCAGTATCGCAAGAGTCAGACCAGTAATACCGGCACCGACGATTGCAATATCGAATTGCTTGTTCATTCCAGTGGCAGACCACGCGACAATCGCGGCAATCGCCCGGCCAGACCCATCGCGTGCTTGGCGAATAAAGAACGAACTCCCGGTATCAGGTCGAAACCGAGCATGCCCACATTTCGCAGTATGCGCACCAGTCTGCTGGATTGATCAAATAATCGAACGATGCCGTCCGTTAGCTGCACCAGCTTGCGTTGGTCACTACGACGCCAGCTTGCATACCGTTGCAGCAGTTCCGCATCGCCAATGTCGGCAACCGCAGACTGTTGCTTCGCGTCGGCAATGCAGTCGCACAACGCAGCAACATCTCGTAGACCGAGGTTGAACCCTTGCGCAGCGACAGGGTGTAGTCCGTGCGCCGCATTGCCAATCAAGACACTTCGCTGCGATGTCAGTCGAATCGCCTTGCTAAGACTTAAGGGGTAGGCAGCACGCTTGCCGACCCGGGACAACGCACCCAGTCGATATCCGAAAGCTGTTTGCAGCTCGTCAAGAAACGCTGCGTCGTCCAGCGCCAGAACTCGCTCGGCGTCCTGTTCCGATACCGTCCAGACGAAGCCGGCGCGTTCATCGGCCACTGGCAATAGCGCCAGCGGCCCATTTTCAGTGAATCGCTCGTACGCGCAGTTTTGTAACGATTTCTCCGGCAGGAGATTGCCAACCACGGCTCGCTGGCCGTACTGAACCTGCGTCGCAGTGATGCCCAGCATGCCGCGTACAGCCGAGCTGGCGCCATCGGCTGCAACCAGCAAGTCGCAGGTCAATTCCTGCGCTTCCCCGCCCGTATGTTCTACAACGACCGTTGCCAGTTCCGGGCTGGTCCTGACCGCAACGACCCGTGCAGGGCAAAACACTTGCAGCAACTTCATCTCGTCGAGCGCTGATTGTAAGACCTCTCCCAGCACTCGATTAATTATTACGTAACCTAGTGCTTCAACGCCTTGCTCTTTTGCGTCTATATGCGCGAATCCGAATCTGCCTTTGTCGGATACGTGAATCCTGGATACTGGTGTTGCTGTCGCAACAACCTGGTCCCACACGCCTATGGCTTCAAACATCCGCTGCGAACTTCGCGACAGCGCCGTCGAACGATCATCAAAGCTTGGTTGTTTTGGTTCCGACCGCGGTATTGCTTCGACCATGGCAACACGCAGGCCCAGCGGTGCGATCGCCAATGCCAGGCAAGAGCCAATCATGCCGCCGCCTGCGACAACGATGTCAAAGTGGTTATTGCCGCGCGATCTGGTCATCAGCCCTGCATCAACGCTTCGATTTCGTCAGGATCTCTGGGGAGATCTTTGCTGAGCACATCGGGGCCCTCCCTGGTGACCGCAACATCGTCTTCTATGCGAATTCCAATATTCCGCCAGCGCGCCGGAACCTTGCGACTCCCGGTGATATAGATTCCGGGCTCGACCGTGGTCACCATACCCGCCTCAAGATGCCGCCACTCATCACCGACTTTGTAGTCACCGACATCGTGCACATCCATTCCCAGCCAGTGCCCCGTCCGGTGCATAAAAAACTCGCGATAAGCACTGTCTTTGATGAGTTTGGGCAGCGAACCATCCAGCAGGCCTAGTCGCTTCAGGCCGCGCGTAATTGCATAGACGGCCGCATCATGTGGCTCGTTCCAGTGATTACCCTCACGCGTTTTTTCAATCGCCGCGGTTTGCGCCTCAAGGACAATTTCATAGACAGCCCGCTGCTCAGGGCTGAAGCGACCGTTTACCGGAAACGTGCGCGTGATATCGGACGCGTAGTAATCAAGTTCACAACCCGCATCTATGAGCAGCAGGTCACCGTCTTCAAGACGCGCGCCATTTTCCACATAGTGAAGCGTGCACGCGTTGGCACCCGTGCCGACGATAGGGCTGTATGCAAGACCGGCGTCGTGGCGCCTGAACTCGTGCAAAAACTCTGCCTCTACTTCGTATTCGAACATACCTGGCCGCACAAACTGCATAGCCCGTTTGTGTGCTTTCGCGGCAACCTTCGCCGACTTGCGCATTGCTGACAACTCCGCCCGACTCTTATACAGGCGCATGTCGTGTAACAGATGATCCAGCGCAACGAATTCCTGCGGCGTATGCACACCACGCAATTCCCTTGCGCGCAATGCATTAACCCAATCGGAAATGCGCGTGTCGAAATCAGCATATTGCCCCATCGTGTAATAGACGCGACTACAGGACTCCATGATGCCCGGCAATATGTCGTCTATGTCATCAATCGGAAAAGCATCGTCTGCACCATAGGTTTCCATAGCGCCGGCAGTTCCAGCACGCGCTCCATCCCAAAGTTCTCTTTCTTTGTTTCGCTCGCGACAAAACAGCACGTATTCACCGTTGTCACGACCCGGCACAAGCACCGTCACAGATTCGGGTTCTGCCATACCGGTGAGATAGAAGAAGTCGCTATCCTGACGAAATCGATGTTCGACATCGCGGCTGTAAATTTTTGCCGGTGCGGCAGGCAGAATCGCAATTCCACCGGGACCGACCATGCGCATCAGCTGCCTGCGACGTCGGGCAAATTCCTTGCTATTCATAAGCTGAACTACGCCTGGGTTAATTTGTCGTCGGTATTCTACGCTTTATAGGCTTGGCGGCGACTATCTGGATCGAATTCAGCACAGGCGACAGCGACGAACTCTTTAGGGAAGCGCTGATCAATTCAGTGCATCTCTAGTGTAAAGCGGCAGGTTGCGACTCGTCGGCCGCATCTGCCGGATGCCGGAAACTCGCCAGTTCTTCGTACGCCAATTGCGCGGCGACACGGGCATATTCGACAAGTTCGGTATACGCTTCGTCAATCTCAATGTCATCGCTGGGGTCGTCCTCTCCTGCCCGCGTGATCTGCAACATATCTTTGATGATATCGGCGAGCGGCTCTTCACTGAGGCGCTTTTTCAGCGCTTCGCCATGATTCGCAGAAACAAGACCGTGCAGGAAGCCCTCACACCAATGCGCCAACGCGTTTGCTCGCGCGGCAACGCCGTCCTCATCATCCGGCAGCAACAGAACAAACTCCGAGAGTCGCTCAGACAGCTGCCGCAACGTGGATTCAAATAATGTGCCCAGCAATACTTCGCATTCTCCGCGCAAAGCATCCGCCGTATCGGTGCCATCGAGAACCAGCGCCAGCCACTCAAACCCAGCCTCCGCTCCGGTTGTCGCCAGCCGCCCGGACAACAGCCCGTGAGCCTGGGATGCATCCCAGGTCGCGCCACAGCGCCTGAGCGCGTCATCCAGCGCATCGTGATCAATCGTTTGTTCCATTCCTGTCGAACTCCAGAGCGATTTTTCGCCGCCCATGATCCCACGTAACACTGAATCAAGCCACGCTGTCCGACATTACGTCGCATTGCCGATTGATTCTCTCCGGCGGCGTGTCTATATTGCTGTTATGGCCAACGACGTAAATGCAACCTTTGAGCACGAATTGAAGCGACTCGAGAAGCGTGTTGACGCGCTTGTACGGGTCTGCGACCAACTTCAGGATGAGAATCAGTCGTTAAAACAGCGCCAGGACATTCTCACTGCCGAACGAGCAAACCTCTTGCAAAAGAACGAACAGGTGCGCGGACGTGTTGAGGCCATGATTGGAAGACTCAAAGCGATGGAACAAGGAACCTGATCCACAGTTTCCCTGCTGTCGCCGCGAACAAACATTTAACATTGCTATTGATGTTGCCGGCACTACGAGTACAAACAACGAATTCTTGGAGTTAATTACATGGCTGAACCATACGCTCAGGTTAGCGTCCGAATTTTGGACAAGGATTACCAGGTCGCATGCCCGGCTGGCGAGCGAACTGATCTGCTCGACTCGGCTGAGATTCTGAACGCAAAAATGCGCGAGATTCGTGACAGCGGCAAGATTGTCGGGCTCGATCGAATCGCTGTTATGGCTGCGCTGAATATGGCCAATGACTGGCTGCACGCACAAGCGCGTGACCGAGCTATGGAAGGTGATATCAGCAATCGCCTGAAACTAATTTCCGACCGCGTTGAGAATGTGTTGGGCGAATCCCAGCAATTGAATCTCGGATGACGGTTTTGAGATACCGATTTGATGCCTCCTGCAGTGTTCGATACTGACCTGGATACCTTTCGACCCTAACTTTTCACCTCGGGGTCGTGCACTGTGGCGACATTTGTGCAGCGCCGCTCGCGCGGTAAGCCTGTTGTTGTCACGGCTGACCCCACCTGTTGCTCCGGTTCGAGAGCGACGGTCCTTAACGGCACAGGCGGGAGGCGTCTTCCTTTCCTTATTTCGAACGGCGCGTACGTTTCTTGAACGCAAACCAATCACCAACAGAACTAATTGCCGAACAACGCGCGATGGCTAGACGTGCGCGTGCAAGCATGACTGATCGTGACGTCGCGTCATCGCAAATAGCGACTCGCGTGATTCGATCGCGTGATTTTTTCGCCTCGAAAACCATTGGGTGTTATCTGTCAGTTCGAGACGAGGTTGACACGTCATCGATTATTTTGCGCAGTTGGTGCGCAAAAAAGCGCATTTTCGCGCCGGTGACTGACTTGCGAGGGCAGATGACCTTTCGGGAAATGCGGCCTGACACGCCGCTGATTCGAAATTCGTTCGGACTTTGGGAACCCGCAACCGGCGAAATAATTTCTCCGAAAGCTATCGATGTTGTCATCACTCCGATAGTTGCATTTGATGTTGAATGCAATCGAATTGGCATGGGCGGTGGGTACTTTGACCGATGTTTTGCATTCCTGAAACATCGACATCACTGGCTGCGGCCCAAACTAATCGGTGTTGCATTCGCCTGTCAAAAATTCGAGAAAATCGTGCCAAACCCTTGGGACATACCGCTTTATAGGGTTTTTACCGAGAAAAACTGAGCCAACAACGTCCTGCAAAAAATTGTTTACGGCTGTCAAACATGGTGTTTTGTTTTAAGCCGACGGGCCAGTGCGATTCATTCATCAAACATTCTGAAACCAGTAAATCTTCGTTTCGAGAATCCCGTGACGGTATGTTTGGCGAATTCCAAACTCCCGTAACCCGAGCATCGATGCATCAACGTACATTCCGAGCCAATTTTTTAGTCGCAAAAAATCCAGAAGAACACGGATTTCAAAGTGATTAGCACGTCACGCTTGTTGCTGGATTTTTAAATATTGTTGTATATACTCAACGCCGGGTACCCGACACGGAGAAAGACAATGGCTACAAAGAAGAAGACTAGGAAGAAAGCTTCTAAGCGGAAAGTTTCCGCTAAGAAGAAAACAGCACCAAAGAAAAAACGCGTAGCGAAGAAGAAAGCTACCGCTAAGAGAAAGACGAAGAAAAAAGCTACCAAGAGAAAGGCTAAGAAGAAAGTAGCGAAGAAGAAGGCGAAGAAGAAAGTAGCCAAGAAGAAAGCGAAAAAGAAAACAAAGAAGAAGGCCAAAAAGAAAGTAGCCAAGAAAAAGGCTAAGAAGAAAGCGAAAAAGAAAGGGAAGAAGAAGGCAGCCAAGAAAAAGGCTAAGAAAAAAGTAGCAAAACGTAAGACGAAGAAGAAAGCGAAACGTAAGGCAACCAGGAAGAGACGGTAGCCTTCGACCAGCTGGAAAGCAGGGCGATTCGTTCACGGCATGACTATGAACGAGTTGCATTTGGCCTTCTTTCAAGCAAACAAGAGTGCCCGCATTTGCGGGCACTTTTCGTTTTGGGCACGACGACGTGGCAGACCGACCATCGATCGGCTAAGCTCAGACTCCGGTAACTCAGAGAATCGGCGTGCGCGCTGATATGGCCTTGATCTAACTAGTTGGCAGTTATGGACGCAACTGAGAAGAAACGAATGGCCGCAGAAGCCTCGTTGGCTTTCATCGAACCCGGCACAACTCTGGGAGTGGGCACGGGCTCTACCGTCAATCACCTGATCGAATTATTGCCCGCCGTACGCGATCGGATTAAACAGGTGACATCGAGTTCCAGTGCGTCGACAACATTACTCGAGCAGCATGGATTCACTGTATCGACGCTGAACGATGCAGGGCCTCTGGACCTCTATATTGATGGTGCCGATGAGTCCAACAAGCGGCTGCAACTAATCAAGGGTGGCGGTGCAGCTTTAACCCGCGAGAAAGTATTGGCGGGCGCGGCCCGTAGATTTGTTTGTATAGCCGATGACACCAAGCTCGTCGGCATGCTAGGCAGTTTCCCATTACCCATTGAAGTTTTGCCAATGGCACAGGAATTTGTTGCTCGCCAGCTCGTCAAGTTACGCGCACAACCCGTCTGGCGAGAAAACCTCGTTACCGACAACGGCAACCACATACTGGATGTCCACGACCTGGCCATCAGTAACCCACTTGAAATGGAAGCCCGCCTGAATCAGATCCCAGGCATATTGACGGTCGGCATATTCGCTCACCGCCCTGCCGACGTTCTGCTGCTTGGCTGTGAAGATGGCGTTCGGGAGATGCGCGTCTGAGCGACTGAGGCCTCAATCGTCGAGGTCGGAGTATAATGGTCGCTGCGTATCCGAGACGGCCTGTTGGAGAGTTGCAATGAAGAATGTGTATTTGCTGTTGATGACACTACTGTTGTTGGCCTCCACTGCAGTGCAGGCCAACAAAGCTGAGGCGGAGCGGGAAGCAAAGCAAGCCGAACTGGATGCGGCCTGCGAAGCAGCTCGAGAAACGAAGCTGGCTATCGTGCGGGCGGAATTCGCTGAGGAGTGCGTAGAAAAAGAACAATTGTCTGATCAGGAGTCCTGTGAAACATTCTACGCGGACTACGGCGAGGGTGGGTTCAATCGGGCGCCGCTTTTTTATGACTTGCCGGAGTGTGAGATAGCGTTTGAATATTTGAATAGTTATCGGAATTCGGGACGTTAATCGGCCCTACCTTACGACCGTCGACTGAGGGGGCACGACGTAACTTGATTGGACGGAAAAAGAAAACCCGCTTTCGGCAGACTTTAGTTGGTATGCGAATGTCGCAAGGATTGATCAAAACAGCCTTTGGGCTATTTTGACCCCTTCGGGGCGCACTGCGTGCGTCCAAAACGCTGGCGCGTTTTGTCGAACGAGGTT
>PVMS01043870.1_pt1 | contig 16143 bp, 17 predicted proteins | sample 1853461 | NCBI WGS metagenome assembly PVMS01 (sample SAMN08582032, study PRJNA380276) | Marine sediment metagenome, whole genome shotgun sequencing project. | isolation source: ocean sediment barecode stripped | collected 2017 | reverse complement strand
TCAAAATCCAAAAAATCCAAAGCTAAAAAATCCAAATCTAAACGCCCTGCTAAAAAATCAAAAGCTAGAAAATCCAAAGCCAAAAAATCCAAAGCCAAAAAATCCAAAGCTAGAAAATCCAAAGCTAGAAAATCCAAAGCCAAAAAATCTAAAGCCAAAAAATCAAAAGCTAGAAAATCAAAAGGATGTAAACGAGGCGCGCGTAAATCTGATGGTAAATGTAAACGCAAACCTGGACGCAAAAAAAAATAACTTTTAACTAAACTAACTAATTATTTTCAAAATATATATTATTTTGAAAATTTAAAAATTAATATTATTTATAATTTAGATTCAAGTTCTTTGATATCAATTTTCAACTTCTTATTATCTTCTCTAATATTTTCAATGATTGGTTCATATGTTACAGAAAAATTCACATCATGTTTAATTTTTTCATAAATCCATTCTGAATCTTTATATTTAAAATTATGACATATAGCCTTTGGTTTTAATGTTATAATCAGATTTACCAATTGTTGTATCAATTTAAAATTTTCATTAATAATTATATTATCTGTGGATTCCATATCTTTTTCAAATTCTGTTTTGAGACGATCATTATTTTTTTTAATTTTGGTTTCTGTCAATATTTTGTTAAAAGTATTCATAGCATATTTTAAAATAATGTAAAAAATAATTCAATTTATTTTTTCATTAATAATTCTAATTTTTTTATTTCTACTAATTTTAATTTTATATCTTCTTTTTTATTAATAATTTCTTGAATATCAGGTAATGTTAATAATTTCAAATCATTTGAAGAAATGACCCCTAGATCATCTAAAACAGGTTTTATAATCTCTAAATTACGATGTTTTAATAATTCTTCAAGTGACGCATGATTGTTTTCGGTATTTTCTTCTTCGGTATTTTCTTCTTCGGTATTTTCTTCTTCGGTATTTTCTTCTTCGGTATTTTCTTCTTCTTCGGTATTTTCTTCTTCTTTGGTATTTTCTTTTTCGATTTGATCTATAACTTTTTTAACATTTCTTTCGATTATTTTTTCTAGATTTAAGTGAGTTTTTGGTTTAGGTTTTTCTTCTTCCTTGAAAAGACCAAAAATAAATACAACCGATTCAATTATAAATAATGATATTAAAAATCCTAATAAAAAATTTATTATAAGAGTTGAGAACATTTATAATAAATATAATATTTTTTAAATATTATATCGAATCTATTATTAAATAAAATGATTCGAATATACGAAAGATATATATTACTATCAAAAATTATAAATATTATATACACCAAAAGATATTATGTTTAATTTAAATTATTATAAATATTTTTGTTTCAACATATATTATTTTTTACAGAAATTTTAATTTATAATAATAAATAATAAAATGAGTGTCGAAAATTTATTAAAACAAAAAGATTTTACATTTTTATATGGACCAATTTTACCAAATATCATGTTATTCTTCAACTGTAACAAAAACAACTCAGAAACAGAAAATTTGATAAAAAACGCATTCAACCAAGACAAACAATTATATAACTACCAAACACATATATCATGGTCTCCTTATGGAAGCAATATGATGAGTTTAGTAGGTAATCTTGACAATCCAATGTCTTTTATGCCCGTTTGCCCTGTGTATAATCCAGAATGCTGCCAAACAAATGTGTTTAATTAAAATCACTGTATTAGCATCTTTAAAATAAAATATTGCTTTAAACAAATGAGTGAATTAGGTACATTATGTATTATTTGTTGGATGGGAATTTCATGCTTTGTATGTATGAAAAATTGTTGTGTTAGAAGATAGGGTTCTTGACTTACGGTCAGGTCAGTCTCCAATAAAATTAAATAATTTTATAAAATTATTTAATTTTTTTGAGTTTATATGATTTTTTTACTCGTTTTTTAGGAGATCGTATAAATTTTGAATCTACATCTACTAATTCAGAATCATCTTGAATATCAATATAATCTTCTTTAGATTCAGAATCATCTTGAATATCAATATTATCTTCTTTAGATTCCACTTTACTCTCAATATTACCTTCTTTAGTTTCCGCTATTTCTTCCATGATTTATAAATTATTCTTTATTTTTTAATTTATTTATATTTTGTTTCAAATATTTAATCAATTTTTCTTTTTTAAGATCACTCAATTCATGTGTTTTAGAAAACTTCTCTACAGATTCCTCAACTGTTTCATTAGGATAGACATATATTTGCTGCGTCTCTTTATAACTAGCATCCACATTGACATCAAAAACATACGGTTCTTCCTTTACAACATTAATTTCCTCCGTATTACTAAACGTCTCAATATTAACACTATTAATCGACGATGGGTTTTTGATATACTCCTTATTCAAACAACAATTCTTATATTTTTTACCACTATTACACGGACATTTATCATTTCTTTTGATTTTCTTTGTTTTCTTTTTTGGTTCAGTATTGTTATTTAGTTTTAATTTCAAATTCAAAATTTTTGATAAATTATCAAGAACGTTTGGAGTTACTTGTGAAATATCAGTAATACCTTTAGTACAATCAATCAATTGATTTACTTGCTTATTATTCAATTTCGATAAATCTACTCCCATATCTTTGAGCTGGTTTACAATTTCATTATTGTTAAGATTATCCATTTTTTATTATTTTCTTGATTTAAAATGATTTTTAAATATTAGTTTTATTTTTATAAAAATGGGTATCAAAAATCTTCACAAATTTCTCAGAAATAAAGACATTGATCTTTACAAAGTAGTACATTTATCAGACTTTGCTTTCAAAAAAATAGCAGTGGACGTTAGTCTGTATGTTTACAAATACAAAACAATTTTAGGCGATGATTGGCTAGACGCATTCATAAGACTTATTATGGCGCTAAGAAGAAATGAAGTTCACTGTGTTTTTATATTTGACGGAAAATGCCCTGACGAGAAAATTAATGAACAACAACGTCGAAGAGAAACAAAAGACAAAATATCAGATAGAATAGCTATTCTTCGAGCAGATATCGATAATTATGTCGAAAATGGCGAGATTACAGAGAATTTATTGAAAATATCGAATAAGAATAAATCTAAACGTCTTTTGTCAAATAAATTGGATGTTAAATTCTTGAATACTTATTTGGAAAAAATACAGAAACAACAGGTATATATGTCATCAGAAGATATTGAACAAGCCAAAGAACTTTTCACAATTTTGGATACACCCTATTACATTTCAGAAACAGAAGCAGAAACTTTGTGCGCATATCTAAATAAGAAAGGGAAGGTAGACGCTGCGTTGTCTGAAGATACAGATCTTCTCGCATATTCTACTCCTAAATTTTTACACAAGATTAACACTTATAACGATACATGTCATTTGATTGAATTCGATAATATTCTGGAATCGTTAGAATTTACAAAAGAACAATTTATTGATCTATGTATTATGAGCGGTACCGATTATAATCCAAACATTCCCAAAGTAGGAAATATAACAGCGTATAAACTTTTGAAAGAACATGGATCTATTGAAAATATAGACAAGGATACATCTATACTAAATTATAAACGAGCTCGTGAAATATTTACACAAGATTTGACAATACCGGATGTTAAATTTTGCGGAGAACCAGATTGGAACAAATTGAAGATTTTTCTAAAAATGAATCAATCAAGAGTTAATATTGAGAGTATCAAAAAATCATATGAACCTTGCGAAATTGTATTTTAAATATAATTTATTTTTAATATAAATAAATGAACTTTAAAATACAAAAAATAAAAGATTGTTGTTGCATAGAACAACCATCAAAATCATCGAATTCATCGAATTCAAAAGAAGATGCTATATGCAATGCAATAGGACAAATTAATTCAGGTCTGCTACGAGCAATAGCTACAAATCCTACATTACAGGATTGTTGTCAGCTATTAGCAAACCAAGCAATTGAATATATAAATAATCCAAAAACATCTACTTGCAATATATTGATAGCAGGAAATGTTGCGTATGGATTAATTTTGGAAATTGCAACAACTCCTTCTTTCCAAGATGCATTAATTACAGTGGCAAATAATGCATTCCCAAACGGAGATACACCATTTACTCCATGTATCTTTCCTCCTTAATGCATCCTTCGACGACGATGACGGCGGCTGCGACTCTGGCGCACAGCGGCGTTGGAGCCAGAGCTCTGCCGGCGCTGGGCGCAGCAGTGTCGCTCGGTAAGGAGGCAGAGCTGCTGCGCCAGATCCTAAAATGTATATTTATTCAAAATAAATTTATTTTTATATAAAAATAAATTTATTTTGAATAAATATAAATGGCATCGAATATTAATGATCTTAAAAAAAATAAGAACAAATATTCTATTGATGAATATAAACAAAAACTTAGTAAATTGAAAATACCTGAATTGAAGGAACTTGCTAAAAAAGAAAAAATAATCGGATTCAGTAAATATAAAATAAAAGTATGTTTACAAGATTTTATTTTGGCTAAGGTCAAAAAAATTCCATTATCTAAAGAATGTTGGGATAAATATGGAGGAACGGATGATTTGAAACCTAAATCATCACCTTCGAAAAAACCTAAATCATCACCTTCGAAAAAACCTAAATCATCACCTTCGAAAAAACCAAAAAGTCAAAAAAAAGCAAAACCTGCCAAAGCATCTAAAGCTCCGAAAGACTGTAATCCTGAATATATAAATGGTTTATTGAATTTGGGTATTACTAAACTTAAAAAAGATGAATGTCCTAAATTTTTTGGATCTAAAAATGCATCCAAAGAAACTATCAATTCATATTTGGGGCAATCATGTAGTAGTCTCTTTGGACAAGATAAAAAAAAATTAATTAACGCCATAACAAAATATTGTAAAGATAATGATGATAATTCCGTACCCATCTTTCAATCTCCTGAACAACCATATCAACAATTTATTCCAAGTGATACTAATTATAATGAAGAAGTTAAACAATTATTCGATTATTATAAATCAGATAAACCAGATCAATTATACTCAGAAATTCAAAAACCTTCACCAGTTCCATTTCCAATATTGACACCAAACTCGCCGCTCCAATTATCTAATTATAAATATATATATGTTGTTCATGATGATGATGGAGAGGTTGTTTATAAGATTGAAAATTTTGATGGTAATCATGTTTATGTATATGATTGGACTAAAAATATATATATAAATATAGGATCACTTGATCAAAACATATTATCTCCAGATAATTTTTTATCTGTATACCTATCAAATAATTCTTCTTTTATTAATGATATTTTGGCTGCCGTAGAACCAAAAGACTCTCTAAGAGTTATTGAAGAAGATCAAATAAAAGATTTATTAACTCCATATATCAAAAAAACATCACCTATAGTTCCGTTATCTCCTGAAGCATCACCTACACCTGTAGTTGTTCCATTATCTCAAACCCCATCACAGTCTTTGATAGATGGATCTCAAACATCTTTGCAATTAAAAGAATTAGGATCTGGTAAAAATACGTATCTTCTTTTTATAGATAATGATGGATACAAAAATTATCATATATATAAGACCGATGACCAAATCGAAACAACAAATATTGAATATGATGGATTTCAAAAATTAGAAGATAAAATGACATGGAGTGAAATAACTCCAAGCACTAAATTTCTAGTTTATGGTGAGAAACTCTTTGTACAAAAAGGAGAATATTTAATTATGGATTCTATTTCATATAATTTAATATCTACCTCAAACACTTTTTCAAAAATTTATTTTGTTCCAATAAGTTTAACTCAAAAAGAAGATATTTCTGATTCTGGATCTGATTCTGGATCTGATTCTGGATCTGATTCAGAAGAGGACGATGAAAATTTATATGATAAATTTTTAGCGCCATCAGTACCATCATCAGCCGTAGCACAATCCGCACAATCCGCGCCATCAGTGCCATCATCAGCTGCAGTGCTATCCGTGCCATCAGTGCCATCATCAGCTGCAGTGCTATCCGTGCCATCAGTGCCATCATCAGCCGCAGTGCTATCCGTACCATCAGTGCCATCATCAGCCGTAGTGCCATCCCCTCCATTTGTACCATCATCCTCATCATCATCTTCTTCAAGTTCTTTAGAACTTACACCAGACCTTCAATTTGCTAATGAAGATGAGTTTAACAAATATATGAATCAAAATGCAGATATAGAATCACAACCTAAATATAAAATAGAAGAAGATAATGACGATGACGATGACGAAGAATATGATGGTCCTTTTGATGCATTTATAAAGGAAAACAAAAGTAATATAGACGCCACCGACGCCGATGATTTGGAAGAAAAATTATTAATTGTATGGTTCAATGAATTAGAATACAATGAATCCAAATGGGGTAAAGAAGTAGCAGACGATGCAAAGAAAAGATTACTATTATATCCTGATTTAATGGAAAAATTTAAAGATGTCGTAAAACAAATTACATCTAAAGATTTAGACAAATTATTTAGCAAATTTCAATTCAATATCATTTAAATTCTTTAATAGTTTCCATATATCCCAATAAAAACAAATCTATTTTTTTTGATTTATCTATAGAAAAATCAAAAAAAGCACCATCATAATATGATAAAATAATTAACTTATTATTTTTTATTTTCTTTGATTTTTCAATATGAAACTTTTGTAATTCAACATTTGTTATTAACAAAATATCCAATATATAAGAAAATAAATTAAATTTATTATCATTATTTATATTTTCACTTGGATTTGTAGAAATAGTAATCGTTTTTAACTCATTATTAATAACATCAATAGGTAAATTGTATACCAATCCTCCATCTACGTAAATATTATCATTATAATAAAACGGTGGGAAAACTATAGGGATAGTAGAACTCATCTGTAACGCTATCAAACAAGGAATATCCGGATTATTCTCATAAGTTAAAAACTCGCTTTGCTTCTTGCTAAAATTATATGTAACTATAGTCAACTTTTTACCCAATTCATTATACAAACTAGATAATGTATGAAACTTATCAATTTTATCCAAGGTAAGATTCTCCAAAGTATCAGCTATACTACTAAAAGAAAAACATCCACCCTCATTAGTAAACTTTATAATATCTGGAATAGTACTAAATTTATTTAAATTATCATCGTTAAATACTTTAGTCATTATTTCTAAAGGAGTATATCCTATACATAATAAATAACATAAAATCGATCCAACAGATGTACCCACGTAATTTGTAATATTTGATAATTCATATATATTATTATTAATATAGGACAAGGTACCCAATATTTGAAATCCCTTTATTCCTCCTCCTGAAATACATAATTGTTGATACATTTTAAAAAACATAATTTATATTTAAATTAATTTTTCTCACAAGTTGATTTCAACGAATAACTATTCCAACGAGATCCCACTACCAATTGACATTTATTATTCTCTTTTACCCAACTCTTACATACATTTTTACAATCGGTTTCAGAAGAATTACCATAAAATTCTCCTCCATCAGATTTTATACATCCATTTGGTGTACACTTATACCTATAATTCCCAAAACCTTCATAATTACTCTTCGTAAAAAGTAACAAACAAATTCCGCTAACTATCAACCCTATAATGATTAACAAAAATATGTAATGTAATATACTCATTTATATTACATTAAAAAAAAATTAAGTTTAATTAGTATTCTCAATATAATCATATATATCCTCTTCACTATCATCTGATTCTTCCTCTGATTCATCTGATTCTTCATCGGATTCCTCTGATTCATCATCGCTAGATTCCTCTGATTCCTCCTCTGATTCCTCGGATTCGTCCTTCTCGGATTCATTGGATTTAGTATTCAGTAAATTTTCAATATCATCGTCATCGTCGGATTCCAAATCAACATCCGAATCTTCATCGAATTTAATATCACTCTTTTGAAGCAACATCTTCTTAATCAAAACATTAAAACGATTGCGAATCTTTATCTTTTTACCCAAACTAAAATTCATCTTATGAACCACTCGCTTAATATCCAAAATATGAGGCTCTCCGTCTATTACTATAGTATCCGATCCATCTAATCCATCATCACCATACACAAACTGAATCACAGAATAATTAGAATTCACAACACATCCATTGTAATTCACAAAAGCATCCTCACCTACTTTCATGCACTTGCGTTGAATGTAACCACTCCTAGCAGTCTTCATCGCAGTGTCTGTAACTCCTTCTCGCCCAGTAACACTGTGATTCCAATTCTCCTCTGGTTCCAATCCTTTAATAAATGAACTACTCACAAAACCCTTCGACTGATATTCCATTTCTTTTGTCAAATCTTTGGCAAAAGGATAATGAACAATATTACGGCGACCCTTATTCACATAATTTTGAATACGCTTACCAGAAAAATTCTGTTGACCCATAAATCCCGAAATCTGGGCAATATTAAAGTAATCGCCTTTTGAACCCGCTGTAACAGTAGCAACAAACGCATTATCATCACTAAATGCATCTTTAGATAATTTCATGCCAATATTTCGTGCTTTTCCCAAAGCCTCGTTAATTTTTGCTTCTTTGATATTTGGGGCAATTGTATTCTTCTCGATAATACTTGCTTCCAAAAAACACTTAGCAATCGAATTCTCAATTTCTTCATTTGTATCTACCAGACAATCCTTAATACCTACCGAAAATCCACGATGCAAAAACCACTCGTTCGTAGTAAATTGCAGATTATCCAAAAATGTACAAGCAAATTTATTACTATATTCCTTAGCCAAAATACGAGAAATAGAACCATGACCTCCACCAAGTTGTTTCTTATTTACTGCGCCTTCCAAAAGAACACCTTCCTTAATAATCACTACAGGTTCCTTATCATAAGCCGAATTCTTATATTCATAAAAGAAATCCTCTGGTAATAGCATCGAAAACAATCCTTTTCCACTAAAAACAAACTTCTCACGTTTATATTTCCTAAGCAACCTATCAATTCTAGCAATCTTTGCCATAATATCATCAATACTTACCTTACTCCCATCAACATTAATCAACTTAGAACAAATATTCCAAAAACGATCCTTAGGAATATCCTCGTTCTCCTTTGTCATCAAAAACGACGCTAACAAAGAATCCTGTACAATCTTCGCAGTACATGTAGAATTCTGCGGTGAAACAAATAATGTAGAAGTATCCGACAATTCTTTAATTTCCGCTCGAGCCTCTGGACTCTGAGCAACGTGAATGTTCATCTCATCTCCATCGAAATCACCATTATACGTAGAAGTGCTAGCTAAATTAAATCTAAAAGTTTTGTACGGTCTAATTTTTATTTTGTGTTGTATGATTGAAGTTTTGTGTAGTGTTGGTTGACGATTGAATAAGACTACATCATCGTCGATGAGTTGTCGTTCTACTTCGTCTCCTATTTTTATGATGAATTTTTTGGGTTTAGATAGGACTAGTTTGACTTCGTTGCCTTGTCTGAAAAGTTTATCACCTTCTTGGGGTTTGAAGTCACGCGATACTTTCATTCTTTGCTCTTTTCGTTCGATTATGTCACCATCTTCTATTCGCGTACCAATTGTTTTGGTAGCGAATTTGAGATTGTGTCGAGATTTTTTATTGAAGACAGAATTACATTTACCGTTGTCTACTAATTTTTGTAGAAATTTGATGTTGATATTGTTTACTCGCTCTTTGACAGATAGAGTTTCTGCTACATACTGCGGTATAGCAAGTTCACCGATTCTCAATGTTGGATCTGGACCGATTACGGACCGCGCTGCCTGTTCGACACGTTTTCCCATCAAATGACCACGTACTTGTCCGTCTTTGCCTGCGATTCTTTTTTTCAGACATTTGTAAGGTCTTCCGTTTGTGTGTCTGGCTTTGTTATGTCCGTTATCCATAATGGATTTGATTTTGAATTTTAGTGCTTGTATATAGCCCCTGCGATCATTTTCTGATAGTTTTGAATTATGCAGATGCTTGTTTATTTTAAGTATTTCTATATATTGTAAAGTAAGATCGTCGTCACATGTGAGATTTTCAGCGTTTACTGGTGGTCTATCGTGAGGAGGGAGAACTGGAAAAGATATTATTACGAGATTTCTAGGATGCATCATTTTAGGATTAAAACCAATATCCTCGATTGACTCATCTGGTATGTTGTTGAAAATCCTATAGATTTCTTCTGCACTCAAATAAATCCTAGAATCTTTTGTATCCTTTGTGTTATGATACATGTAGAAATTGTTATCAATTGTATTTACTTGAATCTTTGGTTGTTTTTCTAGACAATGAACGCAAACGTTTGTTTTCATTGTTGAATTAAGAATTTTTTTGAATCTGTCATATCCTTTGTATTTGAATAGATTTCTTATTTCTATATTTTCTTTATTAAATACTAGTTTAGAACATTTATTACAAACAATACGCAATATATTCAAAATAAATTTATAATGCAACGGATGTAGAATTGGAACTGCCAATTCAATATGACCGAAATGTCCTGGACAGTTAATATGATTCTTTTTACAGGTAATACATTTTTTTTCTGGAGTCATAGTACCCATCCTTTCATCGTACACACTATTTTCTAGATTATCACCTGAGTATTTAGGAGATGTAATATGTACAGAACTATTATTGAGAATTTCTTTGTTAGAAGAAATTCCAAATTCTATTTGTTGCATAGGTATTATATTATGTTCGTTCATAGTTAATTAAATTTAGTTTTAAATTTAATTTCAATTTATATTTATATTACTAATTATAACTAGTTATAACTAGTTATAACTAGTTTGAGCTCTTTTAGGAAAAGGCAATGTACTGCTAATATTATTAATTGATTGAGATTGTTCTCGTTCCAATTGTGTAAATCCTGTATTAATAATCCCTTGAGATGTATTTGTGACCTGAGCAGACAATGATCTCATTGTACATTGAATATTTTCTGGTTGATTATCGTATGTAATACATCTTTTCTTATCAAATCCAATCGCATTTCCGGAACTAATCGCATCTTGATTAGATGCCAAGAAAAATGCGGTAAATTTACTATTCTTTTCACAAGTTTTAATTTTTTCCTTGAGATCCATGGAACTGTATCTTTCACTCATATTATCTTCACCGTCTGTTACAACAGCTAGAATACATGTGGCATCTTTTCCATTTACGCGTCCTTCTTGATTTTTGATTTCTTCCATGACGGTGTCGATAAGTCTTGTAGATCCACGCGGTTCGATTTTTGAGTAATCAATCTTTGAAATATTAATATCCTTCAACAGAGTATTTTCAATAACAGTTTCTTTCACATCATCAAATGACACCATATGGATGTATGTGTTTTTGGACACACTATTTTTACATTGAGTTTCAATAAATTCAATGACACTTTTTTTTACTGCTTGTCCAAGTGTCGTCATCGAAAATGAACGATCGATAATTAGAGTAATATCAATATGAATATGATTTTTATTTTTTTTAGCAAATTCAGTCATTTTATTTTTTAGTTTAAAAAAAAAATAAAATCAATTTATTTAATGTCTATAGATCAGGTGTAAAGTCATCGTCAGATGGATTATCTATTACAATTGCATTCCCATCATTTATATCATCTTGGATATTTCGTTCTCTCCATCCACTCCATTTGACACCTGATTTTACATCTCCCCACGCTTTTAGGAAATAATTATATACATCGTTTTTGATAGGAATCCCATGATTTGGCATACTTTCTTTGAACCAGTTTTTGAATAATGCATATAGTTCTACTAAAGAAATAGATGCATTTGAATCTTCGATAAGAAGTTCTTCTACAAATTGTCTGTATACATCATTTTTCTTTCTATAACCTTCGGTTGCCATTTTGACTTTGACTGGTTCAACTTTGTTTGGTTTGAGATGTTTTTTGTGTTTCAAAAGCATGTAGGCAAATGCTTCCAACATACCAGGAATCTTATCAGCAAATTCTTTATCTTTGGGAAATCGTTTTGCTAGCAATTGTTCTTCAAATGTATCGGGAAGATCATCGTCTGGATCTACGAAACACGATTCAAACGGAATAACTCTGATACGATTCCATACGGCTTTGTCTCCGTAGGGCAATTGAGGGGGCTCGTTACAAACCAAGATAAGTTTAAACATAGGAGTAATTTCACCCCCTTCTTTGAATAGACCACGTGCAAAGAATGTGTCATTACCCGAAAGTTCTTTGAGGATACCAATATTGATTATATCCTTTTGACTTGGTTCCTGAAGCACTGCAAAACGAACACCGTTACCTGCTCTTACCAATTCAGGGCACGCTGCGCTCGATTGTGTTCGTTTGCCAATGATAAGAGATGTAGGCAATTTTACAGAATATTGTCCTAGCATTTTTTCAAAGATGCTTTCGGTGATCGATTTACCATTATCACCATCGCCAGTCCAAACTTGTACTGTTTTGCTTTGGTTTCCACCGATAAAAACGTTTGAACTTGTATCCATAAAATATTCGCGAACGCTTTTGTCTGGAAATACTTTCATCAAAAAGTCGTTTACTTGTGTGATGCGGATATCATCTTCATTAAATTCTCTGTAATCGATAGCCATTTTCAATGAGATATAATCATCGGGTGTACCATCTCTAAATTCATGATTTCTGAGATCGTATACACCGTTTTGAAAGCATATAAGATATGGATTTTTGTTTAGTTTATTGTGGAATGCCCCGTCATAAAAAAGTTCTTCGCATTCTTTCATTATATTGTTTTTAAATGACGCGTTTTTCAATGAATTAATAACTTTAAGGATTGTTTTAATCCGCGCGTTACACAAATCACGTTGATTCTCGTCTGCTTGCGATTGTTCGGCTAGTTTTGCTTTTTTATCTTCAAACATTTGAACGACTTCTTTAGATATCTTCTTTCTGAGTGTGATACCGCCCTCGATTTCTCTCCAGCAATGATTTTTAAATTCGTACCAGATTTTATTTCTAAGAGAAGCGCATATGAAGCGTGTACCGTATTCTTCATATAGACATTTGGCGATATCGTGATGTGTACCAGCTATGATTGATTTTTCAATATGTTTATTAATATATTCTTTTTTGAGTTTTGTGTATTCTTCGGGACTATCAGTTTCGGCAAACATGATTAGACTACCTATAGTAAGATTTTTCTTAACCATACGTTCCCAGCATTTGATACAATGATCTTCATCGTATTTACTTGATCGTTTGGAAAAATCAAGCCATACGTTCATTGCGTCTTCACATCCATCGCCTAGATTGTATAGGATCCATCCGATTTTCATCCATTCGCTGTAATCTTCCGCTCTGCTTGCAGAGAGAAGATTGACAAGACTTGTGATTTTTTTGATATTTTCACTAAAGTAAAAGTCTTCGTGAATTTGTTTGATTTTCTTTGCTTGCGATTTTTTGGTAAGTTTAGTGAATGATGGAAGAGTTGGTTTCAATGATTGTACTTCTCTTCCAAATGGAATAATACTAAGAATTCTAGGGAAATAATATTCAATATTTTGTGTGAGTTCTAAAACATCTTCATCCATGTCAAAAATCTCGTATTCCTTCAATCCTTCTTCAAAACTAATTTCTTTCAAAGAACTATTATACATTTTAGTTGCGATGTAGGGATCTTTATCAGCCTCTTTTCGGCAACCATATACTAACCATGGAACGTGTGTATAACTAGTATCTACAAGGGATTGGGAATCGTTAAACCCTATATCTGCGAAGATCTGATCTTTGTTTAGCAGATCTTTAATTCTAGGAATTAAATGGACTTCTTGGTCTACTTTATTCAAAAAAATATATGGGAAATGTAAATGAAATCCGTGTTTCAATATATATGTATCTTTGTTTTTTTTAATATATGGATCTTTTTGTAAAAGGATGCAATTTAAATCTTTGACATCGTAATCATCTAAAATTTGTTTCAAAACCAACTGATATATTTCAATTAGTTTAGTAACGTGGTTTAGATTATATATTTCAGTTAATTTGTCTTGTATATCTTCTTCGTCGTCCGTTTCATCTATACTTATAGATCTAGAAATGTCGACATCTACCAACACTGGTAGATAAGCCTGTGGTTTCTCGGCTATTCCAAATTTTGCGTCTGGTTTTTTGCTTAAAACCTCGCAAAATTTGTTCCAAAACTTATCAATTTTCGTTCGCGGTATTGAAAATTTACCTGTTGGAAATAGTGAAACGTGAGTTTGGAACAAACTATCACATTTACATTTTTTTAAAATATCAAAAATCTGTGATTCCATGTTAGTTATTTTTGGATTATATTATTTAAATTTTAATTTCAATTTTCTTTTTTTGGTTTAGACTATTATAGTTTAAATTTTATAAATTGAAATTAAAAATCTATCAAAAAAAAAATAAATTATGTTAATTGAATACTATTTTATTTCTAGTTTATTCTGGATGAGTTTTATTGATTATTTTACATTGAAACGAATGTATAATAGCCATATAGTACATATAATACATGCTGTTGTTACAGTATTTCTATTATATTTTAATTATAATACATTTTCTTTGTCTTTTTCTTTTGGGTATTTTGTAGTTGAATTGTTGTCATGTATTTATAATAAAGATATAATATATATATTGCATGCATTATGTGCTATAATCCTTATTTTGGGGTGTGTTTTTGATTATGAATACTATAAAATGGAAATGTATAAGATCCTGTATATAGAAATAAGTACTCCTTTTTTGTATTTGTGGAAAAAATATAAAACCAAAGAATTGTTTATGTTTTTTTTAGTATTTTTTGTGATATTCAGAATTATTTACTTGCCGTGTTTAGTTTACAAAATGATAATTTATAAACTAAATATATTTTCTTTTATACTTTTTGTATTATCTGTAATGCAATTTGTTTGGGTTAGCAAAATGATATCTATCGTTTTTAATTACCGAAATTAGTACATTTTATATAATATTTATATAAAATGAATAACTATCTATTATTTTAAAGATTTCATCCATTCATTATCAATTCTACCTGAACCAGCGCATTTTTCGCATTCTTCTAAAATTAAAATAAAACCATTATTATTGCATTTTACACAATTTAAAACATCTTTTTCTTTTTCATAGGTGCAAACACATTGTTGTTTTATTCTAACAATACCATATCCTAAACATTTTTTACATCTAACATCTACTAATTCCATTATAATTTTAAATATAATTATATTTTTTTAAAAATGTATATCCTAAATATATAATTAATATAAATATAATACTAGATATAATTAAATAAACATAATTAAGTTTATTATTTTTCGTAATTAAGAAAGATGGTTTCATGTAATATAAAACACTTACAACAATTAAAAATCCTATAAAAACTATGATATATTTATTTTTAAAATATTCAGTGTAAGATGTTAAAAAACTAAAATTACCTTTTTCTGGATCAATGAAATCGATATTTTTATTTATTTCTCTTAATTCATTTTCTAAAAAACCACTCATTTTTTATCAATCATATTTTCTTAAATTTTTTATCAATTATATTTCTAATATATATTCCCAAAAATAATCCTGATAAATTACATATAAAATCCAAATAATCATGACAACCTACCCATGAAAACCCTTCTAATGTTTCCCACCAACATCCAACCGTAATCCAAATCCACCAAACATCAGGTGCTAGCATACCTCCTAGAATATACAAACCAAAATGATGCATATTGTGATCAGTTATAAATATATCTTTACTACAACTTTCACCTAGATAATAATTAGCTCCTCGTAGAAATGAAAAATCTTGATTTTTTATACGAATACCTCGTTCTTTTAAAGGAGCTGAACGATCATCTTTTGTAAACCATGCCGTTTCTATAACACCCCAATTTGCATATAAAGCTATTATAACAATTATTACTATTGTTAATACTTGTAATTTACCAGAACAAGGCAAAAATATAGTACTTCTTGTATAATCTTTATCAATTATTTTATTACAACTAAATCCTAATAAAATAACCGCTAATAAACACCAAAGTAATGTAATAGTTATTTGAGTTTCCTTACTTTCGTATCCTAACATTTTAAAATAAATTATTCATTTTAAAATTAAAAAGAT
>PVMS01145885.1_pt1 | contig 16153 bp, 18 predicted proteins | sample 1853461 | NCBI WGS metagenome assembly PVMS01 (sample SAMN08582032, study PRJNA380276) | Marine sediment metagenome, whole genome shotgun sequencing project. | isolation source: ocean sediment barecode stripped | collected 2017 | reverse complement strand
GTCTAGCGATTTGCAAAGATGGTGGCACGCTGTCTCAATCGAATGTGAAGGGCAAACGAGATATGCCGCGATTAGCTCAGGGCAATTTCACGCCGCTAGGCGCCGCCTCTTCGATCTTGGCGGCTCTCGCGGTGCTCGTCATCCTGATCTACGGCAAGAGCTTTCTCGTCCCGCTTGTCATCGCGCTTATGCTGGCTGGAGTGATCTCCGCAGCGATCGTTCGATTGGAGGCAGTCGGCTTCCCGGCGTGGCTGGCGACGCTATGTGCCATCGGCGCGGGCTTTGCGGTCCCGCTGCTGATCGTCGCGATTTTCTATGGGCAGATGGATGCGGTGTCAGACGCGTGGCCCAGATATACGGCGCGTCTCGGACAGCTCGTCTCCAGCATCACTGCGATGTCTCTTCCCGACCTAACGGAGACACTCACGAAATCCATGAAGCTCAAAGATTTGTCCGGTCCACTTTCGGACTTTGCCTTGTCGGCAGGGGGCGCCTTCGGCAGCGCCCTCCTCGTGGCGATGTATGCGGGCTTCCTGCTTGGGGAACGCGGGATCCTCGCGTCGAAGCTCGGATATCTGATCACAGACCCCGAGCGCGCCGCCGAATTCAGCACGATCATCAAGTCGGTTCGCAAGGGAATTCATAGCTATCTCTGGATCCAGACGGTCATGAGTTTGCTCACGGCCGGCTTGTGCTACGTCATCCTGCTTTTCTACGGCGTCGACTTCGCGGAGGTTTGGGCCCTTCTCATCTTCCTTCTGAACTTTATTCCCACCATCGGGTCGATTATCGCGGTGATCATTCCGGCGCTCGTGGCGTTGGTTCAGTTCGATACGGTTTGGACTTCCGTGCAGCTCCTCGCGCTCATGGGAGCTGTGCAGTTCCTGATCGGCAATGTGGTGTCACCAAGATATATGGGCAAAACGCTCAATCTCAGCCCATTCGTCGTGATCGTCGCACTGACTTTTTGGGGAACAATCTGGGGCATCGAGGGCGCCTTTCTGAGCATTCCAATCACGGTCACGATCGCGATCGTTTGCCAGTACGTGCCTGCGTGGCGCGGGATCGCCATTCTGTTGTCGTCGGACGGTCGCTTGGCCGATTTGAGCGATCCTAAGGGGCCTGCGCCAAGCGGAACATCGACATAGACACGGCGCGTAACGCGGCAGCGCTATCCTGTTTTGCTCATGTCCGGGATCGGAAAACCGATGACGAAGAAACGCGCAGCGACCTGCCTCATCCTCCACAAAAAGTCCTGCATGCGGCCCGAAGTTAAGGCGGCCATCAAACACGTCCAGCAATCCACGCGTCTGGACGTTTGCATTCCGTGGCGGGGAAAAGACCTCCGCAAATTTGTATCCCGGGCGATCGAGGGCGGCGCCCGGCGGATCATCGCCGGCGGCGGGGACGGCACGATCAACGCCGTGGTCAACGCGATGATGCGAAAGGGTAAGGCGCTAGAAACGTCACTCGGGATCTTGCCGCTGGGCACGGCCAACGACTTCGCCAGGGGCGCCGGCATCGATGGCAGCGATTTGACGGCGGCCCTGGAACTCGCCTGCGCGGAGGAGCCCACCAAGATCGATCTCGGCTGGATGAATGGTCGGTACTTCATCAACGTCGCCAGCGCGGGCTTCGGCGCGGAGATCACCGCGACAACACCCCAAGACATCAAAAAGGTTCTCGGTGGCGTGGCCTACACACTCATGGGCCTCGTCAAGGCCTTCCAGCTTCAGCCTTATAAAGGGCGGGTGGTCTTTGCCGACGGCACGGTGGAAGAGGGGTCGATGCTGATCATGGCCGTCGGCAATAGCCGGTTCGCCGGTGGCGGTTATGACGTGGCGCCCAAGGCTAGCCTCACGGATGGGATGTTGGATATCGCCGTCGTCAGTGGCCAAAAGCCCGAAAGCCTTGGCGATCTGGTCTCAGAATCAAGAGACCCGATGAACCTTGAGAACAAGCATCTGCTCTATCGGCAGCTCGCCGCATTCACGATCGAGACGGAGAAACCGCTCCATGTGAATCTCGATGGGGAGCCCATCATCGGCGACCGGTTCGAATTCAAATGTTGCCCCAAAGCGCTGGCGGTCGTTCTGGGAGACACCAGTGAGACTGGTGTGGCGCGCTAGCGCGGCAGCGCCACCCAATAGTCCATGTCGAGAACCACGCCGTCTTCGTATTTGCCGTCGTCCTTGCGGCCGGGGAAGTCGGCGCAGTTGCGATCCTTCACGGCGAAGGTCCGCAAGCGCAGCGCGCCCATGCCGGACTGGTCCGGAAGCTCGGCTTTGTCGAGCACCTCGCTCCAGGCATAGATCGTGTCGCCGGCAAAGGACGGGGCCACGTGGCGCGCGCCGTTCAGACCCAAAACGTGGAAGGCGTTGGTCAGCCCGTTGAAACTCAAAGACCGCGCGATGGAGATGAGATGGCCGCCATAGACCAGGCGGCGGCCGAAGCGTGCCTCGGCTTCCCGGTGCTGGTTGAAGTGCACGCGCGCGGTGTTCTGGTAGAGGCGCGTGGCCATCTGGTGCTCGGCCTCCTCGATGGTCTGGCCGTCCACATGGTCGATCTTGTCGCCGACCGCGTAATCTTCCCAGCGGCGCGGCGAACCGGCCAGCGCGTAGTCATAGACGGTGAGTTTCAGCGGCGGCAGCGCCTTGCCTAGGGACTCTGGGTCGACGCTCTTGTCGAGTTCCGGGATGACGGTCTCAGGCGCAGGTGCGTCGGGATCGCGCTTGGGGACCATCACCCAGCGCGCGAAGGAGAGCACCACCTCGCCGTTCTGGTTCCGGCCGGTGGAGCGCACATAGACCGTGCCGTTCTTGCCGTTGGAGTTCTGCTTGACGCCAATCACCTCGGAGACCGAGGCGATGGTGTCACCGGGATAGACCGGCTTCATGAAGCGGAACTCGGCATAGCCTAAATTGGCGATGGCGTTGCGCGAGATGTCGGGCACGGTCTTGCCGATGACGAAGTGGAACACCAGGATGTCGTCGATGGGCGCGCGCGGATAGCCGATGCTCTGGGCGAAGGCATCGGAGGACTGCACGGCGAAGCGCCCACCATAGAGCGCGGTGTAGAGGCTGACATCGCCCACGGTGACAGTGCGCGGCGTGGCGTGCACGATCTCCTGGCCAAGTTTGAAGTCCTCGAAATAATTGCCGGTGACAGTCCGGTCGATCTTGTCAGTTTTGATGTTGGTCATGTGCTCGTGGTTGCGAATTTCAGTCCGACGACCGAACCGATCAGGGTGGCGAGGAAGAAGAGCCTCAGCGCCGTGGCTGGCTCCTTATAGATGAGGATGCCGACGAGTGCAGTGCCCGCCGCGCCGATGCCCGTCCATACGGCATAGGCCGTGCCGATGGGGATATCTTTCAGCGCGCGGTTGAGAAGGATGAAGCTCGATACGATGCAAACGGCGAAGATCAGCGTCGGCCAGAATTTGGTGAAATTCTCCGTCAGCTTGAGGGTCGAGGCAAAGCCGACCTCGAACAGACCGGCGAACAGAAGATAGGTCCAGGCCATGGCGTCCACACCTCTCGCGATTGACGGGGAGGCTGGTCGCCGGGGTTTTTCGTGCCAGCCTGGCGGGCGGACCATAGTTTTGTGCGCGCGGCCTGTCACCCTACACTGCCGGGGCCGGCGGGCGGGCGATCAGGAGGCGGGCTTTAAGGCCGATGTGGGGGGAGGAGCACCGGAGACGGGCGCAGATACCAAAATGGCGACCCTGCTACTCGCTAGGGCCGCCATTTCAGCGAAATCATCTAAAGGTCGACGCGTCTAATTAGGCGCGGTCGAGCTCAGCCGGGAGATAGGAAGTAACTTCCATGCCAGCTTCAGACTCACAAATCTCGGGTTTCAGCCACTCTTTCATGGTCGTCTCCTTCGTTGAATGTCGAGTTCTTCGGTGAACTTCAGATTAGATAATGGGGTGCGGGGATGAGAGCTGCATGAAACGGTCATGAACACAGTCTGACAGTAAGATTATTCGATTCTGACAGATCGTTCGCCGCTCCTTAGAGGGCTTGAAGCCTAGCGCATACAAAAATGGCGGCCCCGCTATCGCTGGGACCGCCATTTTCGAAAACTTGCTAGATCAGCGCGAATTAAGCGCGGTCGAGCTCGGCCGGAAGATAGGAAGTAACTTCCATACCAGCTTCGGACTCACAGATCTCGGGCTTCAGCCACTCTTTCATGGTCGTCTCCTCTCGGTGAACATCAAGGTTAGATAATGGGGATCCCGGATGAGAGCTGCATGAAGCGTACATGAACGCATTCTGACAAACACATGAACAGCCCCTGACAAAGAAAAGCGTGTGCGGTCAACAAGATAGGGCCGGGCGCCGCTCCTCCGGCGCCCTCTAGGGCGCCAAGGACTGGGCCTTTGTCAGGATTCCGGCGACTATTTGAACAGCAGAGACGCCTTGGCCAAGGTGTTGAGGACCCCCCACAGCAGCGGAATGCCCACGAAGCTCCAGGCCAGCACCAGCTTGATCTTGTTGGCGCCCGAGACGTCCTCGTGATGTGTCGTTTCGGTCATCGGTCTCTCCTCAAGCGTCCACGTCTTTGGGGTCCATGTGGTGGCGTTCATCCACCGGGCGCATGAACCAGTTCAGGATGAAGCCCACCAGCAGCAGGCCGGCCATGATGTACATGGTCACCGAGTAGGCGTCGGCCTTGGCCACGCCGTGATTGATTTGGTACTCGCGAATGTAGTTCACCAGGACCGGCCCAAAGACGCCGGCCGCCGACCAGGCGGTCAACAGGCGCCCGTGGATGGCGCCCACATAGCGCGTGCCAAACACGTCCTTGAGATAGGCGGGGATGGTGGCGAAGCCGCCGCCATACATGGTCATGATCACGCAATAGAACGTCACGAACAGCACGATCGAGCCGCCCGCGCCGGTCCAGGGCACGATGGCATAGAGCGCCATGCCGAGCGCGAAGAAGATCATGTAGGTGTTGCGCCGGCCGATAAAGTCAGACGTGGAGGCCCAGAAGAAGCGGCCAACCATGTTGAACAGGCTCAACAGGCCGACAAAGCCCGACGCCGCCAGCACGGAAATGCGGCCGGGGAACATCTCCTGGCTCATGGCCGAGGCCTGGCTGAGCACGCCGATACCGGCGGTCACGTTCAGGCAGAGCACGCCCCAGAGGAGATAGAATTGCGGGGTCTTCAGCGCCTCGTCCACATGGACATGGGCGGTGGTGACGAGCTTCTTGGACTCCGTCGGCGCGACGTAGCCCTCTGGCGCCCAGCCCTTTGGCGGCACGCGCACGATCACCGCGCCCATCATCATGAAGACCATGTAGACGAGCCCGAGCGTGACGAAGGTGCCGGTGACGCCCACATCGGTGGGGCTCGAGAATTGCGACATCAGCCAAACCGAAAGCGGCGAGGCGATCATGGCGCCGCCGCCAAAGCCCATAATGGCCATGCCCGTGGCCATGCCCGGGCGGTCGGGGAACCAGGTGATCAGCGTCTTCACCGGCGAGATGTAGCCGAGGCCGAGGCCGCAGCCGCCAATCACGCCATAGCCGAGATAGACGATCCAAAGCTGGTGCGTGTGGACGCCGAACGCGGAGACCAAAAATCCGCCGCCAAAACAGAGCGCCGCGGCGAACATGGCCTTGCGCGGGCCGACCCGGTCGAGCCAGGTGCCAGTGAAAGCGGCGGCGAGGCCTAAGAACACGATGGCGATGGAGAAGATCCAGCCGAGCTGGGTCAGCTTCCAGTCGTCAGGCGCGGACTCGGTAATGCCGATGAGCCGCGTCATGGGCAGGTTGAACACGCTGAAGGCGTAGACCTGTCCGATGCAGAGATGGACGCAAAGTGCGGCGGGTGGGACGAGCCAGCGGCTAAAGCCGGGCTTGGCTACGGTGTGTGAGCGATCGAGCCAACTGAAAAGGCCCCCCGAGTCCGCCTGTGCAAGGCTCGCCATGCGTCAAATCCTCCCGAAACACGCTTATCGTTTTTTGTTGCCCAGTAGTCTGGCCGGGCTTCGCCGTCACCGCAAGGCCCAGAGCGGCCATTCACGTCTTGATGCGTGTGAGATGCCGAGATTCCGTGAGCAACGCTCGCCATATTGCGACAGAGGCATGACAGCGGGGTGACGCGCGATTGAGCGGGGCAAGAAACTCCCGCGCTCCTTAGGCGGCCGGCAGGAGACACGGCACCAAGGAGCGCGGGGGCAAGGCTCAGACTAGCTGGCCTTCTTGAACTTCTCCGCTTCCTCGGAGCCCTTCGTGGCGTCGCCCGCCGTGTAGGAGTGGGCGCCGACGCCAGCCAGTTTGCCGCCCTCGACGATGAGATATTCATCGCGGGTCGGCGTGCCGGCGAAGAAGGACTCTAAGATCTCGCGCGTCCCCGCGGCGTAGCGGGTCTGCGCCGACAGCGACGTACCGGAGATGTGCGGCGTCATGCCGTGATGGGGCATGGAGCGCCACGGGTGATCCTTCGGCGCGGGCTGTGGGAACCAGACGTCGCCCGCATAGCCCGCGAGCTGACCGCTCTCCAACGCCCGCACGATGGCATCACGATCGGCGATCTTGCCGCGCGCGGTGTTGATGAGATAGCTGCCGCGCTTCATCTTGGAGATCATCTTGTCGTCGAAGAGATGCTCGGTTTCGGGATGGAGCGGACAGTTGATGGTCACCACGTCGCAGACCTTGACCATGGACTCCACATTGGGGTGGAAGGTGAGGCCAAGCTCTTCCTCCACGTCTTTGGGCAAGCGGTGCTTGTCGTAATAGTGGAGCTTCACGTCGAAGGGCTTCAGCCGGCGCAACACGGCCAGGCCGATGCGGCCAGCGGCGACGGTGCCGACATTCATGCCTTCGAGGTCGTAAGAGCGCTCGACGCAGTCGGCGATGTTCCAACCGCCCTTCACCACCCAATCATAGGAGGGGATGTAGTTGCGGACTTGCGACAGGATCATCATGACCACGTGCTCGGCGACGCTGATCGAGTTGCAGAAGGTCACCTCGGCCACCGTGACGCCCTTGTCCATGGCGGCCTGCAGATCGGTGTGATCGGACCCGATGCCGGCGGTCACGATCATCTTCAGCTTCTTGGCCTTGGCGATACGCTCCGCCGTCATATAGGCGGGCCAGAAGGGCTGGGAGATCACAATGTCGGCGTCGGGAAGTTCCTTATCCAGAACGCTATCGGCGCCGTCCTTGTCGGAGGTGACTACCAGCTCGTGACCGGCGTCTTCGAGGAACTTACGCAAACCAAGCTCGCCCGAAACGCTGCCGAGCAATGCGCCGGGCGTGAAGTCGATGCTGCTCGGCGTCGGCGCGGTTTGGCCATCGGCATATTCCGTAATCGCCGGAATATCGTCCCGCGCGTATTTCGGCGGAAAGCCGGTGACCGGATCGTCGTAGAGAACACAAATAATCTTAGCCATGTCGTCACTCCTTTTCGGAGCGACATGGACATGCCAACGCCGGTGACGCCCACAAGCAGGTACCAACGACGTGCAGCCACATGCCGCTAACAATGGGATCAAGGCTCTTACGTGGAATACGCTTTCGCCTTGCCCACGCTTCCTCGTGCCGGCGGGGAGCGGTTGTGATTTGCGCTTCTTGGTGGCGCCGGCAGCCTCATTACGCGCCTCGCGTCTGGCGTGATCAAGATGGCAGATCGGAACGCCCGATAGGCTTTGCCTATCGATGAAATGGGCAAGTCGTGCTGGACAAACGGTTGGCAGGCTGGAATCTTGCGGCGGAAAATTTTTGAGGTTCACTTTGCGGTTACCGAAAAGTCTAAACGACGGATATTGGCGTTTTCGCCGCGAGCGGCACGCGCCTGAGAAGGGGCGCTACCGGCAGCTTGCCGATCTCGGCCAGTCGCCGTCCGCCATGGTTGTCGCCTGCTGCGACGCGCGGGTCGACGTGTCGGCGATCTTCGACGCCGAGCCCGGCGCGCTGTTCATCGTGCGCAACGTCGCTAATCTGGTTCCGCCTTATGAGCCGGAAGGCAAATATCATGGCACCAGCGCCGCGGTGGAATATGCCGCGCTCGTGCTCAAAGTGCCGAGCATCATCGTGCTTGGCCATTCCCATTGCGGCGGCGTCTCGGCCTATCGCGAACGGTTAAAGGGGATCGCCGACGATACAAGCTTCATTGGCCGATGGCTGACGCTGCTCGACGGGCTCGAAGTGATGGAGGGCGATGTCGAGGCCTTCGGCAAAGAGACCGCCTTCGAGCTGGCCGGCATCCGCCAGTCGCTGGCGAATTTGCGCACCTTTCCGGCGCTGAAGCACCGCGAGACGGAAGGGCTGCTGACCCTGCACGGATTGCATTTCGCCATCGGCAGCGGCGCCATCCTCGAGCTCGACGAGGACGCGGACGCCTTCGTCCCGCTGCCCGAGCACGTCTAGAGGCTTACGCGGCCTTCTTGAGCAGGTTGCGTTCGATCATCGTCTCGGCGATCTGGACGGTGTTGAGGGCGGCGCCCTTGCGCAGATTGTCGGACACGATCCACATCGACAGACCGTTATCGATGGTCTGATCGTCGCGGATGCGTGACACGAAGGTGGCAAAGTCGCCGACGCATTCGACCGGCGTCACATAGCCGCCAGGCTCGCGCTTATCGACCACGAGCACGCCCGGCGCCGCGCGCAAGATTCTGCGCGCCTCGACTGCGGTGATTTCATTCTCGAACTCGATATTGACCGCTTCCGCATGGCCGACAAACACCGGCACGCGCACGCAGGTCGCTGAGACCTTGATCTTCGGATCGACGATCTTCTTGGTCTCGGCCACCATCTTCCATTCCTCCTTGGTCGAGCCGTCATCGAGAAAGACATCGATTTGCGGAATGACGTTGAAGGCGATCTGCTTGGGAAAATGCTTAGGCGTGGGCGAATCGGTGACGAAGATGCCCTTGGTCTGGTTCCACAGCTCGTCCATGGCGTCCTTGCCGGCGCCGGACACGGACTGATAGGTGGCCACCACCACGCGCTTGATCTTGGCGGCGTCGTGCAGCGGCTTCAGCGCCACCACGAGTTGGATGGTCGAGCAGTTCGGATTGGCGATGATGTTCTTCTTGGTGAAGCCGGCGAGTGCATCGGCATTCACTTCCGGCACGATCAGCGGCACGTCGAGGTCATAACGCCAGCACGAGGAGTTATCGATGACGACGCAACCTTGCGCGGCGATCTTCGGCGACCACTTCTTGGACACGTCCGAGCCGGCCGACATCAGCGCGAAGTCGACGCCCTTGAAGTCGAAATTCTCTAGGTCGCGGCATTTCAGGCGCTTGTCGCCGTAAGAGACCTCGACGCCCATGGAGCGGCGCGAGGCGAGCGCGATCACCTCGTCGGCGGGGAAAGACCGTTCGGCCAGGATATTGAGCATTTCGCGCCCGACATTGCCGGTCGCGCCGATGACGGCGACTCTGTAACCCATAGACTTGCTCCTTGATGTTGGCCGTCTTTAAGGGCAACGCGGACCGAAAGTCAAAGACATCGCGCGTTGCCGCCGGCCGTCAGTCAGTGCCGCCGATTATCGAGGGCAAACGCGCCCGGTCCCGCGGCGGCCAGCGCCAACAGACCGCCGGCCATGGACAGGTTTTCCAGGAAGTCGACCGTCTGTCCGGGGGCACCGAGATGCCGATGAAAAACGACGGCGGCGAGGCCGCAAAAGCCCGCCAGGCCTAGCGCCGCCCAACGCGTTCCGAGCCCGAAAAGAACGCCGAGCCCGCCAAGCACCTCAAGGGCGATGGTGGGTGCGAGCAAGATCCCCGGAAGACCGTGGGACTCCATGAGAGCCTGCATGCCGCCATAGTCGAAAATCTTTGAAACACCGGACTGGATGAAGACCGGGGCCAGCAGCAAGCGCGCCAGGGTGAGCAGATATGGCGTGAAACGGTCGATCATAGACCCTCGATAAGCGATTGCTTGTGGTGCCTTGGAGTGTAGCCGAAGAGGCGGAGATTTAACGCGGCCCCTAGTTGAACTGGTTGCTCGGCAGCTCGTCCTTCACCTCAGCGCATTTCTTATGCGTGAACTCGTTGACCATGCGCACCACTTCGGCGCCAAGAACATTGGCGGAGTTGTCGAGCCCGGTGCCGGCATAGATGATCGGATAGATCAGCAGGGGCGCGGAAACCTCGCCCCAATTGATCTCGGCTGAAACCGCCTTGCCGTCCTTGAAGGTCACTTTGGGCGCCATGTCGAGCTCGACCACGTAGGGCTTGCCTTTCTTCCGGAAAAGCGAGCAGCGCACGGTCTGGGAGTCCATCACGATGCGCTGGCGCGGCTCGCTCATGGCCTTCGCGAGCGGCGCACGCTTTAAATGCAGCTTGGATTGGCACACGGCGTTGCCCCAGGGCCAGTCGATCCTGCCGCCAAGCATTTCCACGATGTCATCGGTGCGCCAGGTCTTGATGATGTCGCAAGCGATGTCGGGCCCTTGCGCCGACTTGGTGGCGAGGATGTCGCAAATTTCGATCTTGCAGGCCCTGCACGCCTCCTTCTCGGCCTTCTCGGCGGGCGTCAGGACGCGCTTCGATGTGACTTGAGTTCCGGCGGTCGGCTCGGTGTCTTCAGAAGACTCGCTGTTGCCGGCGGTGAGCGCAGGGCTGGCGCTCATGAGAAGTAGCGAAACCGCAAGCAGGCTGAATCCGTATCTCATTGGCGTCCCTCAAAGGCGTGATTGGCGCTTTCCCGGGAGTATGCTCGGTGGCCGCCGCGCAAGTCCAGCAGGCCGCGCCATACCTCGAAGGCGGCGTAGAGTTGCAAAAAGCCCTAGCTACCCGCCAAAATTTAGCCGACGTCTGATGAGTTTGGTGCAGGTTTTAGGCTGAACATCTTTCACTGGAGTTCAGGGATATGGCTCTCTAGTCATGCCGGACGGTTGGTTAAGAGTAGGGGGATAATTCGGCATGTCTAATGCCACTCACGGGGCGTTGCGCCTAACCATTTGGGCGGGCTTTGCCTTTTCGTTGCTGCTGCTTGGGGTGCAGCCGGCGAAGGCCCAGTTTTATGTCCGCTCTCCCGACGTGGAGAAGGGCGAGTTCAAGCTCGAGGAGCATGGCGCGATCTATTCCGGGCCCGGCGAGCACGAGCATCGCCGGCAGTCCCACGAGATCGAGGCAAAATACGGCTTCACCGACCGGTGGGAGGGGATCGTCGAGGGCCTTTTCCGCCAGGAGATCGGCGAGAGCCTCAAGGCCAAGCAATTCGAGCTTGGCGCTCAGTATGAGATTGTCGAGCGTGAGGGCGATGGCCTGGGCATCGCCTTCCGGACCATCTATGAATTTGCGCTCCAGGATCATTCGCCCGACGAGATCCTGTTTGGCCCTCTGGCGAAATACGTCATTGGCCAGGACTCGCTGACCGCCAACGCGTTCTTCGTCGGCCAGCTCGGCAAATATTCCGACATCGATAGCCTGGAGCTCAAGGTCAACTGGCGGCTGAAGCACGAGTTCAACGAAAGATTTGGCCTCGGCGTCGAAGCCTATAGCGAGATCGAGGATCTCTCCCATGCGGGCAGCTTCGAGGACCAGAAGCACCGCATCGGGCCGGTCGCCTATTTCGAGTTCGGCGGCCGCGAGCCCAAATGGGAGTTTGCCGCCGGCGCCCTGTTTGGCGTGTCGGACGCGACGTCGGACGTCACCTTCAAATTCGACGCCGAAGTCGAGTTCTAGCTTGTGACCGACGCGAGGATGGCATCGCCCATCTCGGCGGTGCCGACTGTCTTGCAGCCCTCTTGCTTGATGTCGCCAGTGCGCAAGCCTTGATCGAGCACGTCGGCGATCGACTTCTCGATTTTGTCCGCGGCGTCGCCGAGGCCAAAGGAATAGCGCAGGCACATGGCGAAGCTGGCGATGGTGGCGATGGGGTTGGCCGCGCCCTGACCCGCGATGTCCGGGGCGGAGCCGTGCACCGGTTCATACATGGCGCGCCGTTTGCCATTGTCGTCGGGGGCACCGAGCGCGGCGGAGGGCAGCATGCCGAGCGAGCCCGTGGTCATGGCCGCTTCGTCGGACAGCACATCGCCAAACAGATTGTCGGTGACGATGACGTCGAACTGCTTCGGCGCGCGCACTAATTGCATGGCGCAGTTATCGGCGAGGATGTGCTCAAGCTTCACGTCGGAATAGCGGTCCTTGTGAACCTGCGTCACCACCTCGTTCCACAACACGCCGGTCACCATCACGTTGCGCTTCTCGGCGGAGTGAACGAGGTTTCCGCGCTTGCGCGCCAGTTCGAAGGCGACGGCGGCGATGCGCTCGATTTCGTAGGTCTCGTAGACCTGCGTATCCACGGCGCGCTTTTGGCCATTGCCAAGATCGGTGATCTCCTTGGGCTCGCCAAAATACACGCCGCCGGTCAGCTCGCGCACAATCATAATGTCGAGGCCGTCCACCAGCTCGCGTTTCAGCGACGAGGCGTCGGCCAGCGCCGGATAGCAAATGGCCGGGCGCAGATTGGCAAATAGCTCAAGATCTTTGCGCAGGCGAAGCAGTCCGGCTTCGGGGCGCTTGTCGTAAGCTACGCCGTCCCATTTGGGGCCGCCCACGGCGCCGAGCATCACGGCATCGGCGGCGAGCGCGGTTTTTATGGTGGCGTCGGAGATCGCTTCGCCATGGGCGTCGTAGGCGCAGCCGCCGACAAGGTCGGTCTCGGTCTCGATCGTCGCCAAGCCAGAGGAATTCACCCAGTCGATCAGGCGGGTTACCTCGCCCATCACTTCGGTGCCGATGCCGTCGCCGGGAAGCAGCAAGAGTTTGTAGGAAGCCATGAGGAGAAGTCCGCCTTATGCTAAAGCATGACCCCGAAAGTCCGGGGTTTCGTATCGGTTAGAGGATGCGCGCCGTGAAAGATGTGCGGCGCTTTGGGTAGCGGGAGACTGGAATGCTGACAAGGGTGCTAATTGCCGTCGTGCTGATCTTGGGATTGGCTGGCGCCGTTTCCGCCGAGGAAATCAAGGTCCAGGCGGTCGGCGTCACCGACCATGTGGTCACCCAAGAGGAGCTGGAAAAGGGCGAGGCGCTGGCCAAGCCCAAGTTCGACTCGCCCGGCATCGCCCACGGCATGGTCATCAATGCCAAGAAGGGCGATACGATCGAGGTCGAGCTCCTCAAGAACGGCCACTCCTTGATGCACAACACCCGGACGCTCGATGCGGACGAGGACCACGTCTTGCTGCAAGCCGGGAAGCGGGGCGTGCCCGCCGGCGGCTGGCCGAAAGGCGCCTATAGCGCGAAGGTGAAAGTGACGCGTGACGGCAAGGAGCTGTTCGCGGAAGAGAGCGAAGCCTTCACCTTCGACTAGGTCGCCTCAAGCCCGAGTTCCTAGGCCCAAGGGCGGCTGGTACCCATCTCCTGCTCATACGCGGTGATGGCATCGACCTTCTCCATGGTCAGCGCGATATCGTCGAGCCCTTCAATCAGGCAACGCTTGCGGTGGGGATCGACGTCGAACTTGATGACGCCGCCATCCGGGCCACGGATTTCTTGCGCTTCCAGATCGACGGTCATCATCGCGTTCGCGCCGCGCGAGGCGTCGTCGATCAGCTTGTCGATCTCCGACTGGGGCAGGACGATGGGCAGGATGCCGTTCTTGAAACAGTTATTGAAGAAAATGTCGGCGAAGGACGGCGCCACGATGCAGCGAAAGCCGAAATCAAGCAGCGCCCAGGGCGCATGTTCGCGGGACGAACCGCAGCCGAAATTCTCGCCGGCGATGAGGATCTTCGCTTCGGTGTAAGGGGGCTTGTGCAGCACGAAGTCGGGTAAGCGCTCGCCGTCCTCGTCATAGCGCAGCTCGGCGAAGAGGCCCTCGCCAAGCCCGGTCCGGGCGATGGTCTTCAGATATTGCTTGGGGATGATCATGTCGGTGTCGACATTGATCATCGGCAGATGGGCGGCGATGCCCGTAAGCGTCGTGAATTTTTCCATGGTCTTCCTCTGTTCAGCAGGCATATAGCCGCTCTTGCGCCCGCTTTCCACTCGGACGGGCCTGGGCGGAGAAACGCCGCTGAAATCGTCTGGTGAAGCTAGCGCGGTGGGCCCAGCATTCGGGCGCCCGATGGCGGGGCTGAGCTGGCACGCTGTCCGGTGCCTTCGGTCAGCTCACGAAAACGGTTGCGCATGAGCGTGCAGCGCTTCGGCCCTGGCGGATGCACCGCGTCGCCTTTCAGCTGCGAGATGAAGGTGCAGATCTCCTCGATCCCGTGGGCGTCGAGCCAGCCCCTTTTGACACCACGCCGGATGGCGAACAGATCGGCCTTCAACTCGTCGGCGCCGATGAATTGATGCCCGCATTCGTGGGAATAGACGTAGAGCTTCACCTGGGTGCTGAGCCCGGCGATCTTCTTGGTGTTGAGGATCAGGAAGCCGGGAAAGGCGCCGCCCCAACTGTCGAAATTGGGGTTGATGACGGTGGGCCGCTTGCCACAATTCACCCGCTTGCCGTCGATGGTGAGCTTGCCATGGGCCACGAATTTGGCCCCGGAGCCGGCTGCTTTCAGATATTCCTCAATGGTCGGGGCCCGCGTACTTCCGCCCCGATAGATGAACTCCTGGGCCTGCGCTGCGCCGCTGGCGCAGAGCGCCAATGCGAGCCCGCAAGCCGCCACAAAATGAGAAATCGTCCGTCGGTTCACCATGATGAATCGCACTCTAAGGGGGGATTGGAATCTGCGCAAATGACCGCAAACGTCAGCGTGCCGCCTTCTTATTGAAGCATTGGCGAAGCTGGATGCAGCGCTCGTCCGGGTCGGCATGGACGGGGCCATGGCCGGCGATGTTGAAGGCCGTGCAAATGTCCTCGAGCGCCTTGCGGTTTAGCCAGCCCTCGCGCCTTGCGCGCCGCACCGCGTAACAGTCGGCGTCGCGCTCGTTCGGCCCGCCCCGAATATGCCCGCACTCGTGATAATAGATCAGCCATTGCACGCGGCGCGGCAGATCTTTCAGCGCCTGCATATTCAGCATGATGATCGTCGAGGAGACGGCGAAGCCTTCGAAGTCGCGGATGAGCGTCGTGGTGCGGCCGCAAGACAGTCGACGCCCGGCGACCACGAGGCGGCCCGGCGCGACAGCTTTGCTGGGCTCGATGGCGGCGGCTTGCCGGGGCACGAAACTGGTTACGGTCAGCGTGAGGCAGAACGCGAGCCACATCAGAAGATGGGCGGCTGACCGCATGTTTTTACCCTCTACTGCCCAAGCTTCCGGGTCAGTCTGAGGGCGGGGCCCCGTAGCGTCAACCGGCAAATCCCGCCCCTCAGTGAACCGCGTCGACCTCGATGCGCTCCATGTCGGCGTCCGACAATCCGAAATGGTGGCCGATCTCATGCACCAGCACGTGGGTGATGATGTGCACGAGCGTGTCGTTGTGCTCGGACCAATATTCGAGCATGGGGCGGCGATAGAGAAACACCATGTCGGGTATGGCGGCCACATCCATGACGCTCTTGCGGGCGAGATCGACGCCGGAATAAAGGCCAAGCAGATCGAAGGGCGAGCGGATGCCCATGGCATCCAGAACCTCGTCGGTGGCGAAGTCCTCGACCCTGATTAGGAGCTCGCTGGTGAGCGCGCGGAACGGGGCCGGCAGCCGCTCATAAGCGCCCTGGGCGATGTCCTCGAACTCGGCGATGGTCGGGGGATAGGGTTCGTGCCAGTCGCCGGTCATGCGCGCCTCATCGTGGGTTGATCCGAGGCCGGCTTCTTCGCCACGATGATCGCCTCGCGCAGGGTGAAAATGAGGCCGTCTTCGCTCGCGCGTGGACGCAGCAACGCGTGCAATGGCTGCGCCTCCAGCATCTCCTTCAGCCGGACGATGGTGGACGGGGCGCACCGCATGCGCGCCACCCATGGATCGAAGGCAACGTCCTGATCCATGATTTCGCTTTTCATCGAAGTGAGCCCGGCGTCCCTGATAATGGCGCGCCATTCCTCAAGACCAAGACAACGCCCATGGCTCGGGTCGCGCAGCTTCTCGAAAGCATTGTAGCGAGAAGCCAAAGCCTCATCGTCGGGCGAGATATTGTCCGCGAGCGCGAACGTCCCGCCGGGAATGAGAACACGTGCGGTTTCGCGCACGAAGCTTGCGGGATCGCCGAAATGATGCGCGGCGAGGCGGCAGGTGACGAGATTGTAGCTGGTGTCGGGGAAGGGCAGGTCATCCGCTGATGCCCGCG
>PVMS01045547.1_pt1 | contig 16156 bp, 15 predicted proteins | sample 1853461 | NCBI WGS metagenome assembly PVMS01 (sample SAMN08582032, study PRJNA380276) | Marine sediment metagenome, whole genome shotgun sequencing project. | isolation source: ocean sediment barecode stripped | collected 2017 | reverse complement strand
CGAGTGAAGCGAAACATCGCGCGATTCGTGCCAGCAACAAAAAATGCTTCTGATGCGGCGCGCGATGTCATGATACCGGCCGTGGCGCCGGGAGGTATATTTTGCACCGACGATTGAGTTGCGCGGATTAATTCGTCACGCAGATTTACCTGGTCCGCCTCAAGTTGCTCGTAGTGTCTGTTGTTGCTGTTAGACGGCTCGGCAAGCACGATGCCGGGGCTGCCAACATACGTGATGTCATCCCATAGCACGCTATGGAAGGGTGTCGTATCAGAATCGCGAATCATGCCAATGACGGTTGCAATGTAGTCATTTAGAGGTACGAATACGGATTGATCGCGGTTGGTCCAAGGGGCAGCGAAATTTTTCAGTGTGATGTTGTAAAAGTTTACGTTGTCCATCGCGATGTTTGCGGCGCCGGCCGCATCATTGTTGTCGATCGCATTCCTCATTTGCGTCAGCACGGTTTCGGATGGAGGAACGCCGGCGAGTCGTTCATGTATGCGTCGAGCCTGTTCGGCCGAACCGGCATACGCCGAAGACAAAAGGCTAACCGTTAGTGAGCCTATGAGAACGGCACGCCAAAAAGGTCTCAGCCATCCATGGTCTTCGACAGTTTTCATAACCAATTTGCTCACGTAGTGCTTCCTTGAACAACGTGCGTCGCATAAACAGAGTTCTGGTATTGAACGATCTGTCGATGCGAAAATTCTGCCAGATTGTGACGCAATACTCCGTGATTACATTCACAGTCCGTGTAGTAATTAATTGTTTCCTGATTATTAGAGCAAGTGCCGTGCCAGACTTGCTGGCGAGGTGATTCACTTCCACTAATACGCGCTAAAACAACGACTTACTGATGAAGACTGAAGACGTCAGATCGCTGCTATATGTAAAGTCTATGTCTGTTTATGCGTACAGGTTTTGGAGCTGCGGAACATAATTCGCTGATTGTTAGGTGTCGGGCTCATGTCGCTGAAGAGAGACATGGTGACGGGCTTGCGTCAATTAACAAAAGTAGTTTTTTCTATCATTCAATGCAGTCGCCTTTTTTGTTTTAAATAAGGATTGTGATCGCGTTAACGGTACTAAATGAGGTGTGCGTCCACTATTACAGGTTACTCGAAGATCGGTTCGATTCGAGATTGAGGCAATGATCAGGATTTCATCGAAAATAAGAACATGGTCTGAGAAACGCGCACTATTTTTGGCCGCGTTGCTGTCCATGTCTGCGTTATTTTCGGCATGCGGCGGCGGGCAAGACGGTGTCAGCGTCGGTTCGGGACAAGATGCTGACCCGGTTATCGTCGATTTTCCAATCGCCTATATTCGTGCGCCGGTGCCGTTCGACGACAACGGCAATTTTGTACAAGATGATCTTCGCGAGCAAATTACTTTTGACTTTGGTGCTGATCTGTTTTTCCGGGATCGCGCATCGCCAAGTGCCGCCGCGGTCAATATTACGGGAGAGTTGACGCAGGGCCTGGCTGCAATACGCGATGTGGAGATTTCCTATGACGGGACGTCGCTGGTTTTTGCGATGCGATTTCCATTTGATCCGGATCTTGATGAAGAAGATCTGCCGACGTGGAACATCTGGCAGTACACGTTTGAGACTGACACGCTCGAGCGTGTCATTTTCACGGGAAATACGGCCGAAACAGGCCACGACATCATGCCGAAGTACTTGCCGGATGGACGCATCATATTCTCTTCGACGCGACAATATCAATCACAGGCCGTATTGATTGACGAAAACAAAGAAGCGTTCATCGCGATTGACGAGGACCGCAACGAATTCGCATTTAATTTGCACGTGATGAATGCCGATGGTACTGGCATTGAACAAGTTTCCTACAATCAAAGCCACGATCTCGACGCTGCGGTGATGTCGAACGGGCAAATCGTATTCAGTCGCTGGGACCATGCCGGTGTTAACGATTCAGTGAATCTGTATCAAATGAATCCCGACGGCTCTAATCTCGAGATGCTTTACGGGCAGGCGAGCCATGCCACCGGTACAAATGACGAAATCATACAATTCATGCAACCGCGTGAACTTGAGGATGGACGAATCATGGCGTTGATTCGGCCGTTCACCGATACCGAGGGTGGTGGTGAACTGATCGCGATCGATACTCCGATGTATCTCGAAAACACGCAACCAGCATCGCCGAACATCGGTATCCTTGCTGGCCCCGCGCAGGTAGATGCAACTTTCAACGAAGTATCTACCGTGCCGGGCGTACCGTCTCAGGGCGGCCGATATGCGTCGGCTTACCCGATTTCCGACGGCACAGGCCGGCTCCTGGTGAGTTGGAGTCAGTGTCGACTGAGCGAATCGTTGCCGGATGATGGCGATCCGCTGACCGATGATTTCCGTATTCATCCTTGCACCGATGACCTCATGGCGCTGGTGTTCCTACAGCCAGATCCTGTGAACCCGGTGGTTCCCCCCGTCGGGTCCTACGTTGTAGCGCAGCCCCTGTACGGTATCTGGATGTACGATCCACGTGACGACACGCAGCGACCGGTAGTCGTTGGCGAAGAGGACTTTATGTTCATCGAAGTTGTTGCAGCCGACCCCAAGATTGCGCCGCCCGGGATCCTCAACGGTGCGAACGACTTTGCCCTGGACCCGTCGATCGCCGACAGAGGCGAGGCGGTCATAAATATTCGTAGCGTGTACGATTTCGACGGGGCCGCAATTCTAGATATTCCGACAACGGCCGATCCGGCATTGACCTTGGCCGCGGATCGTCCATTTCGATTCCTCAGAATCGAAAAGGCCGTTTCGATACCGGATGACGACATCGTTGATCTCGACAACACGGACTTTGGAGTCAGCACCGTGCAAGGAATGCGTGAAATTGTTGGCTACGCGATGATCGAGCCGGACGGTTCGGTCATGACAAAGGTGCCGGCAAATACGACGCTTGCGGTCAGTGTGGTTGACGCCAATGGCAAACGCGTGCCCGGGCGTCATCAGAACTGGTTGCAACTGCGTCCCGGGCAGGAGTTGAAGTGTGGAGGTTGCCACTCACGCAATGCGGTTGATCCGGTCACCTTGTTGCCGATCTCGCACGGACGCGGCGATGCGTTTGACTCAGCGTATGCTGGAGCGCCCGCCGGGTTGACCGAATTCCCGAATACCGATCCAATGTGGAGGATTGTCGAGCCAGGTGAAACCATGGCCGAAATTCGTGCACGCGAAACGTGCTCAATCGACGCTTGCTCGTCGCTAGAGCCGTCAATGAATGTTATTTACCGTGACGTGTGGAGTGCAGATCCCGTAATCGCGGCACAGAATGTGGACATCGATTATCTGTACACGGATTTGGCGACGCCAAGTCCCACAACACTTGCATGCCAGGCGAACTGGCAGGCCTCGTGTCGCAGCGTCATAAATTACATATCGATCATCCATCCACTATGGAGTCTGCCGCGGCTCGTTTTTGATGACATGGACGATCCGGTTATTGATCCAATAACAGGGCAGCAGCTCGACAACAATTGCATCCTGTGCCACACACAGATTGATCCGGCGGACGGGGTGACAGTGATTGAGCCGGCTGGGCAACTTGAACTAACCGACGGTCTCTCGCCGGACGAGCCTGATCATTATCACGCCTATCGCGAGCTGTTAGTTACTGATAACCTTCAGGAAGTCGTCGGTGATGCATTGGTCAATCTGCCTACGCTGATCGGTTCACCCGCAAGCATTGCGGGTGCGACGGCGTCGAATGACTTCTTCGATCGGTTCGAAGACCCTGCAAATAGTCACTACAACATTTTATCTAGCGCGGAGAGACGCTTAATTGCGGAATGGTTAGATGTCGGAGCGCAGTACTACAATAATCCCTTCGACGTCCCACAGTAATTCTGTCTGGCTGGCGTGCCTGATCTTCATTGCGCTGCAGACATTTGCTCCCGGACAGGCAAAGGCTGCCGACGAGACGTTGCGTTCCGTAACTGTTGCCGACCCGTTTCTTGAGATGCATACGGGCCCAGGCCGGGGCTATCCAATTGATCATGTCGTCGATCGCGGCGAGTCCGTGCAGATCGTAATGCAGCGGACAGATTGGTACCTCGTGCGAGCTGAAGACGGCAAAGAGGGCTGGGTCGACCAGGCGCAGATGGAATTGACGCTCAGGCCGGACGGATCTGAAGTCGAATTTGGTCGCGCTACTCTTGAAGATTTCACCAACGCCAAATGGGAGGCTGGAATTCTGGCCGGCGATTTTGGAGGCGCCAACGTCATTTCGCTCTATGGTGGGTACTCGTTCAACCCAAATGTCTCTTTAGAGGTATGGGGTTCACAGATTTTGGGTAATGTTTCAAATGGGTGGATGGGCAGTGTTAACGTCGTCCATGAAGCCTGGCCGGAATGGCGTTATTCGCCGTTTTTTACCCTGGGCGCGGGAATAATTCATACGTCGCCAAAATCGACGATCGTCCAGGGTGAAGATCGAACGGACGAAATAGCTCATGTTGGCGTAGGCGTTCGAATTTATACGACGCGGCGCTTTTTGTTGCGCGTCGAGTACAAGAGCTACGTCGTATTTACGAGTCGCGACGAAAACGAGGAAGTAGAGGAATGGAAAGCCGGATTCGCGTTCTTTTTCTGATCCTGTTGCTGATTAGTCTTTCGGGCTGCGCGGCCACGAAAAGCCTGTTCGGCGTCGGGCCAGAAGAGGCGACATTGCCGTCGTCCGAGCCGCCGGGCCAGGTCATTGATCCCGAGGTTGCACGCCGCGAGATCAAAGAGCCGAAAATCGATAGTGAGGACTTCGAGGTTGGTGCCTTCGTGGGCATCATGAGTATCGAGGATTTTGGCAGCGATGTGGTATACGGCCTGCGCTTTGCGTATCACGTGACAGAAGGTTTCTTCGTCGAAACAACCTTTGGACAGACTGAGGCCGGGCTAACGAGTTTTGAGGTATTGTCGGGCGGTTCTCCTATCATTACCGACAGCGAGCGAACCTACACTTATTACAACCTGAACGTCGGCTACAACATTTTGCCGGGCGAAGGATTTATTGGCGAAGGGCGCGCTTACAACACGAGTTTGTACCTGGTCGCCGGCCTGGGCTCGACCCAATTTGCCGGCGACGACCGATTTACGGTCAATTTTGGCGCCGGATATCGGTTCCTGTTAAACGATTCGGTCGCTTTTCACATCGATTTCCGAGATCACATGTTCGACATCGATCTTTTGGGCGAGGAAAAAACCACCCATAATCTTGAAGGTACCCTCGGCGTGACCGTGTTCTTCTGAGGCAGGGTTCACAGTTACAAAACCTGTCCTTGGATAGAGTTAGAGGTATGGGTAGAAAAATCAAATCAGTTTCAAGATTTCTGCTGCCGCTGGCTCTAATGGCTGGACTATCTGCTTGTGGCGGCATCGAGCCGTGGGTAAAGCCGTACGAGCGGGATCGGCTTGCGGATCCGATCATGTCAATGGACACGGATCCCGTATCCAGCGCGTATATCCAGCACGTCTATGAGGCGCGTGAGGGTGCCCGTGGCGGCGAAGGCGCGGCCGGCGGCGGATGCGGCTGTAACTGACGGAACGGCGTGTGACATTCCCTCGCGGCATACTCTTTTTGATCCTGGCCCTGCACGGTCTTGGCAGCGCCCAGGCGGGTGTATTGCCGGAAGACCGCGCCGACGTTCTTTATCACCTCTACGACGGTGGCGGCGTCGAAATTGACGGGCCATCCGTACTCGTTCGAAAACAGATTGGCAAGAGCATATCGGTGGTCGCCAATTATTACGTCGACATGATTACCTCTGCCTCGATCGATGTCATCACCACTGCGAGTCCGTACAGCGAAGAACGTAAACAGTGGTCGCTCGGTGTGGATTACCTGCGCGGCAATACGATGATGAGCGTCGGTCTGACGAATAGTGACGAACCTGATTACGAGGCAAGTAATTTTAGTTTTTCAGTCAGCCAGAACATGTTTGGCGATCTGACGACACTAACGCTTATGTATGCGCTGGCTGACGATACTGTGAAAAACACAAACGATCCGACGTTCGAACAACAGGTCGATCGCCAGACCTACGGCATCGGCCTGACACAAATATTTACGCGAAACATGATCGCGGCATTCAACTTCGAAACGATTACCGAAGAAGGTTTCTTGAATAACCCGTATCGATCTGTTCGTTACGTGGACGCGGGCAGTCCGATTGGATACAGCTACGAACCCGAGCTTTATCCGAACACGCGTACGAGTAACGCACTCGGTACACGGGTCAAGTATTACCTGCCGTACCGGGCTGTGATAGAAGGCGAATATCGTTACTTCACCGATACCTGGGACATCGACGGCCACACTGCGTCGATTTCCTACGTGCACCCGCTGGGACCATTGACGTTCACCGCCAAGTACCGCTACCACGATCAGACAGGCGCGCATTTCTTTCGTGATATCTTCCCGCGGTCCGAGGCGACGAATTTCCGCGGGCGCGACAAAGAACTCAGTCCGCTAACCAGCAGCTCCATCAGATTGGCAGCGAGCTATGACCTTATCGGCGGTGTAAGGGGCTGGGGTTTCATCAAAAAAGCGTCTGTCAGTGTGGCGATCGAATTTCTGCAGATCGATTACCACGAGTTCAGAGACCTGAGTACAGGCTCCGGTTTAGGGGCTGAGCCGTTATACGCACTTGAAGCCGATATCTTTCAGTTGTACTTCTCGTTCTGGTACTAGTTCGCAGGCCGAATGCCGAATGATAGGATACGGGCATGAAGGTCGTCCTGATATTCGCCGCCGCACTGATCGCCACCGGAATCATTCTTTATAATCGATTGATTCGAAGTCGAAATCGTGTCGATACTGCATGGAGCGATATCGACGTACAATTGCAGCGTCGCCACGACTTGATTCCAAATCTCGTCAAAGCTGTCGATCAGTACGCCAATTATGAGCGTGCCACGCTCGAGGCTGTTACGGCATTGCGTGACCAGGCCAAACAGGTCGTCGACATTGAAGAGCGTGGCCAGGTTGAAGAAGCACTCGGCAGCAGCGTACAAAAACTTATCGCATTGGCTGAGAATTATCCGGATCTGAAGGCCAACGAGAATTTTCTGAAATTGCAGGGCGAGCTCGCGGAGACCGAAAACTACTTGCAGTTTGCCCGCCGTTATTACAACGGTTCGGTGCGGGACTACAATACGATGACGGAAACTGTGCCGAGTAACATTGTCGCTCTAACATTCGATTTCGAGTCACGAAGTTTCTTCCAGAAGTCGTCCGACGATGTCGCCAATGTGCCGCTCATCGACATTGGAGCTGTGGAGTGACGCGGGCGGTTCTCGTCTGGCTGTTGTTGCTGCCGGTTGCCGCGCTTTCTGACGAGCGCATTCTCGATTTTCACAGCGATATCGTGGTGAGACAGGACGGCTGGATCGACGTGACCGAGCACATCACGGTTCGATCGGAGCAAAACCGGATTTTGCGAGGCATATACCGGGACTTTCCGACGGACTATAGGGACAAGCTTGGTAACAATCACGAAGTCGCTTTTAAGCCGCTTTCCGTGCTGCGCAATGGGCAGCCCGAGGACTTTCACTCAAACAAATTCCGCAACGGTATTCGCGTCTACTTTGGCCGATCGAATCGTTACATCGGCAGAGGCGAGCATACTTACACTTTTCGCTATCGTGCCAGTCGAATGCTCGGGTTCTTTGATGAACACGATGAACTTTACTGGAATGTCACAGGATTTGACTGGGCGTTTCCGATTGATCACGCTAGCGCCACGGTGTCCCTGGCATTCGAACCGCCCAAGGATCAAATCCGGTTTGAGGCTTACACGGGCCGGAAGGGTGCATCGGAACGAAACTACACGGCAAGCGTTGACGATAATGGCCGCGTGAGTTTCACATCGAGAAAACCGCTGTCGTCGCTGAATGGAATGACCATTGTCGTTGGCTGGCCAAAAGGCTACGTTGCGGAACCCACCGGCCTGCAGCGTTTTATCTGGCTGCTGAAAGACAACATTAATTTCGTCGTTGCGATATCGGGATTTGTAGCACTATTGGCATACAACATCCCAATTTGGATCCATTTCGGCAAGGACCCGGCAGAAGGGGTGCTGGTAACGCGCTATGAGCCACCGAAGGGATTTTCGCCGGCGTCGCTCAGATACGTGCAACATATGTATTACGACAACAAGATGATGACGGCGGCAGTCGTCAATCTGGCGGTCAAGGGATACTTGCGAATTAATGCGACTGTAAAGTCGACCGGATTTTTCATTTTTGGCAGCGAAAAAAACGAACATTCGTTGACCAAGCTCGATCCCGGAAACAAGGCTCAGCCATTGGCTGCGGGTGAAAAAGAGCTATACGACGAGCTCTTTCGACACGGAGATGTCGCGGTGCTTGATAACGAACATCATGAAAAGCTCGGCGAAGCCCGGACGGCGCATCAAGAGTCACTTAAGCGTGACTATAGAAAAAACTATTTTCAAACTAATGGATTTTTGAATATCCCGGCCATTGTGATCGTCCTTGGCACAACAGCGATCTCTTTGAGCGCTGGAAGGGGGCCTACCGCCCTGGTGATTCTGACAATCATAGCGATGTTCCTGACAATGGTGTTTTTCGCAATCATCATGAAGCGGCCAACCCTGCGCGGTCGCAAGTTGCTCGACGAAATGGCGGGTTTTCGGGACTACCTCGAAGTTGCAGAAAAGGACGAAATGAATCTCCGGAACCCGCCCGAGAAGACGCCAGAGTTATTCGAGGCGTATCTGCCGTATGCGCTGGCGCTCGGCGTTGACCAGGAATGGGCCGAAAAATTTGCCGGCGTGCTGGCGGCAGCCCGAAACGAGGACGGTGGGGCGTATCATCCCGCCTGGTATCACGGCACGTGGAGCACTTCCAATTTGATGACGAGCACCAGCCAGCTGTCGAGCAGTCTCAATACCGCCATCAGCAGTTCCGTGACGCCGCCCGGGTCGTCTTCGGGTGGTGGTGGCGGCGGATTTTCCGGTGGTGGCGGCGGTGGCGGTGGCGGCGGCGGTTGGTGAATGAATTCACCTATCTATAATTTGCGGCCGAGGCGGCAGGGCTCGATTCCTACCGTAATTTTCGTCTTGTTGATCGCCAATGGCCTTGTATTTGCTTTTCAACAGTTCAGCCCATCGTTCATGTTCGGCTACTTCGCGTTGTGGCCAGCTGGCGTTCCGAATTCGCCGTTTGCACCTTGGCAACTCCTGACCTACGGGTTCCTGCACGGCAGCGTGATGCACCTGGCGTTCAACATGTTCATGTTGTGGATGTTCGGCAAGGAGCTTGAAGGTACGATGGGCTCGCAACGCTTTCTGATCTACTACTTGACCGGTGTCATTGGCGCCGGAATCGTGCAGTTAATTGTCGCTGGCTCCCAAGGTGGAATTTACCCAACGATTGGTGCGTCGGGCGGCGTGTTCGCATTGCTGCTGGCGTTTGGTATGACGTTTCCGAATCGCATGATCATGTTGTTGTTTCCGCCGATACCAATGAAAGCTAAGTACATGGTTATCATTTTTGGCGTTATTGAGCTCTATATGGGCGTTAGTGGCGGCGCTCCCGGCGTCGCCAATTTTGCACACCTCGGCGGTATGCTCTTCGGCTTCTTGCTGTTGCAGTACTGGAAAAAACCGAGACGCCGTGGATAACCTTATCGCATTGGTTGTGGCTACATTGGTCCTGGTCACAATTCCTGGCCCAAACGTCGCGCTAATCGTTGCCAACAGCATTCGTTACGGAATTTCTATGGGTGCTGTAACGGTGCTCGGAACAACAACCGGTGTGGCGCTGCAACTTGCGACCGTGCTGCTCGGCATGGCCGCCATTATCGATATCGCAGCCAATGCACTGACATTTATACGCTGGGCCGGCGTAGCTTATCTCCTGTGGCTTGGGATAAGCACCTGGAGAGAACCTGCCGAGGATTTAGGCAAGGTTGTAGCTGCACCTGCTGTCTTCTGGCGAGCCTGCATGGTTGCCGCAATCAATCCCAAGACGCTGCTGTTCAATGCTGCATTCCTGCCGCAATTTATTTCATCCAGTGGCAGCGTAACCGTTCAACTCGCTGTGGTATCGGCTGTGTTTCTGACAGTACTGTTGGTAGGAGACATGCTCTGGGCATTGACTGCCGGCTCGGCGCAAAAGTTGCTTGATAAGCACTCGGCGGCTCGGAACAAGATCACGGGCGGATTCCTGGTTGCGGCAGCGATCGGTCTGGCTCTGTCCAGGCGAGGCGTGTAGGAGGAACCTAGGCCGACGATCCGCCATCGATCGGGATAGCGGTGCCCGTAATATGTTTTGCCGAATCGCCGGCGAGGAATAACACCAGCGACGCAATATCGCCCGGATCGGCGATGCGCTTGTTGGGGCTGTACTCGGCGATTTCCGCTATGAAGCTGTCGACATCTACGTCTTTCGCTACGGCGCCCTCGGCAAGCATCGGCGTGTCCACCCCACCCGGACAAATCGCATTGACCCGAAGTCCGTCGGCCGCGTAGTCCAGAGCCATCGCCCTCGTGAACTGAATAAGGCCGCCCTTGCTCACACAATAGGCGAGCGCCCTCGGGCCGGCCCGCAAGCCCCAGTTGGACGAAATATTGATAATACTGCCCTCAGTTTTCAACAGGCTGGGCAATGCGGCCCGCGACAAATAAAATGGCACATTGAGATTGATGGCCATAGTGTCGCGCCAGTCGTCGTCGCTCGTTTCTTCTGCGTTGCCGCGCGGCAAAATTCCGGCTGAATTGACGAGACAGTCGATCGGTCCAAACTCGTCGATCGTGTCTGCGACGAGCTCATTGCAGTCATCCGACTCGACGAGGTCGCCGGCCCAGGTCGCGATATTGTCGGACACTTCCGCGACTTCCCCGAGGCGGGCCTCGTCACGCCCGGCCGCCATCACGTTCCAGCCCGCGTCAGCAAACTCGATAGCGACCGCCGCCCCGATTCCGGAGCTTGCCCCTGTTACGAGTGCAACATTCATAATGGATCGCCGTTATTGGGCCATGCCCAACAGTGTACCCCTTTATGCAGCAACGATCCGATATTGCCTATATAATGCGCCACCGTTTTGTGGCTCCGAAATATGTTCCCTACCGATCGAATTCGCAACATCGCGATAATCGCTCATGTCGATCACGGCAAGACGACGCTCGTCGACCGATTGCTGCAGCAATCCGGAACGCTCGATGAACGGGCCGTTGTGCCCGATCGCGTGATGGACTCGAACGAGCTCGAGCGGGAGCGAGGCATCACTATATTGTCGAAGAATACGGCGATACGCTGGAACGAGTGGCACATCAATATTGTCGACACGCCCGGACACGCCGACTTCGGCGGTGAGGTGGAGCGCGTATTGTCGATGGTTGACGGTGTTTTACTGTTGGTCGATGCCGTCGAAGGCCCAATGCCGCAGACGCGGTTTGTCACGCAAAAAGCCTTCTCCTACGGCTTTACTCCGTTGGTCGTCATAAACAAAATAGATCGTGATGGTGCACGGCCTGACTGGGTCCTTGATCAGACCTTTGAACTGTTCGACCGTCTCGGCGCCAGCGACAAACAACTCGATTTCCCGGTGATTTACGCGTCCGCCCTGCTGGGCTTCGCAGGTACAGAGCCCGATGTCAGCGACGGCAACACGTTTCCTTTGCTCGAGGCGGTCATTGAACACGTACCGTCACCCAGAGTGCAGCTGGACGGTCCTCTGCAAATGCAGGTTTCAAGCCTCGACTACAATTCTTACGTCGGTGTGCTTGGCATCGGCCGCATCAATCGCGGCATCGTCAAAGCGAACTCGCGGATCAGCGTCGCGCGACCGGATGGCTCGTCGCGCAACGGGCAGCTGATGCACTTGTACGGTTTTGACGGGTTGGAGCGAATCCCGATCGAGGAGGCTGGTGCCGGCGACATTGTCGTGTTCAGCGGGATCGATGATCTGCAGATATCCGACACGATCTGCGAACGCGGCACGCCTGACGGATTGCCTGCGCTTAAAGTCGATGAGCCAACCATCAGCATGACGTTTCAGGTCAATAAGTCACCGTTCGCGGGACAGGAAGGCAAGTTTCTGACCAGTCGTCAGATCGAGGAGCGGCTCGCTCAGGAACTCAAACACAACGTCGCATTGCGCGTTGAAGAAACGGGTGATCCGGACAAGTTTCGCGTGTCGGGTCGCGGCGAACTGCATTTATCCGTATTGATTGAAACCATGCCCCGCGAAGGTTATGAGCTGGCCGTATCGCGACCGACCGTTATTGAGCGTGACGTCGACGGTGTCCGGCACGAACCCTGGGAACTCGTCACGGTCGATTTCGCGGAACAATATCAGGGCGCCGTCATGACACGTCTGGCAGAACGAAAAGGCGAATTGTTGAACATGATGCCCGATGGCCGTGGTCGCATGCGGATCGAATATCGAATTCCGTCTCGGGGTCTAATCGGGTTCCGCACAAATTACCTGACCATAACTGCGGGAACCGGTCTTCTGTACTCTGTTTTCGATAGCTACGCACCACGCGTCAACGCAGAAATCGGTCAACGCAACAACGGTGTATTGGTCTCAACGCTGGCAGGGAAGGCGCTTGCGTTCGCGCTCTTTAACTTGCAGGAACGTGGTTCTTTGTGTATCGGACACGGCGTAAGTGTTTATGAAGGGATGATCATCGGCATTCACAAACGAGGTAACGACCTGCCGGTAAACCCCGCGAAGGCCAAGCAACTGAATAACATTCGTGCGGCCGGCAACGATGAGAATATCGTGCTCACACCGCCGCTGCGCTATTCGCTCGAACAGGCGCTTGAGTTTATTGACGACGACGAGCTGGTAGAAATAACGCCGCAGAATATCCGCATTCGAAAAAAGTTTCTTAGCGAGGGCGAACGTCGCCGCGATGCGCGGCGGCGTGCGAAAGAAGCCGAGATTTGATGGTAACGATCGGGTAGATTTAGCGGCATGTACAAAGGGGAACGATTTAACAGCATCAGTCATTTGGTGGGCGCATCTCTTGCATTGGTGGGCGGCGCTGTACTGGTGACGTTTGCGGCGATGAGCGGCGAGATCAACAAGATTGTCAGCTACAGCGTTTACGCGCTGACACTATTCCTCCTGTACCTCGCGTCGACGCTGTACCACAGCTTTCCCGGGCCGGCCAAAAACGTTTTACGGGTTTTGGACCACCAGGCAATTTACGTCCTGATCGCCGGGACGTACACGCCATTCGCAATAGTGGCCTTGCAAGGGTCACTCGGTTGGTGGGTGCTCGGAATTATTTGGGGGCTGGCCGCAATAGGCGTTGTCCTCGACGGGTTGCGGCGCACAGGTCCGAGAATCGTTTCATTATTGCTTTATCTGCTCATGGGCTGGTTCTGCGTGTTCACTCTAGACTCATTCGTGAGTGCCTTGTCACCGGCTAGTATGGGATGGCTTATCGCGGGCGGGATTTTCTATACAAGCGGTGTCATTTTTTTCGTCCTCGACAATCGGTATCCCTGGTGCCACGGCGTTTGGCACTTGTTCGTGATCGCCGGCAGCGCTAGCCACTATTTTTCGATCTTGCTTCTATAAAGCTGAGCTTGTCGTGACGTCAATTGATCTGAATGCGGACCTCGGTGAAGGCGATGCACACGATATCGGCTTACTCAGTGTCGTCAGTAGCTGCAATATCGCGTGTGGCGGTCATGCAGGTGATGCGCAAAGCATGTCCGAAACGATACGCGCCGCTATCACGCACGATGTTCTGGTCGGTGCTCATCCGTCTTACCCGGATCGTATTGGATTTGGTCGTGTCAGCATGTTCTCCGAAGGAAGCGGATTGCTCGCGTCGTTGCGAGAACAGATCAAAACGTTGCGCCTGATAGCAGAATCCGAAGGGGTCGTTCTCACAAATGTGAAGCCGCATGGTGCCCTGTACAGCGATGCGGCAAATGATAAGGCGCTCGCCGAACTCGTCGTCGAGGCTATTCAGCAAGAGACAAGGGCCGCCAACCTCATCGGCCCGCCAAAGAGCGAGTTACAACACGCGGCAGCGCGTGGCAATTTGCAGTTTGTTGGGGAAGCATTTGTCGATCGGGTTTACAGATCCGACGGAACGCTTGTTCCTCGTTCAGAGCCGGGCGCGGTGCACAATGACGTCAACACGATTTCCACGCAGGCAGTGAATCTGGTGACCAAGGGTCAAGTAACCGCGCAAAATGGCGACGTTATTAATATTGCAGCAGACACACTTTGCATTCATGGTGACACAGACAACGCATACCAGGTAGCGCTCGCCGTTCGCGATGTGTTGAGGGCTAATGGAGTCGAAATTCGTGCCGCAGGTTGATCTATGCGGTGACGATACCTTAAGTGTCGCGATCGACGATTCGATAGGGCGACATCACGTCGCGAAGCATTTGCACAGTACGGGCGCCTGGCTTGAATGCGTCGTGGGAATGCAATCCGTCGTCGTTCGATTCAACTCGGCGACAATGAGTGTCGATACAGCGCAACAACAACTGCGTGAACAGTTGGGCACAGTGCCGCAATACGACACAGATGGTGATTCCAAGCTGATCGAGATTCCGGTCTGCTATGGGCAGGAATACGGACCGGATCTTGAATCTGTCTGCCAGATGTTGGGTCTTACCGTTGACGAATTGATTGAGTTGCATACCTCTGTCGAGTATCGGATCGACATGCTCGGATTTACACCAGGGTTTGCTTACGTGGGCGGACTCTCAGCCGAATTGAACGTGCCAAGACTTGCCGAACCGCGGCAACGAGTCGAGGCCGGGTCGATAGGAATCACGGATGGACTAACTGGCCTGTATGCGTTACGAGGTCCGGGCGGATGGCCGCTGGTCGGTCGGACGCCAATGCCATTGTTCGATGCTAGCTCAGATCAACCGTTTCTGTTACAGGCTGGAATGCGGGTTCGATTCGCGGCGATCGATGAGAAGGTGTTTCGCCGAATGGATGCGACATGAGTTTACTCATCACACGTTCGGGATTGCAGACGACGATTCAGGCGGAGCCACGAATCGGAATGCGCCATTTGGGAGTGCCCGCCAGCGGGCCAGCCGATCCGCTGTCCATGGCGTTGGCCAACCACCTTGTCTTCAATTCCGTGATGTGTCCGGCGCTTGAAGTAACGTTGAGCGGAATTGAACTGGAATTTGAATCCGATACCTCATTCGCGATAAGCGGTGCGCAGTCTGAGTGCGCTCTGAATGGAAGGCCGATTGAGTATCACCGTTCATACCGGGCGACCACAGGCGATGAGCTGTTTTTGGGCGCCGCGCAAACGGGCGCGCGTGTATACATTGCCTTCGCCGGCGGGCTAATTGCTGATGAGATTCTGGGCTCTGGATCGACATACTTGCCAGCTGAGTTTGGAGGTTACAAGGGCAGGGCACTCGAGCAAGGCGATCGCCTTCAGCTCAGCTTCCCAGGCCATGCCGAAAGCAGTCGAACAACGCCGAACGAGTTTCGGCCACCGATCACGAATCGCTGGGCTGTGCGTACTTGCGAAGGCGCCGAAGCGCGACTGCTTGATGCGGCCTCGCGTAACGCTTTGTTCGACAAAAAGTTTACGGTAGGCAACCGGGCCGACCGAATGGGACTGCAGTTGCGGGGCGAGGAACTCAGCATACGGTCAGAAGGTCGCTTGCCAAGCGCGCCTGTGTTTCCGGGCTGTGTGCAATGCCCGGAGGACGGTACGCCATACGTGTTATCGGTTGATGCCCAGACAACGGGCGGTTATCCACGTGTCGCGCAGGTTGCCAGGGTCGATCGCCACACGCTCGGCCAATTCCGTCCCGGCGACCATGTCCAACTATTGCGGCGTACACCCGAGCAGGCGGCCGAGGAGTTGCACGAAAAGCTCAAATATTGGCGAGCGTGGCTGCCGGACATCGAATCGGTCATCTGATCGCCGAAATAACGGTGGGCTGCCCTCGCCACCACATCAGCCAACGCAGCCCCGTAAACTCAGAAATCCGGCGGCCGCGAATACGAGTTCAAACGTCTGCTTTTCCCGAAAGCGGACGCTCAGATTAGCAAAAATCAGCCGTTTTGAAGGTCCGCTTTCGGCCAGAAGCAGCCGCTCAGAGTTTATCGGGATCATTGATTCGCTGAGTTGGCTGATGTGGTAT
>PVMS01099837.1_pt1 | contig 16157 bp, 16 predicted proteins | sample 1853461 | NCBI WGS metagenome assembly PVMS01 (sample SAMN08582032, study PRJNA380276) | Marine sediment metagenome, whole genome shotgun sequencing project. | isolation source: ocean sediment barecode stripped | collected 2017 | reverse complement strand
TGTTGTAAAGTTGCATCATCTCTCTCACTACCTTATCGATAAAGTGCTGGATGTAGGTGTCTTCCGCATCGATCATAATGGGAATATCATTTTCAAAGGCTGTACGGCAGAGGGTATGGATTCTGTTACGGAATTTTTCGCCTTCTTCCAGGGTTCCCGCATCAGGAGTGCCATCACCACTGAGTACTTCCAGGGCATGGTGGGTGCCAAAGGCAGTGGGTTTGAATACTGCAAAGGGGATATCAGGATTGCGACCTGCATTTTTTACTGCACGAAGAGTTTCTTCCAGTGCGGCATTAATTGCTTTTTCGCTCTCCTTACCCTCCACTGAATAGTCGAGAATGGAGTATACATTGGCAGTTTTGATCTTCTCAATGGCGGGCTGGCAACCTTCAAGTGTTTCGCCTCCAACAAAATGTTTAAATGCTGTGGGCTTCACGATCCAACCGATGGGTATTCTCAAAACAGATAAGACCTTGATTACCGGGTTTCCTATTTTAACCAGGATGGGATAGGAGATAAGTTTAAAAAGGATATACGCCCTGCGCAGGTCACGGTCCGACTTGATACGGAAAGCCGTCTTTGTATCTTCAAAATTAATTTCTTTCATGGTCGCAATATATGCTAATTATTATCTTTGATTTATGAAAAATGTCATCTCTGCTCCTTTAAACGCAGTCTCAGGTAGCATCCATATACCCTCCTCAAAGAGCATCTCTAACCGGATGTTAATTATTCGGTCCCTGGCAGGGTCGGAGACTCCCTTAGAAAATCTTTCGGAGAGCGATGACACTGTCTTGCTAAGTAAAGCCCTTGATACAGAGGGAGATGTAAAGGATGTGGGGCATGCGGGTACAGCCATGCGCTTCCTGACTGCCTTCCTCTCCACACAGCCGGGGCAGGTTACTTTGACGGGATCGCAGCGTATGAAGCAGCGTCCCATCGGACCCCTGGTGGATGCTCTAAAACAGGTGGGAGCCCGCATAAAATATTTAGAAAATGAGGGCTGTCCGCCACTCAGAATTGAAGGTGGAACATTGACCGGTGGAAGCATCGAAATTGAAGCGGGTATAAGCAGCCAGTTTATCAGTGCATTGATGATGATCGGACCGGTACTGGAGGGAGGGCTGACCATTGAGCTAAAAGGTAGGGTGGTTTCTGCTACTTATATAGAGATGACTCAAGCACTGATGAACCAATGTGGGGCAAAGGCTCGTTTTGATGGTAAAAAAATCACGGTGCCACAGGGCTCTTATACAGTGGAAGATTTCAGGGTGGAATCCGATTGGAGCGGTGCTTCTTACTGGTTTCAGGTGGCAGCACTTCTTCCCGGATCGGAAATAACATTGCCCTACCTGGGCGTGAAAAGCCTTCAGGGAGATGCTGTACTGGTACAGATTTTCGATGCACTGGGAGTTTACTCGACCTTCACTGAGAAAGGACTTCTGCTTCGTTCCCAAAAAAAGAAGTTGCCTGAATATTTTGAGTATGATTTTACGGGCTGTCCCGACCTGGTGCAGACCATGGCAGTCACCCTGTGTGCTCTTAAAATACCGTTCCGTTTTACCGGAACCATTACCCTGCGGGTGAAAGAAACTGATCGCATCGCAGCGCTGCAGACAGAATTAAAACGGGCAGGCTTTGTCCTGACAGCAGATTCTCATGGAGAGTGGCTGGAATGGGATGGAAGCCTTTGTGATCCTGAGAGTGATCCGCTTATCCGGACCTATCACGATCATCGCATGGCCATGGCCTTTGCGCCAATGGCCATCCTTCTGGGGAAGATTGCAATTGAAGATCCCGGTGTAGTGAGCAAGTCATATCCCGGGTATTGGACAGACCTGGAAAAGGCGGGTTTCCTTATAAACTAAGATTGCCCGGGTCGCTGCTTCTGAAAAAATTCCTTTAATAGTGTTGCTGCTTCCTTCTCCAGGATTCCTGAGCTATATTCGGTTTTTTTGTGCAACAGACTCTCTTCAAGGCGTGAGTATCCCTCCCGGGGATCGCTGGCTGCAAATATCATTCTCGAAAGTTGTGCCCATTTCAGGGCAGCGGCACACATTACGCAGGGTTCGAGAGTAACATAAAGTGTACAGTCTGTCAGGTACTTAGCTCCCAGGTAGTTGGATGCTGCGGTGATGGCAATCATTTCCGCATGGGCGGTTACATCGTTCAGCTGTTGGGTCATGTTATAAGCTCTGGCAATGATCCGCTTCTGGTTCACCACCACAGCTCCCACAGGGACCTCTTTCTGGTCCATGGCTTTACGAGCCTCCTTAAGTGCCTCATTCATAAAATATTCATCAGAAAATATGGGGTAGCTCATGCTTTAGGGTCTAAGTTTACTTTTCCTCTTAAAAGTTGCTAAATTTGCACCTCAATAAAGTTACAAAAATAGAATCTTATGTACAGGACACACAATTGCGGGGAGTTGAATATTAAGAATGCTGGAGAAGGAGTGACCCTTTCGGGATGGGTTCAGAAGTCTAGAGATTTGGGAGGGATGACCTTTGTGGACCTGCGCGACCGTTATGGGATTACACAATTGGTTTTTAATATGGAGACAGATTCAGGATTGTGTGAGCAGGCACGTAAGCTGGGAAGAGAATTTGTAATTAAGGCCCAGGGAAAGGTGACCGAGCGAAGCAATAAGAATCCGCAGATTCCAACTGGCGATATTGAGATCCTGGTGGAGAAACTGGATGTGCTGAACAGTTCAATTACACCTCCTTTTACCATAGAGGAGAATACTGATGGGGGAGATGACCTTCGAATGAAATACCGTTACCTGGATTTACGCCGGACTGTGGTCAGGGAGAATCTTCAGCTTCGTCACCGTATGGCCATTGAGATCAGGAAATACCTGAGTGAAGAGGGTTTCCTGGAGGTGGAGACACCTGTGCTTATAAAGTCGACTCCTGAAGGGGCCAGAGACTTTGTGGTGCCCTCCCGGATGAATCCCGGGGAATTCTATGCCCTGCCCCAGTCACCCCAGACCTTCAAGCAGCTGCTTATGGTGGCTGGATTTGATAAGTATTTTCAGATTGTCAAATGCTTCAGGGACGAAGACCTGCGGGCCGACCGTCAGCCTGAATTTACCCAGATCGACTGTGAGATGTCCTTTGTGGAGCGCGATGATGTGCTTGCAGCTTTCGAGGGACTGGCCAAACATCTTTTTCAATCCATCAAGGGTGTGGAGATCGATGGAGAGTTTCCTAAAATGGACTATACCGTGGCCATGAACACCTATGGAAATGATAAGCCTGATGTCCGCTTTGAAATGAAGATTAGCGAGATGTCGGAGCTGGTGAAAGGCTTAGGTTTTCAGGTCTTCGATTCTGTGGAGTATGTGGGGGGGGTCTGTGCCGAAGGCTGTGCCGGATACAGCCGCAAGCAGCTTGATGCGCTTACCGATTGGGTAAAGCGTCCCCAGCTTGGCATGAAAGGACTGGTATATGTGAAATACAATGAAGACGGAACACTGAAATCTTCGGTTGATAAATTTTATGATGAGGCCGCTTTAAAAGAGTGGGCAGAACTGTATGGAGCAAAACCCGGTGACCTGATCCTGGTTCTGGCCGGTGAGCGAGAACTGACCCTTAAGGCACTGAGCGAACTAAGGCTGGAGATGGGAGAGAGGCTCGGACTGCGTGATCCGAATGTCTTCAAACCCCTGTGGGTTGTGGATTTTCCCCTGCTGGAATGGGACGAGGATAGCAGCCGCTTCCATGCCATGCACCATCCCTTTACCAGTCCCTACGAGGAGGACCTGGAACTTCTCAGGACGGACCCTGGTAAAGTACGAGCCAAGGCCTACGACCTGGTGATCAATGGTGTGGAGATTGGTGGTGGTTCCATCCGGATCCATGATGAGGGACTGCAGAAGCAGATGTTTGACAAGCTGGGTTTCACAGAGGAAGAGGCCCGCAAACAGTTCGGCTTCCTTATGAGTGCCTTCCGCTATGGTGCACCTCCTCATGGGGGAATCGCCTTTGGCTTTGACAGGTGGGTGGCACTCTTCGCTGGCATCGAATCGATCAGGGATGTGATTGCGTTTCCGAAGAACAACTCCGGGCGCGATATGATGATCGACACGCCTTCCACCATATCAGGAGAGCAGCTTGATGAGCTGAACCTGAAGGTGGACTTGAAAGATTGATGATACAAGACCTTAGTATAGTAAGGGTATTTCTGTTTGCCTTTACCCTTTTTTCAGGGCTAAGTATTCATGCCCAGATACCCATTGAGGAGGGAGACCCTCCCAACCCAACAGATATCCCGGACTTCTACAGGTCCACCCTCTCCGATTTGGAAGCAGAGTTAGCTTATGTCCAGACAGGGAAGAAGGAGGTCATTGCCACCTCACCCGGCGGATTGCCCGTATATGCAGTCTTCTATGGGGAGAAAGCCGAATCTTCTTCCGTGGCTAACTACAATTCGGCTGTGGCAGCCAGAGAACCATCCGCTTATGCCTTAAAGGACAGCAGCAGGAGGCCTGTGGTATTCTTTCTGGGCCCGGTCCACGGTCAGGAAGTAGAAGGACTGGTGGGACTGATAAACCTGATCCATATTGCCGAAACCGGAAAGGATCATCGCGGCAGGGAGTGCCTGCAGCTGAAAGCCAAAATGGATCGCTGCAGAATCATCATCGTTCCCTGCGGGAATCCCGATGGACGTCTCAGATGTCCCTATGACAGTTTTTTGGGGCTTCCTACCCCCATTATGACCAAGTACGGACAGGGAACCAGAAAAGATGGATCCTCATGGGGCTGGCCCGGGGCGAAATCGGTGCATCCCATGAAAGGTGATGTGGGCATCCTCGGTGCCTATTTCAATGATGATGGTATTAATTTGATGCATGATGACTTTTTTGCTCCTATGGCTGAGGAAACTTCAGCCATCCTGGATCTTGCCAGGTCGGAGGCACCGGATATGACCGTCTCACTCCATTCCCATGAAAACAGGCCCCGGATTTTACAGGCCAGCTACGAGCCCTGGTTCATGAAAAAGCGAATTGATAGTCTTATCAGGCAGCTGAATCAGAGTTACTTAGATAAAGGATTACCCGGAGTGCCGCCCAACTGGCTGGGCAGACCGGAAGTGGAAGATGAGACTGCTCCTCCACGGGCAAGCTTTAACCTGATCAGCGCCCTTCACCAGGTTTCAGGATGCATGGCCTTTACTTTTGAGTGCAGTCATGGATGCATATCAGAGCGATTCCCGGAATCCTTTGTCAGCTATGAAGATATCCTCGATATTCAGCTGATCCTGTACGACGAAATCTTAAGTTATGCATTGGAGCAAAGAGTATACTGGTAATATAAGTTTGAACCAATAAATCTGAAGCAATGATAAAGTGGAATAACTCAGTTTTAATTCTTCTCCTGCTATTTAGCCTCCTGCTATTCTCTTGTACCGGAAACAAAACAGAACTCTATCACAGCATGGACAAAATTGATGCCCATGTGCATATCCGGACTACGGACCCGGCCTTCATGGAGTATGCCACATCGGAAGGCTTTAAACTGCTTACCATTAATACCCGTTCCAACAGCCAGGAGTACATTGATTCGCAGAAGGAGTATGCAATGAAGATGCAAAGTCTCTACCCAAAGGAAATCTCCTGGCTCGCCACCTTCTCTATGGAAAACTTTGAGGAAGCGGGCTGGGCGGACGGAGTGATCAGCCAGCTGCAGGAAGATCTGGATCAGGGGGCCATAGGCTTCAAGATATGGAAGGACATCGGGATGACATTTCAGGATAGCCTGGGTCGTTTCGTTCTTCTGGATGATCCCCTGTTCGAGCCTGTTCTGGAATTTATGGAGGCAAGTGGCTTGCCGCTCCTAAGCCATATTGGTGAGCCTCTTAATTGCTGGCTTCCCATTGATTCGATGACGGTGAACGGGGATAAATCTTATTTCAAAAATCATCCGGAGTACCATATGTATATGCACCCCGACTATCCTTCTCATGAAAGGCTGATGCAGTCAAGGGACCATGTTCTGGCAACTTATGCTGATTTGAACATGATTGGAGCGCATCTGGGAAGTCTGGAATGGGATGTGGATGTGCTGGCAGCACGACTGGATCTTTATCCGAATTTTGCGGTTGATCTGGCTGCAAGAGTGTGCCATTTTCAGGTTCAGGAGCGGGAGAAGGTTCGTGATTTTGTCATCAAATACCAGGACAGGATTCTTTATGCCACCGATCTCGGTGTTTCGGAAGAGAACGTGAATGACAGAATAAAGTGGGCAGAGAATGAATGGAGATCTGACTGGAGCTATTTTGCCACTGATAGCCTGATGAGCTCACGGAATGTGGAAGGCGAATTCAGGGGCCTGGATCTGGATGAAGAGGTGCTCCGTAAAATTTTCTATAGCAATGCTCATTTTTGGTATCCGGGGGCCTTTGAGTAGATTTCGTAGTACCAAAAGCGCATAAGATGGAACTTGATTTTAATGAGCTGAAGGTCTTCCTGGATGGGAAGGCACTGCAATACAATCATCCCAATTTCATTGAACTTGATCCCATTCAGATCCCACATTTGTATACAGAAAAAGAGGATATTGAAATCGCTGGATTTTTAGCAGCCTCTATTGCCTGGGGAAATCGGGTGTCTATTATTAAAAGTGCGCATAGAATGATGGATCTAATGGGCAACTCCCCCTATGACTTTGTATTGAATCACAGAGAAAAGCATCTTGAACGATTTGAGGGTTTTGTCCACCGCACCTTTTCTTCCACAGATTTACTCTACTTCCTTCATGCCCTGAAGCACCTTTATCTCAAAAAAGATGGTCTTGAGGGAGTCTTTAATCAACATCAAACTGCTACATCCTTGCAGGCAGCAATACATCATCTGAAGAAGGAATTTTTTTATCTGCCACATCCGGAGCGAACTCTGAAACACCTTCCGGATCCCCTGAAAGGATCTGCTGCAAAACGAATCAATATGTTCTTGAGGTGGATGGTCCGGAAGGATGATATGGGAGTAGATTTTGGCTTGTGGAAGGGCATAGCTCCATCAAAGCTCTCCTGCCCCCTGGATGTTCATACTGGAACTATAGCCAGAAAACTGGGAATGTTGAAGCGAAAACAGAATGATGCCAGAGCTGTGTATGAACTGGATCTTGTCTTACGGAGCTTTGATCCGGAAGATCCAGTTAAATATGACTTTGCGCTTTTTGGTCTGGGAGCAAGCGAAAAATTCTAATCGTGCAGCTTAATTCACAATAATTTGTGTATAACTTTGACGCTTTAAATTTTGGGGGGAATTTGATGCCATTTACTTTGTACCGATAAAGATGAAGTACAGAGAGATGTTAAAGATTACAAGAGAAGATAATCAATACCGGGTCGAGTTGTTTCAGGTGAACAGACTTAACACCCTGTTTTCGGATCTGGTAAAACAACAGCTATTTGAGCTGGTGCAGGAAAGCGGGGCATGCGTGGTTTTTAACCTGGAGGATATCAGATTTATAGATTCCTCTGGTTTCGATGCACTTCTGGAGGTAAGTGAGCATGCCAGGGAGCATGGCAGTAAATTTTCGCTATGTAACATCAGCGATGAGGTACGGGAGCTACTGATCCTGATGGAGCTGGAAGGCAGATTTGATTGCCTTACCTGTGCTTATACCCGGGAGAAAATCCTGGCGGTACTTGATTAGGCGCCGATCAGGGTAGCCGAGGTACAGTCCGTAATGGTGACTTGCGTATAGTCTCCTGGTTTCAGATCTTTCTTAGGGAATACAACAACCTTATTTTGCGAGGTGCGTCCGTAAAGCTGCTCCTTCGATTTTTTGGAGGTGCCCTCCACAAGCACTTCAAAGCTATGTCCCACATCCCGCAGCTTGCTTTCCAGTGAAAGTTTCGATTGCAGCTCAATAATCTCATTTAACCTGCGGGACTTGATCGCTTCGCTTACATCGTCCTTCAACTTTTCAGCGGCAAAGGTTTCGGGTCGTTCACTGTATTTAAACATATATGCAAAATCGTAATCTGCCCACTTCATCAGGCTGAGTGTTTGCTGATGCTCCTCTTCAGTCTCCCCACAAAAACCGGCAATGATATCGGTGGAGATGGTGGCATCGGGCAGGTAGCTGCGGATGGCTGTGATACGATCCATATAGTGTTCTCTTGTATACCTTCTCTTCATTCTTTCAAGCACGGTGGTACTGCCCGACTGCACCGGCAGGTGAATCGATCGGCATAGGTTGGGATGCTGCGCAATGACCTTTAACAGCTCATCTGACATATCCTTGGGATGTGAAGTGGCAAAACGCACTCTGAAAGCAGAATCTATTCCTGCCACCCTTTTAAGCAGCTTCTCAAACTTCAGCAGACTATCCCCTTCTTTCCAACGGTAAGAGTTGACGTTTTGTCCAATCAAAGTCACCTCCCTGTAGCCCTTGGAAAAGAGATCGGTGGCTTCACGAACAATGGATTCCGGGTCACGGCTCCGCTCCCTGCCACGGGTTCCGGGCACCACACAGTAAGTACAAAAATTATTGCAGCCCCGCATGATGGCAACGAATGAAGTCACGTGGTTGCGATCCATTCGCACCGGCCGGATATCCCCATAGGTTTCCTCCAGGGAAAGGATAGTATTAATCCCTTTCTGTCCGCTCTCCACCTCTTGTAGCAGTGCAGGAAGATCACGGTAGGCATCAGGTCCCACCACCAGATCAACCACGGGCTCATCTTCCAGCAGCTGCTCCTTGACTCTTTCGGCCATACATCCAATGACCCCCACCGATACCGCTTTATTCTGCTCCTTAAGTTTTCTAAATTCCTTGAGCCTGTTAAGTACCTTTTGCTCGGCATTGTCCCTGATGGAACAGGTATTGATCAGCACCAGGTCGGCTTCATTAAGGTCTTCTGTGACTTGATACTGGTGTTGTTGCAGAATGGCGGCAACCACCTCACTGTCCACCACATTCATCTGGCAGCCATAGGTTTCTATATATAGTTTGCGTTTTTGCATGGGTGCAAAGGTAGAAAAAAGACCATTGACCGACAATATGGACCCGTTTACCGATTTATACTTTCCCGGTAACAGGGGAGGCCCTATACTTGCAGAAGAAAGCAAATAATTATTTATAAATTTAAACAGATGAAAATGGGAGCAGGATTATTCTGGGGTGCGTTTTTACTCCTTCTGGGGGTGGCCCTTATTATCAAGGTGGTATTTAATGTTGATTTTCCGGTATTTAAAGTTCTTGTTGGAATATTCCTGGTGATGCTGGGTATCAAGGTACTCTTCGGTAAAACCTTTATCTCGGAACATCATTTTAAAGCGGAGGAGACCATATTCAACGAACGGGTTTACGACAATCCGGAATCAGGTAAGGAATATACCGTACTGTTTGGCAAGGGAGTATATGATTTCACCAATGTGGATCTGGAACAGGGCAGTTTTCGGGTCAAGGTAAGCACGGTATTTGGCGGTACCCAGATTATTATTCCGCGGGATAAACCAGTACGGATTCAGGCAGATGCTGTTTTTGCCGGCGCTGAACTACCCAATGGGAACAATTCAGTTTTCGGGACAAGCATCTATGAGAGCGAATCCTGGAGCGCCGATACGGCCTCCATTGATATCAAGGTGGAAGTGGTTTTCGGCGGTGTTCAGGTGATCGAGCGCTGATTGCTTTTTTTAAAGAGCGGCATTTTTCTATTTTTGTAGTAAATATTGAATAGGAATTATGTCAGGACACAGCAAATGGTCGACCATCAAGCGCAAGAAAGGCGCCAATGATGCCAAAAGGGGAAAACTCTTCACCAAATTAATCAAGGAAATTACAGTAGCTGCCAGCGTAGGGGGCACCGATGAGGAGTCCAATCCCAGACTTCGGTCGGCGGTTCAGAATGCCCGGGGAATGAATATGCCCAAGGATACCATCCAGCGGGCCATTAACAAAGCTGACCGCGACAACTCTTCCTTTCTGGAACTTAGCTTTGAAGGGAAGCTTCCTCACGGGGTTCTTGTTTTCATCGATAGTCTCACCGATAACAGAAACAGGACCGTCAGCAACGTCAGGTCAATCTTTACCAAGCGTGGCGGAGAACTGGGGACCAACGGTTCACTCTCTTACATGTTCGATCGAAAGGGAATCATCAGTCTGACCAAAGGGGACCTGGATCCCGACGAGTTCGAGCTGGAATTAATCGATGCCGGTGTAGAAGAGATAGAACTGGAAGATGATATTTTTATGATCACCACTCCCATGGAGGAATTTCATAGTGTCCAGTTAAAACTGCAGGCTTTGGGCGTGGAACCCGAAAGTGCTGAATTACAAAGGATTCCCAATGATACCCTGGATCTGACCCTGGAACAGGGGGTACAGATTATGAAGATTATTGAGGAATTTGAAGACGATGATGATGTTCAGTCCGTCTATCACAATGTGAATGTAAGTGATGAGCTTAGCGAGGCTATGGAGTAGCCTCTTCCTTTTCTTCCGAATCTGTCCGGTTTTCCTTTAATCCTTTGTTGATTAATCTTACGGAGAAGGTAGTTACCCCGATGACTATTCCGGCCATGGCTGCGGTTCTGATCAGGTGATCGGGATCGGACCAGTTAAAAAAGATCATGGTAGGACCGCATATGATTAACAGGACAACAGCGAAAATTGGAACCCTTCTCATTTTGAACCTGGTAAGACCCAGGCCTATGGCAAACAGACCAACAAAGCTGCTTCCAATACGCCTGTAAAACTGTTCATCCTGAAACTGACTGAGAAGCTTGATCCAGACCTGTTCATCTGTCCCCTGCATACTGGTTTCCATACCTCTGGCCAGTTCCTGGTAGAGTTCTATCCCCGCAAGACCCATCATAAGGAATCCAACTGAAGCTCCCAGCAACCAGAGGGCATTCACATAGTGAAAAATCTTTAATCTACGATGAAAGAGCAGCAGGTAAGGTGGAATCGCCAGGAAAGTAATAATGGAGGTAAGCAACCAGGCCCAAACGCTTATCTGCAGATTTTTGTAGTGGTTAGAGAGATAGGCAAGGTCCTCCTGCAATGTGGCATAGGGACTTACAAAATTGAAATCCAGCAATAAAGAGGTCACGTAGCTGGCTACAGCCAAAATCATGGCAAAGCCGGCGAGCACCTCTCTTCGTCTCTGTATTTTGCGCAATACCACCTGCATTGAGTGAATGTAATCAATTTATTAATTGTATGACAAACAGAAAGCAATTTTGATTAATTTTGTCACCACAAATTGACAGGATGACACGTTCCTTACTTTTTATCATATGTTTCTCCTTTTCACTAAACCTTGTTATGGCGCAGGGAGGTCAGTCCAGTAGACAGGAGGATCTTTTAAAGACATTGCAGGAAGGGGAATCTGGTGACCGGTTTACGCTTGAGGTGGACAGTCTGCTGGTGTCTAATTACGCCAAAATGATTGCAAAAAATATGCGTTCTTCGGGCATTCCGGGATATCGAATCAGGATCTATTCTGAAAGTGGAATAGGTGCCAAGAAAGAGCAGCAGCAGGTGAGGGCCAGATTTCTCTCTCTCTTCCCGGGAATGGATGCATACAATCGATATGACGAACCCTTTTTTAAAGTCTACGTGGGTGATTGCCGCACCAAGAGTGATGCCTTGAAATTGAATGACCGCATCAAGAGAGATTTTCCGAATCCAATTGTTGTACTTGACTATATTAATCTGAAACCTGTTGATTAGAGGAAGTAGAGAATGACAGATGAAGTAAAACACAAGTGTGGAATTGCGTTGGTTCGCTTGCTAAAGCCACTGGAACACTATCAGCTTCAGTATGGCTCCTGGAGGTATGGTTTGGAAAAGTTATACCTGTTGATGGAGAAGCAGCGGAACAGGGGTCAGGATGGAGCCGGAGTGGTTAGCCTCCGAATGGATACACCCCCGGGAAAGAATTATTTCAATCGCCGGCGGGAGACGGGTTCCTCAGCCATCAATGAAATCTTCAAAAAGATCTACTCCAGCTTCGAGGAAGCGGAAAAATTGAATCCGGATACCTTTAACGACCCCAATTGGGCCAGGTCAAATTTGCCCTTTGTGGGTGAAGCATACCTTGGACATCTCCGTTATGGAACTTTTGGTTCAAATAACATAGCCAATCTTCACCCTGTGATGCGGGAAAACAACTGGCGCACCCGTAATCTGGTATTGGCCGGGAATTTTAACCTGACCAATGTGGATGAATTATTCGATACCCTGGTCGAGCTGGGACAGAATCCTAAGGAGTATTCGGATACTGTGACCATGTTGGAGAAAGTAGGGCATTTCCTCGACGAGGAAAACCAGCGTTTGTTTGATCACTATAAGTCCCAGGGTTTTACCAATGTAGATATTACTGAACAGATCGGAAAGAATATCGATGTATCGAAGGTCCTGGAGGTTGCCAGCAAAAGATGGGACGGGGGATATACCGTGGCCGGAATGCTGGGTCATGGTGACCTGTTCGCCATGCGGGATCCCTGGGGAATCAGACCGGCCTTCTATTACCACGACGAAGAAGTGGTAATTGTAGCTTCAGAACGTCCGGTAATTCAAACAGCCATGAATGTGCATTTTGATCGTGTGAAAGAACTGCCTCCCGGACATGCACTGGTGGTGAAAAAGGACGGGGAGATCTCCGTCAATCGTATCAGGGAAAAGCAAGAGAGGAAATCCTGCTCCTTCGAAAGAATCTATTTTTCAAGGGGAAGTGACAAGGAGATATACAGGGAACGGAAGAAACTGGGTGAGCTCCTGGTTCCCCAGATTCTTGAAGCCATCGATTACGAGGTGGACCAAACCGTCTTTTCATTTATTCCAAACACAGCAGAGTCTGCTTTTTATGGAATGATTAAGGGGGTTGAGGATCATATGGTTGTAAAGAAGATGAACGAGCTGATCAAGCTAAAGGGGAAATGCAGCCAGGAGGATATTTTAAAAATAATGACCGAGCGGGCCCGTATTGAAAAGGTGGCCATAAAGGACCTGAAGCTTCGAACTTTTATATCGCAGGACAAGGGACGGAAAGATATGGTTAGCCATGTGTACGACATCACCTATGGAACCATACGGAGGGGCGAGGATAACCTGGTCATTATTGACGACAGTATCGTCAGGGGTACAACACTTAAACAGAGTATTATCAAAATACTTGACAGGCTGGATCCCAGAAAGATTGTTGTGGTCTCCTCCTCACCTCAGATCAGGTACCCCGACTGCTATGGCATTGATATGGCCAAGCTGAGTGATTTTGCGGCATTCCAGGCAGCCATTGAACTGCTTAAAGAAAACGAGATGCAGCATGTGATTAATGAGGTATATAAGAAGTGTGATCAGCAAAAGGACCTGCCGAAAGAGGAATATGTCAACTATGTGAAGGATATCTACAAGCCCTTTACCCGGCAGCAGGTGAGCAAGAAGATTGCAGAGATGCTTACTGATTCAGATGTGAAGGCTGAGGTCCAGATTGTATACCAGAGCATAGAAAATCTGCATAAGGCGGTGCCTGATGATCTGGGTGACTGGTATTTTACCGGAGACTATCCCACTCCGGGCGGTAACAAGGTGGTTAGCAACTCTTTTCTGAACTACATACACGGAATCAATACGCGGGCCTACTAGCTTATTTCCGTTTGTAAATGCGGAAACGGGTATTCAGTTTTGCCAGCTTAAGGTTTCTTCTTCGGATATTCTTTATTTTTTGTAAGGCCTTGGGCATATAATTCAATACATGCCGTTCTATTTTTGCCTTGTAGAGGTCATTGACCGTAATCATAATTCCGGTCTCTTCCACATCACCAAAGCCCTTGTTCAGAACAGTGCCAAAGGTCTTCATGGAGGGTGAAAGATTCATATAGGCATTAATCAGGGGAGGAATGTTTTCACCTAATGCCCGCACTTCTTTAGAAAGGATTTTGTAATTCTCTTCATAATTCTGACCGGTAAAGATGGCTGTAAGTTTGGCCCTGTCTGTCGCCATTTTTAAAGGATCTTTCGGCGTGACCAGTCCCTCATTATCAGGAAAGTGTTTGTTTAGAAAGAAGAGGATCATATCCCTGGCCAATTGATGATAATGCAGGTACATGGTCACCTTCCCGAACAAGTATTTCTTATTGGGATAATCCAGAACCAGGGCTCCCAGTCCGTCCCAGAGATTGTCCAGGGCATAAAGTCCCTTTCGTCTTAGGGAGGTGGATTGATACTTGGGCTGTACAAAGGAACGTCCCAGTTCAATCATATGGGGAACATAGTTGCTCACAAAGTCCTCAGAAAAACTGAAGAGTTTGGATGTGGCCAGCTTCACCTTCCCGTTCTTAATGCATTTGCTGGGATCGCAGATAAAAAAACGGTATCCGCCCAGGATGGCGTCTTCATCAGGATCCCAGACAATCAATTGCTGGTAGGCATTCTCTCCTGTATCGTATTCATCCAGGTCGCATTCCAGCCCTGTTCCTCCACCGGCATTCCGGAAGGAGAGTTCCCTGAGCCGTCCGATCTCCCGCAGGATATTAGGAGCATTTTCGGCATTAACTATATAGATTTTATTTCCTCCCTTGTTGGTTTTCCGTATAAAGCGATCTTTTGACAGCTCCTCTTTAAGGATATCCTGGGGAACCGGGGGAATAATATCTTTCATTTCCATGATCGAAAGCTTATTTATTTATATCGCTGAACTCACCCTCCGGGGTCTCAACCAGGGAATAAGCATAATCCTTTACCCGGGCAGCCCATTGAACAGGAGTAAAACGCTTATCAAAGGTTTGATAGGGAATCGGTTTCCCAAAGGTAATCACAAAATGCTTGTTCCGGTGCTTGTATGATTCGTTGGGAAGAAAGAACATCTCAATGTTGGTTTTAATCCCCAGAAACTTCCTGATATTGGCCAGGTTGTAAAAGAAATTGGAGCATCTGCCGGATACATGCATGGGAATGATATCCCTCTTGGACTGTTTAGCTTTGGTAATGATGCTTTTCTGCCATTTTGTATCCCGGATGATCCCTTTTTTTCTCCGTGAAACCAGTCCGGCCGGAAAAGACATCACCTGTTCGTCGGATTCAAAAATGGCATTGATCCGGCGCACATTATCCATGGCCTGGGCCCCGTGCTTATTGATGGGCACAAAGATTCCGTCCATATTTTTTACATTGGTAAGCAGGTCGTTCACCAGGACTTTCAGATGGGGGTAGTTTTGGGATAGCTCACTGATAATCATCATGCCATCGAATCCGCCCAGGGGGTGATTGGACACGAAAATAAAACGTCCTTCGGTGGGAAGGCTTTCTTTCCCTTTTACCTCCAGAGTCACATTGAAGGCCTCTATAGAAGCCCTGGCAAAATCCACATCCTTCTTATAGCCATGGTTATAGAGAATGGGATCATTTATGAAATCGATCCGGAGCATCCGGGAGAGAAAACGGTAAACAAAGTCTGGGATCCAGCGACCCACCTTTGGATTTTTCCCCATTAATAAATCCTTGATAATGATGGGCTTAAAGTTTTTTTTGTGTGTCGCTTCGTCCATAGATTTTCAAAATTGGGGCCTGCCGCCCCATAGTGCAAAGACAAAAGTATTAAAAGATAAGTTATTAACAAAGTGGGGAAAAGTGGGATGAAATGGTACAAAGTGGGGAAAAAGTACTACTTTTACCGTTAAACCTGTGAAAATCGTATGATTACGTTTATAGGAGACTATACAGTAAGACTTGATTCCAAGGGACGGCTTTCTTTTCCGGCTGCTTTCAAAAAGCAGAGCAGGGAGGCTGTTCAGGATGGTTTTGTGCTGAAACGTGATCTGTTTGAAAACTGTTTGATCATGTATCCCATGGAGGAGTGGGAGCGGCAAAATAAGATCATTCGTTCAAGGACCAATCCATACAACAAGGAACATGCACGTTTTCTCAGGATGTTTTTCTCCGGGACCGCAGAGGTATCCCTGGATGCCAATAACAGAATGCTTCTTCCAAGGCGATTGATGGAGTATGCGGGAATCAGTGATGAGGTAGTGCTTGCAGGGCAGTCGGGAAAGATTGAGATCTGGGCTTCGGATCTCTATGGAAAGGTCAGCCTGGCAGACGATGATTTTGCAGCTATGGCGGAGAAAATATTAGGCGGATCAATAGATGAACTGGAAAAATAATGGGCTATCATAAGCCAGCATTATTGCATGA
>PVMS01025561.1_pt1 | contig 16163 bp, 13 predicted proteins | sample 1853461 | NCBI WGS metagenome assembly PVMS01 (sample SAMN08582032, study PRJNA380276) | Marine sediment metagenome, whole genome shotgun sequencing project. | isolation source: ocean sediment barecode stripped | collected 2017 | reverse complement strand
TTCCATTACGTCTTCCGCCATGCAGTTTCCCTATGCAGACTGCGTCATCAATCTGCTGGATACGCCCGGTCACGAAGACTTCTCGGAAGATACCTATCGAACACTGACGGCGGTGGATTCGGCCCTGATGGTGATCGACTGCGCGAAAGGGGTGGAGCAGCGAACGATCAAGTTGATGGATGTCTGTCGCCTTCGCGACACACCTATAATGACTTTCATTAACAAGCTGGACCGTGACGGGCGGGAGCCGATCGATCTGCTCGACGAGATCGAGTCGGTGCTCGAGATTGAATGCTCACCGGTAACCTGGCCGATCGGCATGGGGCGTTCGCTAATCGGCGTCTATCATCTGCTGCAGGACAAGATATACCTTTACTCCCATGCCGGGCGCGGCCGAGTCTCGGATATCGAGGTTATCGATGGTCTGGCGTCAGCAGAGGCCACCGAATTACTTGGCAACGATGCGGCAAGCTTCAGAGAGGAGATCGAACTCGTCAAAGGCGGTTGTCCCGAACTCAACATTGAAGACTACCTCGCTGCGAAACAGACACCGGTATTTTTTGGTTCAGCCATTTCAAATTTCGGCGTCAAAGAACTGCTGGACGAATTTGTCGCCAATGCGCCGCCACCGGGTCCACGTGAGAGCGAGTCGCGTACGATACAGCCGAATGAAGAAAACCTTAGTGGTTTCGTGTTCAAGATTCAGGCGAACATGAATCCTGCTCACCGCGACCGCATCGCATTCATGAGAATCTGTTCCGGTAAATTTAAAAAAGGCATGCGAGTAACACATGTACGTTCCGGCAAGGAAATGAAAATTTCCGATGCGATTACTTTCATGGCGGCGGATCGCCAGCACGCCGAGACCGCGTATTCGGGCGACATCATCGGCCTGCATAATCACGGCACGATCAACATCGGTGACAGTTTTTCGGAGGGCGAGGAAATTCGATTCTCCGGCATCCCGAATTTCGCACCGGAGATCTTCAAGCGCGCCGTATTGAAGGACCCGTTGAAACTCAAGTCTTTGCAAAAGGGCCTTGCGCAATTGTGCGAGGAGGGCGCCACCCAGTTATTCAGACCGCTCCGAAACAACGATCTGATTCTCGGCGCGGTTGGTCCTCTGCAATTCGACGTCGTCGAATATCGATTGCGCGACGAGTACAAAGCGGACTGCATATTCGAACCAATCAATGTCGCAACCGCCAGATGGGTCGAAGGCGACGACAAGACATTGGGAGAGTTTCAGAAAAAGGCGCACGACAACCTTGCGCTCGATCATAGCAAAAGTCTCGTTTACATCGCGCCGACCAAAGTGAACCTGAGCCTCACAGAGGAGCGCTGGCCGGATATCATATTCCGTGAGACTCGGGAGCATTGAGCCGGGCAATGAGTTCGCCGAAAATATTCAGTAGGCAGGTAATGGCGTGGGCGCTCTACGACTGGGGCAACTCGGCGTTCGCATTGAGTGTGCTTGCCGTTCTTTTCCCCCTGTTCCTCGACAGCTATTGGAGTGTTGGTGACGAAGGGGCCACAGTCACTGCACGACTCGCGCTGGTCACTTTCTCCGCCAGCGTCGTGGTCTCGCTGTTGGCACCGATCCTCGGTGCAATCGCTGACAGCGGTGGTTACCGAAAACGATTTCTTCTCGTGCTCGTCGTCCTCGGTGCGGTATCGACGGCCGCATTAAGTCTGATCGACCAAGGCGGTTGGGTCTGGGCGCTGGGTCTGTTCATGCTTGCGTCCGTTGGCTATTACAGCGCCAATGTCTTTTATGACTCGTTAATTGTCGACATTAGCAGCCCAAGATATTACAGCCTGGTTTCCTCGTTCGGATTTTCACTGGGATATTTTGGTGGCGCATCGCTGCTCGCATTACATTCCTGGATGCTTTACTCACCGGGAACCTTTGGATTTTCTGACAACGTACAGGTCGTCAAATTCGCGTTCGTTACCGTCGGCATCTGGTGGCTCGTCTTTCTCATGCCGCTGATGTTTATTGTTCGCGAGGGTAAAGCGGCCAGTGCCGGCGGCGACGGCACCATAAGGGCCGCCTACCAGGCACTGATGGATACGTTTCGTGAGATCAAAAAATATCGCAATGTCCTTATTTTCCTGATCGCTTACTGGTTGTATATCGATGGTGTATTCACGGTCATATTCATGGCAGTCAATTTCGGCCAGCGTCTCGGATTCGGCGCGTTAGACCTGGTCAGGGCACTGTTGATAACAAATTTCGTCGGTTTTCCTGCGACCTTTGCTTTCGGTGTGCTCGGTCACCGCTTCGGCGCGAAAAACATGATCTACGTTGGTCTCGCCGTTTATGTGGGCGTTGCCTGCTGGGCGGTTTTTATTGACGACGTATGGCAGTTTTATGCCATGGCAATACTGATCGGTCTCGTTCAAGGCGGCGTTCAAGGGATGAGCCGTGCGCTCTACGCATCGTTGATCCCAGCCGACCGGTCCGGTGAGTTTTTCGGCTTCTACAACATGCTTACAAAGTTCGCCCATATACTCGGCCCGTTCCTCGTCTTTATCGGTACGATGATCACCGATGCGCCACAAATCATCCTGGCGATCCTGTTACCGGTATTCATATCCGGCGGGCTCGTTCTGACGCGCGTGAAATAGGCAGACAATAGCCAATCATTAAATGAGCTAGTTCGACTCTGCTACTACCAATTCGACCTCGTCGTCCGGCTCTTTTTCCTTCAGGTAAGGCATTCTGGCCATTTCCAGGGAGCTCTCGGCGAGATCGTGTACGAACACGTTGAAATGCAGACCGACCAACCCCTTGTCGTCGACCCCGAGAAAGACTCGCGATTGACCCACTTCTGCCAGCGTCAGCAGTGACAGGCTCTGAAGCTTGCTAACGCGGGCCAGAGCACTTGCGTCCTCGACATCAAAATCGGCAATCGGTTGCGACCAATCGTCTGCGTACGCAATTTCCCCGACTGAATGGGACAGTTGCCAGCGTGAAGGGAACAACGACTCCGTGTGAAGCGGGTCAACAGAGAGTGTTAGGAACGGCCATGCTTCACTGTCCGTACTGGAATGCGTTTCTTCGTCAGCAATGGCTGCTGCAGGCTGCAGCATACTGATCGTCAAAAATGCCATCCAACTGGCTTTATGCATGACGTCACTCCCTGTAATTAGCACGTCATTCGGACCATTCAATCGATGTTGATATTCGTGGTTTCAATCTGCCAGAAAGCATTACTGATATCGTTCGGCTGCATCACGCCTGAGACAAAGAGTCGAGTCGGTTTTATGTAAGGTGGCGGCAGCTTGCACCCATCCAAGCAAGACCAGAAAGCGGACGCTCCAGACGGGTGGTCATATTTACGCAGGTCGCTGGAACTGTGACGGACTGCATGATTGCGCATCGCGTTGGCCCTAGGATCGGTATCAACGTCGTCTTTCCGGGCAGCAGGTGAACAATTTGTGGGACATGATCAAAAATTTGGTGGTCGTAGCGATCCTTGGCTGGGTCGCCTGGTACGCGTATTCGCAATTGCAACCCGTTCCATCAGTCGCTGACAGCACCGTCGAAGGCGCCTCATTCAACTGCAGAAAGGCGCTCGCCATGCTTGCAGACGACTACAATTGCAGGGATTCCAGTACTTGCACTATGACGTCCGATGAAACAGACGATCTAAGACAACGCGAAACAGACATCGAAAAAAATTGTAACTAAGGGCGTTACTCCTTCGCCTACACACTCACCGATTTCGCTGGCTGCTATGCAATTGACAGCAGCTGGCAGATAAGACACCACAAGACAGCGTGATGGCTCCCGGCAATAGCGCCTCGCACTGTGAAGTGGTTCTCAGTTCACTCCTTTAGCAGGAGCAAGTGATCCCATTTTTGTGAATGACGCCTCATATATGGCACGGCTTTGCCCGCATATTCTGGTCTCGATCAATCATATTTAAGCGGAGAGCTTAGTCATGCAGCTATTTACCATTGTCTTCGAAAGAATTCCGATAGTGTGGTTCCTGTTAGGTCTGCTGTTCAATGCAGCTGGCCTGTATCTGGGCTTCGAATTTTCACTGGCCTTCGCTTACATGTTCGTTGGATGGTTTTGCTGTGCATACGGATTAGCGCTTTTCGCGTTTCGGTTCCGAGAGCGACCAAGAACAACGGCAGCAACAACTTTGTCTCCAAATTTCGTGCAGGCAGGGGCTACGGTCGTAATGCCTGTAGCACCGGACGATGAAAATGAGCCCGCGCCGGAGCAATCGAACGCCGAATAATCGGCGTCCAAGGTGGGGTTGGGTGTAGAGATCCCAGCCCCTGCAAATTGCCTGTAGGGCATCGCGTTTCGAACATGCAGGTCCGTTATCGGCCGATAGCGGATCCAATTTTCAGCAATTCTCGGAGAGATCAAACGTCCGCTATGCCCGCGAAAGCGGACATTCAGCCATTATTGCCAAGAGAGAGCGCTGCTGACCCACAGCGGACATCGCAATGCACACGTATCTGGCACGTCGCTGCAACGATGTGTTGACAGTTCTTAGAAAATTTGCCCTTTTATCATTTTAACGGTGCTTACAAGCATTTCGTAACTAGTATCTTCGCTTTCGTCATCTGTTTTTGCATATGACTCATCTGGCTCGTTTTCTGGAGTTATGACCTCTTGCAGAGTTGTCAGACAGCGCTTTAATGGTGTTTCATCTTGCAGACAAAATGAATTAATACTTGCGGATAGCGACGTTATAGCCTGAGTAAATAGTGTTTTTTTTCGTGTGCCCAGCGAAGCCTTCTCTTGTTCAAGAAGCTCAAGTATTTTATCGGCTACCTCCTTCTGGAGGGCCCCATCAATTTTGCCCCAGCTTATCTTTTGAAGGCAATGGTCAAGTTGATTCATGCCGCGATTACGCCCTGAATCGCTTCCCAATAGTTCGAGCAGCACGTAGCGCAGCAAAACCTCGTAACTTTGCTTTTCCATGCAGAGCCCTGGCGGCAGCTCGAGCGTGTGAATGGGAAAATCGTCGCGATCCCTGATTTCCTGTAAGACCTTGGCACCGTCCTGATATACCTTGTAGCGCACGTCTTTGTGTTCACCATATTTCAGCAGTACCGTGCTATCCGTCCAGTCCTGAATCACTTTTGTAGCCATCATCTTGTCCTCGACATAGCTGCGGAATCGGATGCTTCAGAGGCGCCTCGTGGCATTGATTCCGGACACCCTACATATTTACTGCAATGGCTGTGCCAATGGAGAATCTAAATGATAAAACAGCGATAACCTACTGACAATACGATCAATTTGATCTTCCGTTAGTCCCGGCAACAATGTCCCCGGGTTACCAAAAATGTCAGCCTTTGACACAGGTTTCAGGGGAATGGCGACAACTGCTTTACATAAAGAAAACAGCGGTAGACGCCGTCTATGCAAGAAACTAGATAGAGGTTCTATTGAAAGGCAATGTTTGCTTCTGGCCGGCAGCAGACAGTTATTTCTGAGATTTTCTCTTTGATCGAATGACCACTTTCGGGAACAACGGACATCACATTGAGATCGCAATGCACTATTGCCTGCCCTTTTTGTCCATACATATTCATATAGTGAATATGATGCCAACGCGATGTTCGGGTATCGTACGAAGCAGTGCGCTCGCAGCAACATGCCACGACGGTCCGGTTGATCACCACTGTTCGAGCGCGTTGGGGGACACCATGATTCGACGATATATTTTGAATGCAAGCCTTCTGACTATCGTGGCATGCGCTACAACTGATCCGAAGCTCCCGGAAACTGTTGCATCCGCAGATCAGCCGAAGACAGAAAATGCACCGGCATCTTCAACTGGACCTGTGGAAGTCGCTGAGATACCGGAGGTGGCCAAGGTGACGGACATACCGGTTCGCGATAAAGTCGTCTGCAAAATGGAGAAGAGAACCGGCACCAACAGGGCAACAAAAGTTTGCCGTACCCGTTCGAGTATCAATAGGTCGACGGAGGAGGGCAAGAAGGCCTTCGACGACCTTCGAAGATCACAGGTTGAGTATTAACGCAGCCGTCGGCTGATTTTATTCAGGCGACTTATTCGTAGAATTTGTGGCTGCCGATTTTCGCCACCAGCGTCTTGCTTTGTGACCAACGCGGGTTAATGCGTTCGGCATGATAAAACAGGGCCCCGGGCACTTTAAGTGCTTCTTGTTTGTCATAGGCAGCAACCGCTACCTTTGTCGCTTGTTCCCAGGGGACTCCCTTCGGTTTTTTCAGGGCGTTTAGCTCCGTCCACGAAAAAGCACCGACATAGCGTCCCCGAATCCTGTCCCAGCGCTGTTCATGCACGACCGTGCATACGGAGTCCGGGAATCGCTTCGAGGTGACGCGGTTCATGGTGACTTCGGCAACGGCAAACTGGCCCGTTACTGATTCACCGCGCGCCTCGAAGTAGATATTGCGTGCAAGACAAGTCAAATCAGCATGGCGTTGCTGCTCTGCAGCGATGCGAATGTGATCTTCGTAGGCGAAATGGAAAATCATGCCGAGCGCGACGAACGGCAGCCCCATCAACGCAAAAAAAGTCACATCGTTGACGTGTCGGGTCAGCCAGTACAGCGACGAATTTCGTCGCAGGTGTGCCACCAATATATGCATTTTGTATTGTAGTGTTCTAAACATAGAATCGTCGCGGTTAGTTTTCGCCTGTTCCCGACCAGGCAAGTGTTGGGGGTGGGTTAATTCGGGTAACCCCTTGTTATTCTTGTAGACAGAATGTGACAGAAAAAGTCGTTTTCGTCGTCGCTCTGTACCCCGTTTTCGAGGTAGAACTGCGTCGCGGCTTATGTAAGGAAGCCGATGAAATGGGGTTTTTTAGCGTATTGCCTGGAAAAATCGCGGTCCGAGCGCGGATATATTTCCTAGGGTTTAAATTGATTAACGGCGGCTTTGAGAGATGCGATCGCAGCTGCGTCCGGTGTCGTGTAGCGTGCAAGTAGATAGTGTTCGGTTACGCGTTCGGCGTCGTCAGCGAGTTCTTCCCGGTCTTCGCCCAGGCGAACTGCATAAGCGAGTGGTGTTTCACCGCGGTTCGGTGGCAGTCCCGCTTTTTGCGTAAACTTCCTGTAGAGAATGGCGGCCTGGTCCTTAGGTGGTGGCCGATACCGCGCCATGATAATCAAGCTGATGATGCCGATGAGGGCGGCGACCAGGAACGTCATGGTCAACATCATCTTTCGCCAATCGGGCTCTTCCATGCCGAGCCATTCGAGGAAGGATTCCTGCTGATCCGGGCCGTAACCGAGGATCCAGTCGTTCCACTTGGCATTTAGCGCATCCCAGGTTAATCCCATACTATGCAGCCACGCGAGCGGTGTGCTTAGGCCCCAGATTGCACCCAAACCCGACATCATTGCACCGGTCATGCCGGATTCGATGCGTTCCGGCGCGACTGCCGCCGTCGGGTCGACGCGGTGCCAGCCACGGTTCGGGAGCCACACTTCCGTCCATGCATGGGCATCGGATTGTCTGACTATCAGGTAGGACCCCAGCGGATTTAGCTCGCCGCCCTGATAACCCAAAACGATGCGAGAGGGAATGCCGGCCGCTCGCATCATCACGGCAAACGCCGACGCATAGTGCTCGCAAAATCCCTCTTGCGTATCGAACAGGAAACGATCGACGGGGTTGCGGCCAAGCGCCGGCGGCTCAAGCGTGTAGTAGAACTCTTCGTTGTGAAACTTGGCGAGTACTTCCGTAATGAACGCTTCGTCACTGCCGGCTGCCAGACGCATCTCTTGGGCAAGCTCGGCGGTGCGTGGATTGCTTGCAACCGGCAAGTCCGTGTACCAGGAGCGGAAAAATGGCGCGAGTTGCGGGTCGACTTGATACTGCGTGTAAGACGTTACGTTGTACACCATACGCTGATCGATTGGCTGCTCCTTTGCGAGCTGGAATTGCCGACCCATAAAGACGTCCTTTCGCGACCACGCCTGTGAAATGTCCAGGGCAAACACCCATTGTTGCCGGGTCGGCTCCAGCGTTACCTGGTAACGAACAGGATCTCCGCGGACAATTATCCTATCTCGGGCAGCGGGATCCCGACTCGGTTCCGGCCCGGACCAGGTCCGGCCGTTGAATTGGTACAGAACCAAACCACGCCAGTACTGGTCTCTCGGCTCCGGGACGGCGCCTTCGAAGTTGACTCTGAAAGCGACTGCGTTCGACAGAGACAGCGAACTGATATCGCCCGGACTCATGCGGTCGCTCAGTCCGGAAGTAGCCGAGCTGGTATCGACGGGAATAGCCCAGAATGGTGTCGATATTCTGGGAAACAGAATCCACATCGCAAGCATCAATGGTGCCGCGTACAGGATGAGTCGGGTGCCTGTCTTGAAACTTTGCTTGATGCTGGTCTCGCCGCCGTCATTGGCGAGCGACATCCTTAGCCAGGCCGTCATCGTCAGGACGACGGCCAGAAGCAGGTACGGCAGCGACCATACGAATTGCTCTCGAAGCAGCGACGCCATGACCAGAAAGATCGATATAAATAACAATACGAACTGGTCCCGGCGCTTGCGGGTCTCGAGTAGTTTTAAGGCGGCCATGATGGCCAACAGTGCTGAGCCGGGCCCGACGCCACTGACAGACTCATAGGATGTGAGGACGCCGAGGAAACAGATAAGTGCGAGAGCCACGCGAATCCAGGGACGCGGCAGTGCGCGGCGCCGGCGCTCGATCTCGAATCGCCAGATGCCGCAGATCAGAAATGCGCCGGTGATCCAGAGGGGCAGGTACTGGATATGCGGCACAACTGAAAAGCCGAGTGCCGCGAGCGTCCAGGGCAGACTGGCCAGCAGGGAACCGTCGGTGCCTGTCCGTTTAGCCATGCCGATCGCCGCCCTTGAAAAGTGCGAGTGATTCCAGGCAAAGATGGCGATGCGACTCGCCGTGTGCGGGCGGGAACTCGCTGCCCGGAATCCTCACGCCGTAATCGCGTTGTGTCGTGTCCGCATCGATGATCCATCGCGTAATCACCGACAGCCGTTTCTCCACCTCGTCTTCGTCGACGTGTTCGAAGTCGAACCACTGGCTGCTGGTGTCGGCGCCCGCAAACTGTTTTGAGAAGAGTTCACCGGTGCGTGCGTAAGCCTTCCAGGCGACATGTCGTGGCGAATCGCCCTCATGAAATTTTCTCAGGCCGGCAAAGTCTTCCTCGCCGCGTGCGTCGTGTTGCCGATGGCCCTGTGCGGTCTGAGTCGGCGGTGGCTCTGGCGCATGATCTGCGGGCCTCGGATAGACCAGCCCTTTCAGGTCCATGTGCAACCAGGCCCAGGAACGAAACAGCTCGAAAGGGAAGAGTGTCTTGATGCCGAAGCGTGTCAATTCGATGTATCCGCGCTTGTCTGTCGGTATCGCAAGCCGAAAAATCTTGCTGTCGCCAGGCGCCAGGTCTCTTACCTCACTGAAGATCGAGTCTGCGTACAACTGAATGTGAAATCGGCTGTTCTTTGAATGGTTGGTTATTGCGATTCGAAACTGCGCCGCTTGCCCGGCAAATACAGGGTCGGTGCCGGCAAAACTCAGTTCGAGACCGACCAGGTTGCGTTGGCACTGGTGCATTGAGACCAGCCCCAGGCCCACCAGCAGGAAGGTCAACACGAACGAGAGATTATTGTTGTAGTTCATCGAGCCGAGCAGCATGGCGAAGGTCATTAGTGCAAAAACCAGACCGACGCCAGTCGGCAAAATATAGATGCGCCTCGAGTGCAAGCGGGTGACGTGCGCATCGCCACCCTGGCGTTTGCGCGCCCAGCGTTGGACGCGATCGCCAACGGCATTACGAAGCGACGGCAGCCTTGGTAGTTTAGGGAATTGCCACGGAATCGAGGACATGTCGGCTTAGTTCGCCCGGGCTCCGATTGGTTGAGCCGCTCGCCGGCTTCAATCTGTGCCCGGCGACGGCGGCAAATACGGCTTGAACATCGTCGGGAAAGACGCCCGAATGGTGAAGAATGAATGCGTGTGCTTTCGCAGCAGCAATAAGTGCAAGCGATCCACGCGGCGACAGGCCGGTTTCGATATCGGGGGACTCACGGCTGTATCGGACCAATGCCTGGACATAGTCGACCAGCGGTCCGCTGATGTGCACTTTGTCCACAGCCAACTGCAGTTGTGTGACGACTTCGGGACTCAACGTTGCCTCGATTTCCTCGAGCATTTGTCGACGGTCTCTGCCGGTGATCAGCGCGCGTTCACTTTCTTCGTTGGGATAACCGAGTTCGATACGCATCAGGAATCGGTCGAGCTGCGACTCGGGTAAAGGGAATGTTCCGATCTGATCGGACGGATTTTGCGTGGCAACGACGAAGAACGGTTCCGGCAACTGATGGGTTTGCCCGTCGACCGATACCTGCTGCTCTTCCATTGCCTCTAGCAGTGCACTCTGCGCTTTGGGCGTTGCACGGTTGACCTCGTCGGCCAGCACGAGTTGTGCGAATACCGGGCCCGGCTGAAATTCGAATTTGCCTTCACTTTGTTGAAATATCGAGACGCCGACGATATCAGCTGGCAACAGATCGCTGGTGAACTGAATACGTCGAAAACTCAGGCCGAGAACGCGAGCCAATGCTTGTGCGAGTATGGTCTTGCCAAGACCCGGAAGATCTTCGATCAACAAATGACCGCGCGCGAGCAAGCAGGCGAGGCTCAGGGATATTTCCTGGTCTTTGCCGAGGATGATTGTGCCGAGGGATTTGCGCGCGTTGTCGATGACACTCTTTTGGCCATCCGCGCTCAGGGGCAATTGTTCCAGCGTACTTCCGCGTTGCATCGGCTACTCCACTACCAGACCCAATAGTCGCTAATGGGCGGCCTCATTGCACATCCCGGGCGTCAGATTGTGATCCAGTCCTCAGAATATGCCGTTTCAGTCTAAATTCTCAAGTTTTTCAAGCTGTTCCTGAAGTTTCGCAATCTGACCTTGAAGACTTCCAGCACGCTGCTGTATTTCTGTAACGACGGTTTTCGGTGCTTTGCTCATAAACTGGACATTACCGAGCTTGACTTCCGCTTTGCCGAGATCGTCCTTGAATCCATCCTGTTTCTTCTCAAGCCGCGCCCGCTCGGCGTCGACGTCGATGATGCCCTTGAGCGGCACGAGCACGCGCATATCACCGAGCAGTGCGGTGGCCGATGGCGGCGGGGCTTCATTCGCAGCAAGAGGCCGCACCGATTCGGTTCGACCGACTCGCCCAAGCAAGTCTCTGTGTCGTTCGGCCAGCTCGCGATCGACATCCGTCGAATTTTCCAACAATACCGGTAGCGGTTTGCCAGGCGATATGTCCATTTCGCCGCGAATTTGCCGGATTCCCAAAATGAACTGCATGACCCAATTCATTTCCTCCTCGGCATCGTCGTCTTTGGTCTCGTCCGAGGATTGCGGGAAAGGTCGCAGCATTATTGTCTCGCCGTCGACATTCGTGCGGGGTGCTAATGCCAGCCAGATTTCCTCGGTGATGAAGGGCATCAACGGATGCATCAGGCGCAACAACGTCTCGAGTACTTCTACCAATGTCCTTCTAGTGCCGCGCTTTTGTGCATCCGAAGATTGCTCCGATTGTAAAACCGGTTTGGAGAGTTCGAGATACCAGTCGCAGAACTCGTGCCAGGTAAATTCGTACATCGCCTGTGCCGCCAGGTCGAGGCGATACGTGGCGAAGTGTTGATGCACCGACTCGATCGTTCTGTTCAGGCGGGCGCGTATCCACCGATCGGGCGCACTGAGTTGCATATCGCCGTCATCCAGGTCCTCCGTATTCATCAGGACGTAGCGGGACGCGTTCCAAAGTTTGTTGCAGAAGTTCTTGTAACCATCGATACGGCCAAGGTCGAATCGAATATCGCGGCCCGTCGTCGCCAAAGATGCAAAGGTAAAACGCAGCGCATCTGTACCGAATGCCGGTATGCCATCCGGAAACTGCTCGCGGGTCGCGGCCTCGATTCTGGGTTTGAGATGGTCCTGCATCAGGCCTCTGGTGCGTTTCTCGAGCAATGTGTCGAGATCGACGCCGTCGATGAAATCGAGGGGATCGAGCACGTTGCCTTTCGACTTCGACATCTTCTGCCCATCCTGGTCCCGGATCAGGCCGTGAAGATGGACCTCATGAAGCGGCACGTCGCCCATGAACTTCAGACCCATCATGATCATGCGGGCGACCCAGAAGAAGATGATGTCAAAGCTCGTGACGAGGACATTACCCGGGTAGAAGGTCTTCAGCGACTCGGTCTTTTCGGGCCAGCCTTGGGTACTGAACGGCCATAGTGCCGAGGAGAACCAGGTGTCGAGCACGTCTTCATCCTGGCGCAGATCTGCGTCGGCCGACAACCCGTATTTTTGCCGGACCTCGTCTTCGTCGCGGCCGACGTATATATTGTTTTCGCCGTCATACCACGCCGGAATTCGATGACCCCACCAGAGCTGACGGCTGATGCACCAGTCCTGAATGTTGTACATCCACTCGTAGTAAGTCTTGGACCAGTTTTCCGGCACGAACTTTATCCTGCCAGTTTCGACTGCTTCGATGGCCACTTTGGCGAGCGGCTTGATATCGACATACCACTGATCTGTCAGGTAAGGCTCGATGACTGCGCCACTTCTGTCGCCTCTCGGAATTTTCGTTTCGTAGTCCTCTATCTTGTCGATCAGACCGAGCGCATCGAGGTCTTCGACAATTTTCTTTCTGGCATCGAATCGATCGAGTCCGACGTAAGCGTCCGGAGCCGTGTCATTGATGGCCGCATTGTCATCGAGAATATTGTATTGCGGCAGATCGTGACGCTTGCCGAGTTCATAGTCATTGAAATCATGTGCCGGCGTGATCTTGACGCAACCGGTGCCGAACTTCGGATCAACGTAGTCGTCGGCAACGATGGGCATTTTGCGATCGACCAGTGGGAGCATCACCTCCTGGCCGACCAGGTCCTTGTATCGCTCGTCTTCGGGATGCACCGCGACGGCGCTGTCACCGAGCATTGTCTCGGGCCGGGTGGTCGCTACGACCAGATGACCGTCGCCTGAGGCGAGCGGATAACGGAAGTGCCAGAGCTTGCCGGCTTCTTCTTGCGACAATACTTCCAGGTCGGAAAGCGCTGTGTGCAGGACGGGGTCCCAGTTGACCAGACGCTTGCCGCGGTAAATGAGCCCTTCATCGTAGAGCTTGACGAAGACTTCGGTAACCGCGGCGGACAGGTCCTCGTCCATCGTAAATCTTTCGCGTTTCCAGTCGACCGATGCGCCCATCCTTCGAAGCTGTTGTTGTATCCAGCCACCGGACTCGTTTTTCCATTTCCAGACGCGATCGACGAATTTTTCGCGGCCGAGTTCCTTTCGCGAACTACCCTCGGCATTCAGCTGACGCTCGACCACCATTTGCGTCGCGATGCCGGCGTGGTCCATGCCGGGCTGCCACAGCGTGTTCCGGCCAGACATTCGGTGATACCGAATCAACACATCCATGATCGTGTCCTGGAACGCGTGACCCATGTGCAGGGTGCCGGTGACGTTTGGCGGCGGAATGACGATGCAGTAGGAATCGCCGCTGCCGCTGGGGGCGAAGTAGTCGTTTTGTTCCCAGCGTTGATATTGCCGCTGTTCGATATCGCGCGGATCGTAGGCCTTATCCATGGCCGCTATCTTTGTCGTCAAAGTGATCGTGTAGTACGCGACTAACGAGCGCCGGCAACTCGCTCCGTAACTTGCTCATGACCCGTTCGACGATGATGTCTTCGATGTCATGACATGCTTCATGAATCAGATGGTCGGCAAGCGTGAGGCTTTGTGCGCACAACTTGGATTCCAGCTTAACGAGTTCGTCCGCCGATGGCACGTCGGGTAGCGCAGCCGGTGTCTCCACGGCCTCGGTCAGGACCGGCAGATCTTCGTCTTTGTCGGGATGTGCGGTGATGCTTTAGTCCTCGTCAAATGTTGTGCGTCTCGAGCTCCGCACCGAGTTCACGGTAATGCGCGAATCGCTGCCGGCTCAATTGGCGGCTCTGCTCATCAGAGGTTACAAGCTCTGCGACCCTGGGAAAAGAGGCGGCCATTTCGGGAATCTGGTCGGTCAGATTAATCAGCAGGTCATGCTCGCCGATCCCGCAATCTTCGAAGCCGATCGTTACCGGTGCGCCGCCCTGGCGTCCTGCCGTGCCGAGCACTTCATGTGGCACAAAACTGCCGTCACGAAATGTCCACAACAGTTCATCGAGCACCGCGGCCTGCTCACGATTGGCGGTGTGAATGTGGACGGTATGCTTCAGCCGATACGCCTTCTCGGCGAGTCGGCAGGCAAACTTCTGCCGCGACGGTTCGCCCGTTGCCGCGAGAATGTAGAAATCCACGCGTGACATGAGGGTTGTCAAGAAATAGCGCCGGCGCGCTTCAAGAGGAGTTCGCTGAGCATCGGCACGGGACGGCCCGTGCTGCCTTTCTTGGCCCCGGATCGCCAGGCGGTGCCAGCGATGTCGAGATGCGCCCAAACCATGCCCTTGGTGAATTTGGACAGGAAACAAGCCGCAGTGATTGCGCCGCCTTCGCGCCCACTGATATTCGCAAAGTCAGCGAAATTGCTCTTGAGTTGACGTTCGTATTCAACGGCGATCGGCATGTGCCAGCCACGGTCGTCTGCAGAAATACCAGCATCGAGAATGTTGTTGGCAAGTTTGTCGTTGTTGCTCATCACCGCAGTACGGTGATGGCCCAGCGCGATGACGCAAGCGCCGGTCAGTGTTGCGACGTCGATTATTACAGCCGGCTTGAATCGCCGGGCGTAGGTGAGCGCGTCGCAGAGAATCAGCCGGCCTTCGGCATCGGTATTCAGGATTTCGATAGTCTGACCCGACATACTCTTTACGATGTCGCCCGGGCGAGTCGCCGTGCCACTTGGCAGGTTTTCGCAGGTCGGCACAACGACGTTGACGTTGATAGGCAACTTCAGTTTGGCGACGACAGCTATCGTGGCGATGACCGAGGCGGCGCCGCACATATCAAACTTCATTTCGTCCATGCCGGGGCCAGGCTTCAGGGAAATACCGCCGGCGTCGAACGTGACGCCTTTACCAACGAGTACCATCGGCGCCTGCTTGGTCGTTCCTTTGTATTTCATGACGATCAACTTCGCCGGAAGCACCGTGCCGGCTGTAACCGACAAAAGGGAATGCATGCCAAGTCGTTTCATCTCCGCTTCGCCGATGACACGCGTCTGCAGATTCTTGTTCTCGCGAGCGAGGCGTTGTGCAATTCGACCGAGATAACTCGGCGTGCAAACATTCGGTGGCAAATTGCCGAGGTCCTTCGCTAATGCCATGCCATTTACAATTGCATCCGCGTGTTCGCTACCGCGCGTAACCTTGGCCGCGTCGCTGCGTTTTTGCAGTGCAAGCGCGACACGTTTCAATGCAATCGCTGCACCGCGACGACCGCTTTTCATTTCGGTGAAGCGGTACAGACTTTCACCAATCGTCTGTATGCTGTAGCGAGCGAGATAATACGGGCTCACGCCTTTGATTTTCTCGAGAGTCAGATAGTTCGTAACGTCGGCGATCTTGCTCGATTTCAACAAGGTCATCGCCGCTTTAGTCGCCTGTCGCAATTGCATGACGCCAAATAAATTAGCCTTGCCGAGGCCAACTACCAATACGCGTTGCGCTTTGACACCGTCAATCGAATTCAACAATCGACACTGGCCGAGCTTGCCGTTCAGGTCGCCCAGCTTGATCTGCTTGCGAATATGCCCTTTGCTGGCTTTGTCGATGTCGATTGCGGCACTGCCGAGCTTGTTGCGATCGTAAATTCCGACAATAACGCAGCTACCAGCGCGGCGGGATGCAGCACTCGTCGTAGTGGAATATTTCATAGATCAAGATTGCCTTGTCAGGAACCGGATTAACGCCAAAAAAGCAGATTGCGGCCTGACTCGCCGCCGTTGCTGGCCCCCTGCGAATCCGATGTGCTGTTTTATTGGTTGTTTATGCCGTCCCGGCGCATTGCGACGCAAGGACTGTCACAGACAAACTAAAAGCGTTAGTCTAACCGATCCGGTCAAATTTGGCAGAGATTCCTAACAAAATCACAGATATAACGATGTTTTGTATTCTCGATCGATACATATTGCGCGAGGTGGCGCAGACTTGGGCTGCTGTGACCCTCGCG
>PVMS01047149.1_pt1 | contig 16166 bp, 15 predicted proteins | sample 1853461 | NCBI WGS metagenome assembly PVMS01 (sample SAMN08582032, study PRJNA380276) | Marine sediment metagenome, whole genome shotgun sequencing project. | isolation source: ocean sediment barecode stripped | collected 2017 | reverse complement strand
TCGTGGCCAACCGTAAATTCCTGTCCGGAAAAATAAGCAAAATTGGTGAAGGCATACTGCGCTACAGCAACGGCTATTCGCCAGATAATGAAGGCCCAAAGAAGGCCAATAAGAATTGGACGAACGGATACGTTCCAGCCCTTACCACGAAGTGTGCGCCAAAATAGGCCATTGCGGTCAGCCCGGCCGAAGAAGGTGGAGACAATGATTAAGGGCAGCCCTAATCCCAAGGCATAAATAAACAGCAGCATCATTCCCCGGGCAACAGATCCTGTAGTGCCGGCCATAGTTAGAACGGTGCCCAAAATCGGGCCGACACAGCTGGACCAACCCACAGCAAAAGTCATTCCAAATAAGAGGGAGCCACCGGCCGATCGATTTTGAACTTGCTGATCTTGCGCCTGTACACCGGTGAAACCTCGACCTAATAGACTCATAACGCCAAAGACAAGGATTAAGGCTCCACTAATTAGAAGGATCAAAGTTTGGCTTTGACGTAATACCCGGCCAACGATGGAGGCGCCTGCCCCCATAATGGCAAAGACGGATGCCAAACCTATCATGAAAACCAATGTATTAAAAGCAATATGCTTCCGGTCACTCTGGAAGGCAAAGGCGAAGTAGGCAGGCAGTATAGGCAAGGTGCATGGCGAAGCAAAACTCATCAGACCAGCAAATAGCGCTAACAGGGCCAGGACGATAAAGGGTTGTGTCTGCAAGCCGCCAAATATTGGTTCTGGAGCTGAAGATTGGGAAAGAGAGCCTACAACCAGGAAAATGATTATTGCCAGGATTACACCTAGAATAACCAATCGCATTGGTGAAATGTTTGCCAGTGGACCTTTGGCCGAACCCAACATTTATGATTCTCCCAGGCGCGCAAAATATGCGATGGTCGCTATTATTACCATTGGATTCTTAATTTAGCGCCAAAATATTAAAGAAATGTAAAGGATCTTACGAGATCTCGGTTTCTTCATCCTCCTTTAACAGTTGCTTCATCAGATTAATATCTTCCCGGGCATTCTTTTGTTTATTGGACAAGATAAAAATATAGGCCATGACAATCAGCCACATAACGAAATAACCTAAGATGAGGAAATTATTGAATCGGTTTGGATCAAATATTTCCGCTTGCATTAAGAAGTTAACATTCGAGAATAGTTCAGTCACAATAGGCCTCCATTTTTTCCTGATAACCCTTTATCCCTGATAGCGGGCCATGAATTGAGATTTCAAATCTGTTACCTTGTCAAGTAATCGCTGTAGACGAAGGCGATTAGCCAGCCAGGCAAGATAGAGAACTGTATATGTTAACACGGATATGTTTAAGGATATGACCATTTTGGCGCTGTCAAAGCCTTCAAATTCTTGAAGTCCTTCGGCCGCCTCACTAGCTTGCCCGATAAGGACCGGGTGGATGTCCCTGAGCAGACGGATGCTGAGGTAGGTGATGATAACCGTTACGAAGGCTGCAATAACGTAGACGGCGGCAAATCGGCCGCGCTTCTCTTCATCTTCAACCGCTCCGCGAAGCATAAAGTAGGCAACATAGACCAGCCAAAGAACGGTGATCGAAGTCAGCCGGGGGCTCCAAATCCACCATGTATTCCAGGCAGGACGGCCCCAAACTGAACCACTTACGATGGTCATGGTGGTGAAGACGAGGCCGATCTCAACTGAAGCGAAAGCGATAGTGTCCCAGATTTTGGCTGGATTGCGCAGGTAAGCAATACCGCTAATAAGAGCAACTAGAAAGGCTATCGATGCCACCCAGGCTGCTCCGACGTGAAAATAAAAAATTCTTTGCACGTTGCCCATAGTCGTCTCTGTCGGTGCGTAGAAGAAGTTGACCAGTAGACTAATGACGATCAATAAAACCGCCAAAATGTTCAAAACTGGCACAATCCGGTCCAGGTTCATCCGTTCTAATCGTGCAGCCATATCATTCTCCTCATTGTTCACTATTTTGACTCTGCAACCACATGGAAACCAGTATTAATCTTCAATGACATAGTTGTAAGTTAAGAAACCAGCCGTCAGCATAAAGATATCAAAGGCGACAACCAGGGCGACTGCAAATTGAATTTCGTTCCAGGGTGCGGGAACAGCGGCGGTTAGAGCGGCGGTCACCTGGGCGGCCGCCAGGACGGAGGGTAAGGTCAAAGGCAGTAATAAGACCGGAAGCAGCACCTCGCGGGCCTTTGTTTGTACTGACATAGAGGTGACTAATACGCCTGCTGCCACATAGCCAATCGTGCCTAAAACAAGTATAGCCAGGACAGGTGGACGCCAAAATGGCTTATTAAACAGCACGATGAAGATTGGGACCAGAGCCATTTCCATGATTAAGGTGAAGAGCGTTACGCTGATCACCTTGCCTAAATAAATCGCGCTCCTCGCTACCGGAGAGATAAGAATCGCTTCCATACTCCTGTTTTCTTGTTCGGATGAGAGGGAACGATTTAATCCTAAGGTTCCTGCAAGCAATATGGTGATCCATAGAAAACCGGTTGCTGTCTCGCGGGCGGCTGATAAGTTTCCAAAGAGAGCGAAATTAAAGACGACTACCGCAGTCAAGGCAAACACCAGCATAACGCCAATCAATTGGCGGGTATGCCGTTCGGTAGTTAGATCCTTCCAGACGATAGCCCAGACAGAGGAAAAGTAGCTAATCTTTCCCTTCGCTGTGTCTTGTCCAACTCCAGCGGATTCATCTCTAGATATGACTGTATTGCCTTCGCTCACTTACCCTTAGTTTCCTCGGAATATAGGTCTAAAAATTCAGCTGGGGTCAACGATTCTCGATCTACGGCCAGTGCGATCTTCCCCCGGCTCAAGATGGCGATCCGGTCGCATAGATTGAGGCCGCGGGTTAGATCATGGGTAATCATAAAGATCGTACGTCCTCGCTCTGATTCTCGGGTAAGCAGTCCGTCTAGAAGCATGCTGGCATCCTGATCCAGGCCAGTATAGGGTTCATCAAGCAGCAGGATATCTGGTTCATGTAAGGTAGCCCTGGCCAAAGTCAGCCGCTGGGTCATTCCACGAGAAAAACTCCGGACGGGATCTCGCTGCCGGGCTACCAGCCCGACATTCTTCAGGGCCTCTTTGATTCGCGCTTCCTTATCGTCTAAATTGTAGAGACGGGTGAAGAAAGAGAGATTCTCGGCCGCTGTCAGATCGTTATACAAGAGCGATTGATGGGTGACATATCCAATATGGTGCCTGACCTTATCCGCATGATCGGGAATTGGCCAGCCGCCAACTTTTACGCCACCACTTGTTGGCTTCAGAAGCGTGGCTACGATACGCATGAGGGTTGTCTTGCCGGCCCCGTTCGGCCCAACCAAGGTTACAAATTCACCTGGTTGGACATGGAGATCCATGCCTCGGAGCACCATATTGCTGCCGTAGCTTTTTACGAGTCCTTCTATCTGAATCACGGTTTATTTTCTACAAATCAACTCTTAGTTGATTTAACTGCTATTGTTCTCATCGGTCCAGAGGTCGATTAATTCAGCCTTTAACTCTTCCCGCTGTCGCTGATAATCCTCCTGGCCTATTTTCCCTAATTCGAAGGTTTCGTCTAAAAGTGCAATTTCTTGTATCAGGGCCTGCCGCCCTGGCGCAGGCGCTGGCCCTTGACGCCATTGACGAAGCACTACCGCGGCTATGATAAGAACTGCAAGAGCCACAGCCCCACCCACGAGGAGCTCGGTCTTATTATCTGTTAACAGAGCAGCTGGCGTAGGTGCAGCTGACTGTGGTTTTCCCTCGAGAGAAATCGTTAGCTGGCTGTTTTCCGGCAGAGCTGTCTGACCATAAGTGGCAACAGCCGCGGTGCCCATAACCTGCTGGCCCGTATCAGTCCAATCCCCTCCGCTCTTTAGGCTGACGCCTGATTCAGGTATTACTAAATTTACTACTGAGGTTGGATAGTGAATCAAGTGAGAAACAGCAGCCTCGTCCTCATAGGGTAGCGTGTATTGAACCAGCATATTCAACGTACCGGCGCCAGGCCGAACGGGAAATGTATCGGCCCAACCACTACCGGTGGTTATCACCTCGTTAGCTGGAATGAAAGAATCAACAGATCCGAAACCTCTCTGGAAAACCGGGTTTTGTGCGCCAGTCGGAAGGGACATAAAAAAAGTACCATCCTCAGCCTGGCCTGTTTCGCCGACGTAAACAACCGGTTCGTTATTACTAGCTACATAGAACTCACTGACATTGACAAAATCCTGGCCGAAATCGAGGATGATATGGAGCTGGTCGATAGAAATTATGCCGGGATCTGATGAATTTTCATAGACAGTGATAGGCAGTTCGAGTTCAGGATTATCAAAAGCTAATTGGCCGAAGTCGCTGCTAAAGTCTATCCCGCCATAGTCGACGGACACTCTATAAAAGAGATCCTGGGGAACATCAGCAACACCAAAATGAAACATGCCATCAGTGCCAAGTGTATCGGAAAGCACAACAGACATCTGTAATTCCGGTGTGAATCCGCGCAGCGTGGCCACAAGCTCTGAGGTTAAGGTTTCGTCCGTAGTGCCGTTGTCCACTCGGCCGCTGATAGTACCTTCTTCAATGGGGTGTAATGGGGCCAGTGCGTCGACATATTGATAATTGAAAGTGCGAATGAAATCTATTGTCGAATAGAGATCATCATCTGCCAGGTCAAATTCGTGCACCCCATCCAAATCAGAACCTTTTAATTGATCGAATACTGCCTGGTTGCTAATGTTTGACCAATAGCCGAAAGAAGCGATATCAAGCGGCAGCTCTTCAAACTCGACAGCCCCAGGACCATCCCCTCCTCCTTCTACTCCGTGACAAGAAACACAATTATCCTCATAAATTTCCTGGCCCCGCTCAACTGACTCCAGGGGCGTACCCAGGCTGTACAAGGCGGCAATCACATTCCAACGTTGATCTTCAGAAAGGGGATTGCTGCTGGCTGGGCCAAAGGGGGGCATACCTCTATCAATAACTCCCTCGGTAACCTTCGAGAACAGATCGGCCGGTACAGCGGCCCGGATGAAATCAAGGGAGGCATGGGCTGCTGGGGGGTTGGGTAATCCCGCGGCTAATTCGCCATCGCCCAAGCCAAATTCTCCGTGGCAATTGGCGCACCTAACAGTATGGATGGCTAATCCTTCAGCCGAATCAGGATATCGATCGGGCAAATCCGGTTGACCGGCTTCATCCGCTTCGTCCTGGTAATTGGCTCTTTCAGCGGAAGCGGCCGTTAGCTGCCTTGGGTGAAGTAGAAGAGCACCAAGAATGATAAGTACAAATATGAGGGGGATGGCGAAAAAATGCCTAAATTTTATAGGGAGATTCATGCGTGCTGCGGCTGTTTCAAAGCCTGACCACAAAGAGTGCAAAATTTATCCCCATAGTCAGCCGTGTGACCACATTGAGGACAAATGATCCTCTCGTTCTTCGGGTCTTGAGAAGGCCCCTTATCCTCTGATTCTGGCTTGATTTTCGATCTATCATTCGTTTCAGCCGAAGTACGCATCTGGGCAACAGCCGCTTCAATTTCAGCATCGATGTCAACAGACGTCTTTACACTTTCCCTTTGGGCGCTTTCTGATTCGGATAGGGGTGATCGTGATCGTTCGTCCAATTTATCCAGCATCATCAGAATCGAAGTTGCCTCGGCCATGATTTCGGATCGCTGACGCTGGTAATCTACCTCGGTCAATTTACCCGTTTCAAAATCAAAATCCAGATCGCTGATTCGGATTAATAACGCTTCCTTTTGGACTTGGAGGCGGTCATAGCGGCTGAGTCTGCTTTTTCGATTGATTCGAGGTTGAAGCAGCGGTTTGGCGACGAAAAGACCGACAACGCCCAGGATAGCTATGCTGAAAAAGATTACACTTATTGTCATAGAATTTTACATAAAGTTTCAAGTACTAGCACTATGTATGCACTTTTTGCTTGTCATTCCCCAACCTTCGTGGGGGCAGGCTCCGCGCAGGCGGGAATCCACTCTGGCTGGGAAGATGGATACCTGCCTTCGCAGGTATGACAACTTCTAGGTATGATAACTTCTCTAGTGGCGGGATTTTTGCGAACATAGTGGATAGGCTGCGGCCGTAACAGCTACAGCTGATTGATAATAGTATTACCCTTCAGAGGACAACATCTTGGTAACAAGGGTGTTGATCATGGTTTCGTTAACTGGGCCTATTTGATGGTGAATAATCTGACCGTCCTTACTAATGAAAAAGGTTTCGGGGACGCCAGTGATGCCATATTCCTCAGATATGAGCGTTCGCAAATCGGGCGCATTGGGATACGTGATGTTGAATTCCTCTAAATATTGTATGGATTTTGGTTCAACATCTACATAAGCGATGCCCAGAAAGACAAGACCTTCGTCCTTGTATTGACGCCAGGCTTGTTCGAGCAGATCGGCTTCAAGCTTGCACTCAACACACCAGGAGGCCCAAAAATTCAGCACAATCGGCTGACCCTCAAATTCAGATAAGCTAGCTGTTGTCGTTCCCTGCCAATCATAGCCGTCGAAAAACTGCATCTCAAAATCAGGGGCTGTTGAACTTGGCGGTTCTTTTTGGACTTGAATCAAACTCCAACCTAAGACAACAATAATTGTGAGCACCCCTAACCAAATGGCTGCTGTTGTCAATTTGAAGCCTTGTTTTTCGACCTTTGAGACGTCGGCCTCCGGAACCGCGGCTTCCGGAACTGCGGCTTCTGAAACTGCGATTTCGGGATTTGCGTCTTTGGCCGGGTCTTTATCCGCTTCTTTGGCGGCCGGGGCAGGTTTTACACGTTCAGTCATGAATATTTCTCGCGCAGTTCCTTTTCAATACGTGCTTCATAATCATCAGAATCGGCGGCTTCAGAATCCGCGGCTTTAAAAGCCGGGCCACCAACTGTTCCATCATTGTCGGTGACCTCTGTGCTAAAGGCCAGATCAGGCCCTGCTTGGCCACGAATGCTGCGTAAATAACGGGCAAATAAGAACCCGCCCAGAAAAATGGCCGCAATGGGTAAAATCCAAACCGCGAGGGAAAATCCTTCGCGGGCTGGTTCTGCCAGGGCGCGTGGTCCATATTGTAGGGCGAAGTAATCCCTAATTTCCTCAGGGGTTTGACCTTCACCTAGCTTTTCGCGAATGACCTCTCTCCAATCAGCGCAGGCCTGTGTTGGGCATACATCCAGCGGGGTGCTTTCACATACAGGGCAGTAGAGGTCTTTGGCGACCGCGTTAACCTCATCATCTGTAACAGTCCCGGTTTGAGCGTACGCAAGGGAGGAGTAAGCAGCCAAAAACAGCAGGGCAGTGAATAGTGATGCCAGTAAAATAAGACCCTCCAGCTTGCGTTTACCAGGCATAGTTAGTCACCTGTCACGCTACCGACGACAACTGGCCGGGACCGTTCGCCAGCAGTGACTTTGCGATCGGCAGGATTGGGCCAGGCAGCCACAAGAGTGCCAATGACAAATATAACCGCGCCTGCCCACACCCAATTGATTAACGGATTAAGGAAAACACGGAAGGTGGCAGCATCACTGGAAGTGCCCTCCCAGTTCACCATAATAACATAAAAATCTTCGCTGATGGTTGACCTGACTGCAGGGATGGTCATGGGCTGCCCACTGCGAGTATAAAGTTCTGTTCGCGGCCCAAGTGTTCGGACAAATTCACCATTATGAAATAAATCGAGGTTTGCCTTGGTGATTATCAGATCATCAGCCCCTGGATATCGTTCCACACCCCGAAAAGTCATGGTGAAATCCCCTAGGGAAATTGATTCACCCTGAAACAGGCGTATCTGAGTTTCCTGCTGGTAGAGCTCTGTCGAGATGACGCCAAAAGCCATGATCAAAACGCCGATATGAATGGTATAACCACCGTAACGGCGTCGATTGCGCCCTATGAGACGGGAAAGAGCTGTCCAGGGCATCTCTCCCTTGCTTCTAACTCGTGCTCGGACTCCTTTATAGAATTCTAGAAGAGTTAGAGTCAGGGAAAAGGTCACAATCCATACGCCAAGAATAGCAATCCAATTAGTAATGCCAGTGAAGTATAAGACGACGACCACCACGAGGGCCGCCAGGGCCGGTCCCGCGGTCATCCTTCCCAAGCGGCGAAGGCTGGACCGGTACCACATTGTCAATGGAGCGATCCCCATTAATAGGATGAGGGCAGCAAACAGGGGACCGTTTACTTTTTCGTAGAAGGGTGCGCCGACGGTAACTTTTTGACCAGTGAAGAGCTCTGACAAAATCGGAAAATTTGTGCCAAGAAATGTCACCAACAAGATGCTGAGGATCAGAAAATTATTTAGAAGGAAGGCTGCTTCTCGCGATAAAAGAGAGTCCAGATGGTTGTCTGATTTGAGTTGATCTCTTCGCCTGGTTATCCAGTAAGCTGAAAAGACAAACATGATGGATATAAAGGCGAAGAACATGGGGCCAATAGCTGATTGGGCAAAGGAATGCACAGAAGAGATAACGCCGCTGCGCACTATGAAAGTGCCATATATGACCAGGCAATAGGTCAGGACAACCAGGAACATATTCCAGGCTTTGAACATGTTACGTTTTTCCTGGATCATGACTGAATGCAAGAAAGCTGTTCCTGCTAACCAGGGCATGAAGGAAGCATTCTCCACTGGATCCCATGCCCAATAGCCGCCCCAGCCGAGAACGTCATAAGCCCAACGCCCACCTAATATGAGCCCAAGACTTAGGAACAGCCAGGCGAACAAAGTCCAGCCCCGGGTCGTGCGGATCCATCCATCTCCTAATTTTCCTGACATCAACGATCCCATGGCGAAAATATAGGGAATGGTAAATCCGGTAAATCCAAGATAAAGCAAGGGAGGATGGATGATCATTCCAGGATGACGAAGCAGTGGATTCAGACCATTGCCATCGGGTGGAATCATATCTAAACGAGCGAAGGGGTTCTCAACAAAAACAATCAGACTTAAGAAAAAGATCTGGGTAAGGCTGGCCACGAAGATGCTGTAGCCTATTATCTCCCGCTGCTCGTTCCACTTTCGAGAAATGGCGATGGTGGTAAACCCAGCTAACAACAGATTCCAAAATAGGAGAGAACCTGCCTGTCCACCCCATAAGGAGGTCACCTTTAAATAGGTTGGCATATCCCTGCTGGATACCCGCCAGACATATTCAACAGCGAATTCGTTCAGCAGAAGCAGGGTAATCAATAAGACACAGGCTGTGATGAGCAGAGCAAAAATAGCCTTATTTGCGTTGCGGGCGCTTTCTATCCAGGGGTTTTTCTTCTTTTTAGCGCCGTAATAAGAGGCGACAGCCGCAAAAATTGAAGCCAAAAAAGCTATTAATATGGCCGCATAACCGATATCAGCAATCATTTTTCAACCATTCTTCCAGGACTTTAAATAGCGCAGGCAGCTCTTGGCTTAATAAAAGAAAGGCGATGATGAGACAACTGCTTCTGTGGGGTCAGCGTGTGATCCAGTGTAAATATCCTAACCTGCCGTCCCAGGTTCAATTTCCTCGTACCGTGTTGGGCATTTTAGAAATAAGCCGCCAGGGTTAGCATTAAAAACACTGCCTTCTGCGCTGCCTTCAACAAGGGCTTGGGCTTCATGCTGTAATAAATCGGGTATTGGTTCGTTCATAGCAACGATAAGTAAGCGTTGAGCTGGATTTGATAAATCGTCAACAATTTCAAACTCCAGACGTGATGTGGTAGCGTCAATCTGGGTATATTTGATCGTTTCCCCAATAACCCATCCGGATACGCGTAAATCGCGGCCGACAAAATTGCTTTGCTGTTGATAATACTCGTCTACAGTGACATACAATTGTGTACTGCCCCGAACAGCATTGAAGACTAAAAAGATAATAGCTACTGCCATGAGAGCGCCACCGACGATAAATTTCATACGCCCTTTACTTGGTTTTTCCAGCGCCCCATCTTTTTTTATCCAAGTCGCTTCAGCCATTTGCTGCTTCCTCTTTTGTTAGCGCCTCACCCCGATATGGGTGAGCGATTAAAGTCTAATAATCTACAAAAAATTTGAAGTGAACTTCTTTCTGAGTAACTGTCCACCATATTTCGATAATTTTAGTAGTGAGCAAAAGGATATAGTAGTGACAAAACTCAACAATAAAATGACAAATGTCATAAAAATAATGATTACTTATCCTAAGGCGATGCTACAATAGCATTCGGCTAATCATAGCATTCGGCTAATCATAGCGTTCGGCTAATCATAGCATATGATTAATCACAGCAAACGGCTAATCGTCTTCCTCGGGCAAGAAATCTTCCATTTCGCCGGAGTCCCATGGTTCACTTAAGATCTTCTCAGCTCGATCGACAAATTCTTCAGGAACAACCACATAGCCAGTACCAAGGAGACCAACTGTCAAACCAATGGCCTGACCAGCCCCCTCTTGCCTGGCTCTCGCTGGAATTCCTTCGGAGATTAAGCGGTTGGCGATAATTGTCGCTGGCGTTATTCCGGCCGTTTTTTCAACGACCTTCCAGATAATTTCTCTGTCGCTTCCCTGTGGGTTTTCATGGGATCGATCATCTTCAGGGACATCGGGTGGATCGCCACCTAACGCTGGTGTGTCAGCTACCTTGGATTTCATGTAAATTCTTACCCTCCTCTCATCCTCAATTCTACGATTTAGAGTGCCAATATTTAAGGCAAGATTCAATAATCGATAAGGTTGAAAACATTATACCCAATGAGATGTTGTCAAGTAAAAGCAGATGCACAGATTTGAAGTAAGTCTGATTGATTACTCATTTAGGTTGAACGATGATAGCTTGTGGATGGAAGATTTACTTGAGCAGCCAATAATTTCCAACATATATAGCGGATTTGCCAGATCGATCTATCGCCTGGAACAAGGATGGGCCAGCTTTTTTTTACCTGCTAATTAAGGATAAGCAAGGCACCGAAGCGGCCAGTTAGGCCGTTCTCAGCGCGGTGCGAAAAGAAAAGGTCGTTCCGGCAGGCGGTACATATCTCAGAAACCTCAATTTGCTCAACTCCTTCTCTCATTAAATTAAGGCAGTTCGCTCTAGCGATATCAAAGAGTGCACGACTTCCGCCTGCAAACTGCGCTTTGCCAGAACCTTCAAGTAAAAGGAGTTCATCCGAAGGATCAAAAACGCTCTGGACAGCGTCGATCACTTCCTCGCCAACCTGATAACAGCAAGGACCGATGCTCGGTCCGATTCCGGCTATCAGATCACCCGGTTTACTGCCAAATGTACTCTTCATGGCCGATACCATCGCCCCAGGTAAATTCTTTACGGTGCCTTTCCAACCCGAATGTCCCAGGCCGACAGCCTGTTTTTTTGGATCATAGAGGAGAATGGGTGTGCAATCAGCATAGTTCATTGTTAAACCGCAGCCAGGTTGATTTGTGATCAGCGCGTCAACCGGGCCCACATATCGCCCGTAATCCAAAGCGGTAACCTTGGCAACGTCTTTTCCATGAGCTAGGTGAGCATGAACAAGGGTATTATTGGTTCGCTGATAGATGGCGTAAGCCAGCGCCCGATTTTCCATGACATTAGCTTTGTCATCAGCCACCGATTCGCTGAGATTCAGCGATCTGAACGGGGTAGGACTATGACCGCCAAGTCGAGTGAGCACCGCATGATCGAGTCGATCATTGGAGGCAAAGCTATCGAATTGTAAGAATGGGACAATTTTCCCATCAGCCTGTTTCATGGTGTCGAAAATAGTAAGCCATAGGGAGGGATTGTGCAAAACCCATGCGGAGGAATATTTCAGAAGCAAGAGATGATGATAGATTTATGTAATGTTAAACTTTCCAGAATCCCCATCCGTGCTATAATGACCAGGCCAGGAACCTATGAGTAATGGCTCGCACTAGTAGTACCAAAAAACGATCCTCAAGCACTGCCCGCAAGCGGCCGAGGCGTCGCGCGTCGTCCGCCGTAAGAAGGCTGGCAGCCGGCAATCTCGACTGCTGCTGGCGTTGAATAACCAACAAAGAGCTTTAATCGTCGGGATTTTTCTCATTTTTGTTACAGCGATCGCTATCTTGAGCCTGTTATCACCAAATCAGGGTCGCCTTACGGCAGGATTTTCGAATCTTTTATGGCAGGTATTTGGCTGGGGGGGCGTCATCATCCCGATTGGATTTGCAATAGCCGGCTTTTACCTCGTTCTATGGGGCATGGAACAACCGCCATCGCTTCCCCATCTTCGATTGGCCGGTGTGCTGATTCTGTTCCTTACGTTCGAAGCCTTTGCATCGATGATTTGGGTTGCCTGGAACAATGGCGCTGCTGAACTATTTGATGCGGCCGAGGCGGGTCAAGGCGGTGGTTATGTTGGGAGCGCCATCGTTTGGCTCTTTAATAAAGGGGTAGGGAACATCGGAACGGTCTTTATCCTTTTTGTTCTGGGGATCGTTGCGGCAGCATTGGCATTTGGCATCAGCCGCCAGGATGCAGGACATTTCGTCCAACGAATAAAATCGATATTCGATGATCTAGGTAAGGAGGAAGACGCGCCAAGCCCAACAAAACAAGTCATATCCAGATCACGCCAGGCTAATCGATCGATCAACACATCAACGCCAAGCGCTGTCTCAGAGCCATCACCGGCAGTTCAATCGGCATTGGTAACCAGGCGCCCATCGAAGAAGCGAACAAAGCCAGCAGCTGCTTCCACAACGGCGCGAGATAGTGAAAGTGTCGTACCCAGCACGCCTGAACCGCTGTTTTTGAGCCAGGCTAATGGTCAAAAATGGAGCTTACCGGATATTACTACTATATTAGAAAGCGGTGACGACGTAGATATCGGCGACACTTATTTTAGAGAACAAGTCGAGATTATTGAACATACCCTGGAGAGTTTTGGCGCACCTGCAACAGTTGTGGAGATAAATCAGGGCCCAACCATCACCCAATATGGTGTTGAGCCCAGCTTCATTGAAAACAGAAGCGGTAAGCGAACTAAAGTCAAAGTAGGAAAAATCGCAAGTTTAGCAGACGATATGGCGCTTGCACTAGCTGCCCAATCGATTCGTATTCAGGCGCCGGTTCCTGGTAAAGGGTATGTCGGCATCGAAGTGCCGAACTCACAAAAAGCGCTTGTTTCCTTACGAGATGTGATGGAATCGGCGGCCTTTGCCAAGGTCCGTTCACCTTTACGCGTTGGCCTGGGTCAAAATGTCGCCGGTCAAGCTATTGCAACTGACCTGACCCAAATGCCTCACCTGCTGATTGCTGGAACCACGGGCTCGGGGAAATCAGTTTGTGTTAACAGTCTTATTGCCTGCCTTCTGCTCCAAAATACACCAGAAGATCTCAAATTTGTTATGGTTGATCCCAAGAGGGTAGAGCTAACTGGCTACAACGGCATACCCCACCTTGCTGCTCCGGTTGTTGTTGATCTAGAACGCGTCGTGGGCACACTAAAATGGGCCATGAGAGAAATGGATAATCGCTACAGCCTGCTGGCAGAAGTGGGCGCCCGCAACATCGTAGAATACAACAAGAGGATTGAAAAAAACGGAAGGGATAAGCTGGCTTATATTGTTATTGTCATTGACGAGCTGGCTGATCTGATGTCGTTGTCTCCTGAAGAGACAGAAAGGGGAATCACCCGACTCGCTCAAATGGCGCGTGCAACAGGCATTCATATGATAATTGCGACCCAGAGGCCGTCAGTTGATGTGGTTACTGGCCTGATAAAAGCGAATTTCCCAGCTCGTATCGCTTTTAAGGTACCTTCCGGAACCGACAGCAGAGTAATCCTGGATAATACGGGAGCCGATAGACTTCTCGGCCAGGGTGATATGCTATTTCTAAGTCCCGATGCCGGGATGCCACTTCGCATGCAAGGATGTTTTGTAAGTGATCGGGAGCTGGGCAAAGTGATCGATTATTGGCAAAGGGCGCGTGTAGCCAATTATAGAGCAAGGGAAGTAGGAGCGGCCGAGCACGAAAGCCAGCGTCCAGAGACGGAGGAGATTGAACAGCAGCCCCTATGGGAGGAGATGCCTCAAGTGGAGGAAGACGCGGCCCGCTATGAGGAAGAAGCGGCCCGCTATTCTGATGAGCTGCTGCCAGATGCCATCGCCTTAGTCCGCCAATTAAAGAAAGCCTCAACATCCTTGCTTCAACGAAGATTTCGAATTGGATACACTCGGGCTGCCCGAATTATGGACACCATGGAAGAAGATGGGATCATCGGACCACCAACGGGAACCAGCAAGGCCAGGGAAGTTCTGACCTATACTCTTAATGAAAGCGGTGAGGATTTCAGCAAAGTGGAAGACCCAGCAGCCTGAGGAGCACCGGCCGATCTTCGCTGTCCCTAGATCTCAGCCCAGGGAAAAGACCTCAACAGGGAACGCAAACCAGGAATAATTGCATCCATCTAGATCGTCTGGTGCTGGGCGAACTTTTTAACTCTGGTTGGTATGGCGTATTCTACTAGCTGCACCGGCCGCCCCAGCCTCGTCCCGGGCAAGATCGGGCGGGGCAACAGTCACGGTCAACCCACAGCGCAAAGTTGAAATTTACCATCCAATAAAGGCTTTTTATCTGAAGAATATGGAAGGTGCCGTACGAAACCATACGACTTACAGGTGACTGAATATTATCCAGGAGAATCAAATGGCTGACCTGAAGGGAGAAGCCAGGGCGCGATATGTTCAGGGCATGTTCGCTCGTATAGCCAGGCGTTATGATTTAATGAACCGCCTTATGACAGGTGGGCAGGATGTTCGATGGCGTCGAAAAGTGATTCAAAGGGCCAAGCTGCCTGACGATGGAAAGCTGCTGGATATTGCCACAGGCACCGGAGAGATAGCAATGGAGGGATTGCGCAAGCATCCGCAAATATTTACCGTTGGAGGAGATTTCACCTTCGAAATGATGATGGTTGGAAAACAGGATCCACAAAGACAGGGTATTAAGTGGACAGGGGCTGACACACTTGCGCTACCGTTCCCGGACGATCTGTTTGATGCCGTAACCTCTGGCTTTCTAATGCGTAATGTTGTCGATGTACCTGGCGCTCTGCGAGAACAGAGACGGGTGACAAAACCAGGAGGCTGGGTTGTAATATTGGAATCCAGCCCTCCGAAAGGGAATTTTCTTCGGCCGTTTATTCGCTTTCATCTCAACTATGTGATCCCGGCGCTGGGGCAGCTGATAACCGGTCATGGTGATGCCTATCGATATCTACCTGCCAGCACCCAACAATTTCGCTCTCCTGAATCCTTAGCTGATATCATGAGGCGCATCGGTCTTTGGGGCGTTCAATATAATATGTTTATGTTTGGCACGATTGCTATCCATGCGGGAAGAAAACCGGATTAATCCTTGCGCTCTCAGAAAGTTCAACTGCCAATCTTTTCTCGGAATCTAGTGCTCCGTTAACTTAATCCTGGAACGTTTTGTAGGGACAGGTCTTGTGCCTGCCCTCTGGGGCGACCATAAGGGTACGCCCTTACAGATATGGCAGAATATTCGTTAACAAAACACTATTATTTTAAGAGTAAAAAAAAGAATGTAATCATTGACACAGACAATGGGCTACGATCGTAATAATAGGCAGCATGGTCGATCCACAAGAGAAATAATGGCTGACGGCCCCATATTAACGGAAAGACACGGTCAAAAAGGATTAGAAACAGTAATGAAACGAATTGCCTGGCCAATATTACTGGCGATTTTAATAAGCGCATGCCAATCTGAAGGTGGTAAGTTTTCCGCCTCACCTTCGCCGATTAATAAGGAATTGGACCAAAGCCCACCAGCTGTTACATCTGATGGATTTAGTCCGACCCTGGTAAGTTCAAGACCATTGGAAACAGCCATGCTAATTGAAAGTACTGTGCCGGCTGCGGAACCGGCAGCAAAGCAGACGGAAGAAATATCGCCGATCGCCTCGCCGAGTCGGTCGCCTAGTCGGTCACCGATGGCGACGCTGAAAGCGATAGATGAAGGCGACCTGCCGACAGAAGAACCGACAGTGACGCCGACAGTGACGGTCAACGGTCACTATAAGGGGACATATTTCCGTGGTCTAGATTCAGCCCCGGTAACGATGATCGACTACTCCGATTTCCTTTGAAGCGCCTGCCGCGCCTACGTGGTAGGAAGTGAACCG
>PVMS01038957.1_pt1 | contig 16166 bp, 12 predicted proteins | sample 1853461 | NCBI WGS metagenome assembly PVMS01 (sample SAMN08582032, study PRJNA380276) | Marine sediment metagenome, whole genome shotgun sequencing project. | isolation source: ocean sediment barecode stripped | collected 2017 | reverse complement strand
TGAATCCTTTATACTAATTCTGGGCGGACTTCTTTTTCTGGGTACCGGAGCCACAATGCTTCAGGTGGCAGGAAATCCGATAATGCGGGATGTTTCACCAGAAGGGAAATACTCCAGGAACCTTAGCTTCGGACAATTTGTAAAGGCCATAGGTCCCTGTCGGGTTCACTGATACCCATTCTCGCGGGACGTTACTGGGGAGTGGACTGGAAATTACTGTTTCCGATCTATGGTGGTGTGGTGCTGCTGGTTGTGGTTATTTTGTTTGTTGCCCGTATCGAAGAAAAGGCCATTTCTGACAAGCCTGCTACTTTGAAATCATGTTTAAGATTACTGAAGAATCCTTATATCTTGCTCATGGTCATTGGCATCTTTCTCTATGTGGGTTCCGAGGTGAGTATGAGTGCGAAGCTTCCCAACTTTTTGGAAGCGAAATTTGACTTCGATATCAAGGAGAAGGGATTGTTTGGCACCCTGTTTTTCTTTTTGTCCCTTATGACCGGACGGTTTTTAGGTGGTGTGATTCTGAACTGGTTGTCGCCAAAAAGATTCCTGATTATTACCAGCATCCTTTCCATTTTAGGTATAGCCGGTCTCTTCATTGCCTCAAGTCAGGTTCTGGCCTTTGTTTTCATTTTCGTAACCGGGCTGGGTTTTGCCAATATTTTCCCACTTATCTTTTCCATTACAGTGGATGCCCTGCCAGAAAGAAGCAATGAGATTTCAGGACTGATGATTACTGCAATTATTGGAGGAGCTTTTGTACCCATCCTGTTTGGTGTGGTTGCAGACATGGCAGGTCTGATGGCTGGATTTATTATCCCAGGTCTCTGTATGGTCTATATTCTTTACATCGCATCCCGAACTTCAAAAGCATAAGAGATGAATATTTATCATGATGAACGAGTGGTGTTGACCCTGGATGCAGGTGGGACTAATTTCGTATTTAATGCCTTCAAGAGGGGCAAGGCCATCTTAAAAGGGGTCCGGAAAGACGCCAATGCCGATCATCTGGAGCGTTGTCTGGCCACCATGAAAGAAGGTTTCAGGGAAGTCATTCAGTCCATTGAGGAGGCTCCTGTGGCCATTAGCTTTGCCTTTCCGGGGCCGGCCGACTATGCAAACGGAATCATTGATAATTCCAATAATCTTCCGGCATTTCAGGGAGGTGTTCCCTTAAAGAGCATACTTGAAGAGGAATTTGGCTTGCCAGTATATATTAATAACGACGGAGATCTCTTTGCCTATGGTGAGGCTCTGGGAGGGATATTACCTGAGATCAATAAACAACTTGAAGCATCCGGTAGTCCCAAAAGATACAAGAACCTGTTTGGATTTACCCTGGGAACAGGATTCGGGGGAGGATTTGTGTCCGATGGTCAGTTAATAACGGGCGACAATGTGACAGCCGCGGAGGTATGGTTATTCAGTAACCGGCATCATCCTGAAGTTAATGCGGAAGAAGCTGTTAGTATCCGGGCAGTTCAGAGGTTTTATGCAGCAAATGCAGGCATTGCCTACCCCAATGAGCTGGAACCCAAAGACATTTACGAAATAGCCAAAGGAGCGAAGGAAGGGAACCAGGAAGCTGCTTTAAAAGCCTATGAAGAAACCGGCCGGGCTCTGGGTGATACGGTAGCCAATATTCTGACTTTTACGGACGGTATTGCGGTGATCGGAGGAGGAATTACCGGTGCCAGCGATCTCTATATGCCTGCGGTAATGGAGGAGCTGAACTTCAAATTTCATTCCTCAACAGCGGAAGAGATGCCACGGCTGGTGCAGAAAGTATTTAACCTGGACAATGAGGAGGAGCGGAAGGATTTCTTCAGAGATTATTCCAAATCACTTCCTATTCCGGGGACGGACAGGACCATCTCCTATGATCCCGTTCCCAGGCTGGCCATAGCAACCAGTACACGGGGTGCCAGTGAATCCATTTCATTGGGAGCCTATGCTTATGCCTTACAGCAGATAGAGGCCTGATAGCTTATCACAGAAGTGGGTGCGTGAAGTAAAGGAGATCACTATAAGGACTGGGGTTATTAGCAATTTTTTACGAAAGAATTACCATGAATAAAAGCAGCATTCGAATAAGGTTTATAACAGTTCTTCTGGCTATTTTGTGTAGCGCCTGTTCAGGACCACTGGACAATGGATTACAGTCTCAAAAGCAAGCGGTAGATTTTGTCAATCCATATATGGGTAACATCAGTCATTTGCTGGTTCCCACTTTTCCTACCATACACCTCCCCAACAGCATGTTGCGAGTCTACCCGGAGCGCAGGGATTTTACAGGAGTCCGTTTGCATGGCCTTCCATTAATCGTCACCAGTCACCGGGGCAGCTCAGCATTTAATATGAGTCCATTCCAGGGGGATGTGGAAAAACTGAGTCCGGTCATAGATTTTAGCTACGACCAGGAAAAACTGACCCCCTATTCCTATTCGGTTTACCTGGATGAGCAGCAGGTCAAGGTGGATTATGGTTTGTCCCATCAATCCGCAGCCTATGATTTGAAATTTGAAGAAGAGGGTCCCGTGCACCTGATTCTGAACTCTCTAAGGGGCGAAATGCGCTGGGATGGGGAAGCCATCAGCGGCTACCAGGTCATATTGAATGAAACCAGGGTATTCCTCTATATGCTTCCAGGGGAGTTGCCGGAGCAGGTGGCATCCCTTGAAAAAGGAGTATTGACTGAAGCAAGCTCTTCTGAAGGACAGAATGCATGCCTGGTATTGAAATACAAATCTGGGACCCGGACATTGAATGTAAAGTATGGAATATCATTTATTGATGAAGCCCAGGCCAGGGCAAACCTGGAACGTGAGGTGGCTGGGAAATCTGTTTCCGAACTACAATCTGCCGGGCGGGATATCTGGAATGAGGCACTGGGAAAAATCATGGTAAAAGGCGGAACTACCGATGATAAAACTGTGTTTTACACCTCACTCTATCGCTGTTACGAGCGTCCCATCAGTATTTCAGAAGATGGACGCTATTTCAGTGCCTTTGATGGAGAAATTCATGATGATAAGGGGCGTCCCTTTTATACAGACGACTGGATCTGGGACTCCTACCGGGCGCACCACCCGCTGAGGATCCTTATTGATCCGGAAAGTGAAGAGGATATCCTGCACTCCTTTGTGCAGATGTCCGAACAGATGGAGCAATTCTGGTGGCCCACCTTTCCGGAAATTACCGGCGACAGCAGGCGCATGAACTCCAATCATGGAGTGGCTACGGTGATTGATGCCCATCGCAAGGGACTGGCTAATTTCGATCTGGAGAAAGCCTACCGGGCCACCCGTGGAGCAATCATGGAAAAAACTCTTGCCCCCTGGTCGGGATTACCTGCCGGGACGCTGGATGCTTTTTACCATGAACAGGGCTATATCCCGGCACTATATGAGGGCGAAGAAGAAACGATCCCGGAAGTACACCATTTTGAACGCCGTCAGCCTGTAGCAGTCACACTGGGAACCTCCTACGACCAGTGGTGCCTGGCTCAAATTGCAGAGGAGCTTGGACATACAGACGACGCTGAATATTTCATGAGAGCGTCGCTAAATTACCGCAATCTCTTTAACAAAGAGACGAAATTTTTCCATCCAAAGGACTGGGATGGAAACTTCATACAACCATTTAATTATGAATTTTCCGGGGGAATGGGAGCCAGGGGATTCTACGGTGAGAATAATGCCTGGGTATACCGCTGGGATGTGCAGCATAATATTCCGGACCTGATCGATCTGATGGGAGGCAGGGAGGCCTTCGTTAACAACCTGGATGCCATGTTTGCCAAACCCCTGGGGCGAAGCAAGTATGCATTTTATGCCATGCTACCTGACCATACGGGTAATGTGGGGCAGTTCTCCATGGCAAATGAGCCTTCCTTGCATGTGCCCTACCTTTATAATTATGCCGGTCAGCCCTGGAAGACCCAGAAGCGATTACGCAAGTTGCTCCAGGAGTGGTTCCGTAACGATTTGATGGGCGTCCCGGGGGATGAAGATGGAGGAGGTATGTCTGCCTTTGTAGTCTTTAGCCAGATGGGCTTCTATCCGGTGACGCCGGGAGTACCAGAGTATTCCATTGGTAGTCCGGTATTTAAGCATGTCTCCATTGATATTGGCAAAGGCCAGGTTTTTGAGATTGAAGCTCTAAACGCTTCTGCGGAGAATAAATATATCCAATCGGCCAGGCTGAACGGTAAGGCGCTTGACAATCCCTGGATTTCACATGATGACTTAATGGCCGGAGGAAAGCTGGTTTTTGAAATGGGACCCAGAGCCAATAGATCCTGGGGAGCACTTATCGAATAAAAATAAAAATGAGCCGGTAGTCCACACTCCGAAAAAAACCTGCTGTTTATAATGACCAATCGGCAAAGCGGAAGAACTCAGGGAATTTCTTTTAGAATGGTTGGAAAGGAAAGAGAACTTATCTGAAGAAAGAGAAATTGGTAAATTTGATACTCGTTTTTTAACAATACTAACACGGTAGATATGTTACAACAAAGATCACTGGGAAAAATAATTGCTTTCATAGCCATCTTTGGCTTGACAAATTCAGTCCTTGCACAGGAATATCCACAAAAGCCGAATATCGTATTCATCCTGGCAGATGACTTTGGTTACGGTAGTCTAAATGCTTATGGTGCCGATCCCGATCTTGTCCGTACCCCGCATATAAACCGCATCGCCAACCAGGGAATGCGCTTCACCAATGCCAGTACGCCGGCCTCCATTTGTACTCCGACCCGCTATGGTTTTCTTACCGGGCGCTATCCCTGGAGGTCCAGCCTGAAATACGGAGTTACAGCCCCACTGGGTGACCTTCTTCCGGATACTGAAAGGACCACTGTGGCTGACTGGTTAAAGGATAGAGGCTATCATACCGCCGCTGTTGGAAAATGGCATTTAGGCTACGGTCTGGGACTCAACCAGGATCCCTTGGCATATACCGGGAAACTATCTCCGGGGCCCCTGGATTTAGGTTTTGATTATCATTTTGGAGTACCTCAGAATCATGATGACAAACTGGGTGTATTTATAGAAAACGATCAAATCTATGGAATCAGAAGTGATCGGGTGCAGCCCTATTCCCGGTCCTTTTACGGGGACCGCTATATTGGCTACGATGCACCCCAGCGAATTAACGAGGAGGTGATGGAGGTGTTGACTGAGAAATCGGTCCACTGGATCAAGGAGCAAAGCAGTGAAGATCCTTTCTTTCTGTATTTTGCCCCTGTGGCTGTTCATCATCCCAGTACTCCCTCGGCCCAGATGCGCGGTATGAGTGATTGTGGTCCATACGGCGATTTCATCCAGGATCTGGATATGAGCGTGGGCAGGATCATTGAAACCCTTGAGTATATGAATTTGCTGGAGAATACAGTGATCATATTTACCAGCGATAATGGGGGTGATATTCCGGGGCCTCACAGGCCTGAGGCCCCTGAGCGCCTGGCCCAGAAATATGGTTTGAAAATTAACGGTGACCTGCGGGGAGATAAGCATACTATTTACCAGGGAGGTTGTAATGTTCCCTTAATTGTATCCTGGCCCGGTGTGGTGAAAGAAGGATCAGTCTCGGATGATATGATCAATCTCCTGGACATATTTGCCACCGTGTGCGATATCACCGAGGGTGCTCTACCTGAATCAAAAGATGTGGCTCCGGATAGTTATAGTTTCCTGCCGGCACTTTTGGGTAAGGACAATCCGAGTCCAAGAACGTCCATGGTAACGGCCGATGTGAATGGAATGCACGCATTGCGGGATGGAAACTGGAAATATATTGATGACACCCCTCCAGAAGGAATATCGGAGGACAGATTGGAGAAATTGAAGGAATTTGAACCTCAGCTGTATGATTTAGCGAAGGATCCGGGAGAAACCACGAACCTTTACAAGGTAAACCCGGATATGGTAAAAAAGCTGAAAGACAAGCTGAATTACATACGTAAAGCAGATTCAAGCAGGTAATAAATTTGATACGGCAATATTTTCACAAAATGAAGAATAGATTAAGGGTATTATCGGTGATTATATTCATCCTGACATCAATTCAGGTGTGCAGTTTTGCACAAAACAGGGATATGGTGCACGGAATTGTGTTTAACGATTTAAATAACAATGGAATACTGGATGAAAATGAACCGGGGATTGCCGGAGTGCCTGTATCGAATCAGCTGGATGTTGTACTCAGCGATTCCCAGGGCAGTTACTCTTTGCCAGTAAAAGAGAACAGCATTGTATTCATATCAAAACCCAGCGGATTTAATGTCCCTCTGGATGAGAATAATTTACCACAATTCTATTACCTCCATCAACCTGAAGGTTCTCCGGAAGGATTGGATTATGAGGGCATTGCGCCAACAGGGGCGCTGCCTGAGAATCTGAATTTTGCACTGACGGAAACAGATCAGGACAGTCAGTTTAATATCATCGTGACCGGTGATCCCCAACCTTATATAAGCGAGCAGGTTGATTACTATCTGAATGATGTGGTCACCGAAATGTTGAGTTATAATGCAGATTTCTATATTGCCCTGGGCGACCTTGTTGAGGACGATTTAAACCTTTATGACAAACTTAACAGGGGAGTAAAGCATCTTGAAATACCTGCTTATAATGTAATCGGGAATCACGACTTAAATTTAAAAGCTGAAAACAACAGCTTTAAAGCTGAAACCTTCCATAGCGTATTTGGCCCGGACTATTATTCTTTTAATAAAGGTAAGGTGCATTTTCTGGTTCTAAATTCAATTCAATATGAGGGATGGAGCACAGAGGAGGATAAAGAGGGCAGATATTACGGAGGTTTTGATGACAGACAACTGGAGTGGTTGGCCAATGACCTGGAATTTGTCCCAGATGATTATTTGCTTGTAATCATCACACATATCCCGATCCTTGAAGGCCCCATGAAAAAGGAAACTATAGAAAAGGTCTTTGATCAATTGGAAAGCAGAAAGCATCTACTGGCACTCGCCGGGCACCAACATAAGATCGTAAACGGGAATTATGGTGAAGAAGAACACTGGACAGAACCGGTAAACTTTCCCTATCTCGTAGTTGGTGCAGCCTGTGGTTCCTGGTGGTCGAAGGTGAAGGACGAACGCGGTATTCCCTTAGCTGTAGCACAGGATGGTACCCCCAACGGTTTTTTTGTTTTCAGCTTTAACGAAAATACCTACAGTTTTAAATTTCATCCGGCCAATCATAATCCCGATTTTCAGATGAGGATCAGTGCGCCCCGGGGCGAACTATTATTGGATAGTCTTGAAAATGAACAGATCATTGTGAATGTGTTTGCCGGAAATCCTGATGACGAAGTAGCATATCAATTGGACGATCGTCCTCCTGTAAGGATGAATCACCAGCCTATGGTAGATCCGCTTGTTGTTGAATTTTTCAATGCCTATAAGGATGTCGATGAATGGGTTAAAGCCCAGGAATGCTCACATATCTGGACCGCAAAAATGCCAGCGGATTTACAGGAAGGTTCGCACATATTAAAAATTACCACTACCGATATGTTCAATGAAGAATTTAAGGCATTTCAAATTTTTGAAATCAAATAGGATGAACTATATACTTAAACGGTCAGCATTATTATCTGTCATTCTCATACAATTATTGTCCATTTCCAGCAAGCATGTACCGGAAGAATTCGGAGCTTCAGATAAAATCAGGCTTGTATGGATGAATGATCCATCAGGGTCAATTACCGTGGCATGGGACCAGACTGACGGTTCCGAATCTAAGGTGTATTACGGCCCGGTGGATCACGATAGAAAGTACTGGAAGTACCCTGAATCCCAGATCGCACAAACTGAGATGAACCGCTACGATATGTACACCCGTTTTGCTGATATATCCGGACTGCAACCCGGTACAAATTATTATTTTATCATAAAAGACATCAGTGGGGTTAGCAAACGCTACTGGATCAAGACCGCACCAGGGAAACCGGAACCGTTTACTTTTGTGGTTGGAGGCGATACTAAAAGTCTTGGTGAAGCACTGGAGGCTGGCAGGGCATCGAACCGGCTGGTTGCAAAATTAAGACCACTTTTTGTGATGTTCAACGGCGATTTTACTTCGGGTAATGGTACGAATCCGGATAACTGGAAAATTTGGCTGGACGACTGGCAAGATCTCACCACATGTGCTGATGGTAGAATGATTCCTATCATACCCGTGATGGGCAACCATGAAAACGGGAATAAACGGAATCTGAACATTATTTTCAATGCTCCTTACCAGTATAATGATACAAGCCATATATATTATTCCCTGAATGTGGGTGGTAAGCTGATGCATATTACGGCCCTGAACACGGAGATCAGAACTGACTCACTTCAAAAAAAATGGCTGGTACAGGATTTGAAGGCACATAGCGATTTTCACTTTAAAGTGGCTGCCTATCATAAGCCCCTTTTTCCTCACACCCAGGGCAAAAGAGAAAACCCTGTAATCTACAAATCCTGGGCCAATACCTTTTATAAGTATGGACTGGATCTATCCTTTGAAGCGGATTCTCACATGCATAAAATTACCTTTCCCGTGAAACCGGATTCTTCCGATGCGGCCGACATGGGATTTGTCAGGGACGATGAAAACGGGACCATGTACATTGGAGAAGGGAGTTGGGGTGCTACTCCGAGAGAGAATAATGACGATAAATCCTGGACCCTGAGCAGCGGAAGCTTTAACCAGATAAAATGGGTCCATGTATTTCCTGAAACGGGAGATCAAGAAGCTCATCTTGATATTTATACGGTGATTTCCTGCGAATATGATGAGGATACTACCCAGATTCTCTATGATGATATTGAAGCGTTGAGCGAAGACAAGCTAAGCAGTCTTCCGGAAGGGATCCGTCTGCATCAAATGGAAAAATATGGGAACCTGGTAAAGTACCCGTTTCACCTTAACTAAACACGGCAGCTTTAATCCACGCTGATTTTAAATGTAGATCCTTTGTGTTATGAAAACAATTCCAAAGTTTTTGATAGTTGCCGTGGCCGGATGGCTGTTGATTCCATGTTCAGTAATACTTGCTCAAAAACCAATTGTTGCAGCGGTTGTCTGGGACGATCGTGCCAAGGAGGGGGAGGATCTTGGTGAACTCAGAATTTATCAATTGGGTGAACCGGTTCCGGGTCTTACGGTAAAGATAAGCTATGAAGGCACAGCCAGCGATGGTTACGATTACCGCTGCCAACCAAATGTGTTTCAGGTTGATAAATATAAGCAAATCGTGGTTCGCCCCATCCATGACAGTATTATTGAAGGAATTGAAGAGCTCAGGGTCAGAATCCTGGAAGATGATGCCTATGAGATTGATCCTGAACACAAACAGGCTTCTGTATTCATCCAGGATGGAGATATCCCGGATGTGGAATTTACGGCCTCTTCTTCCATTTATGATGAAGCACTCGAAGAGGCCGAAGTTGGTGTAAGCTTATCCAGGACATGGGAGGAAGATATTGTAATCGAGTATTCGGTACAGGGAGTTCTGGCCGAGGTGGAGAAGATTTTCGGTTCGATTCAAACAAACTGGTGATTCCGGCAGGCGAGAGCGGGGCCTCCATCAAGTTCCGGGTGATCAATGATGATGTAGCGGAAGATGAGGAAACTGTGGTGATTAGAATACTTGGGGCAAGCATGGCAAATATAGCCACCATCGAATCTCATTACTATGCCATACGCAACGATGATGGGGAACCGGCACGCAGCGTCGTCTATGACCGGATCTACGGTGCCACACTTGGTTTCAGGGCCGGTTGTTCCATGGGGGCTTTTACCGAATACAACTGGCCCCAGGACCGTATACAGGAAATATTCGGACATGTGGACAGCTTTCATCCGTTCAAGCACTACGGTGATACCTGGACCCATCCTGCCGGTGCCACCGAAGACGGTGGAGAACGTCATAAACTCCTTTGTACAGCCATCATGGAAAAACAGGATCGCATAAATTATCAGGAGTTGAAGGACGTTTGGCTGCGTGATTGTGAAATGGAAGATATGGAATACATGACACAAAATTACGACAGGGTGCTCCTTGCCTTTGCAGGCTGGGGAGTGCCGCCTGCGGATATGCCCATTACACAATTCGGGAAACCAAGGGACCTGGGGGAACATATTCACCTGACTGCCCGCACATTTCAGGCCCTGCCCTGTATCAATGCAGGGGATCCTGAAAATGCCATTGTGGACATGAATGACATGGGAAAGCTGTACTACGAAGATCCTGATGACGATGCTTTCCAATGGGGAGCCGTATACAATGCAGCCATGGCTCTGGCAATGCTACCCGATGCAACGATAGAGTCTGTAATTGATGGAGCTCTTGCCTATGCGACTCCTGAAATAGAAGAGGAAATCAGGTATGTACTGGCCATCAGCGAGAAGTATGATGATCCCATGAACAGGGACTTCTGGCAAGAATTGACCGATGTATATATGGATCCGGAAAGCAAGTACAATGCTTTTGCCAGGATCGAGAAATATCCAAATTCCAGTGTTTACGAGAATGTGGGTTACGCTTTTGCCCTATTTAAAGCCACCAATGCCAATGTACAGCAAAGTGTAGTTATTGCCACCAACAGGGGCTATGATACCGATTGCACTGCTGCCAGCGCCGCAGCTCTATGTGGCGCATTCTCGGGCACGGCAGATATCCCGCAAGATTGGATAGAAACCCTCGATTCGGGTATAGCTAATAATCCATATACCAATGCACATTTTACCAATAAAGCTACAGCCGATGGACTATACAGAGCCTTGCAATCCAAGGTGTACAGAATGGAGAGTGAGATAAAAGACAAGAAGAGCGATGGTCAGGAGCTGTCAAAAGCAGAATTGAAGCAGCACAAAGAATATGTGAAGCTTATGAAACATCATGGTGTAATCCAATAGTGCATGTGAGGACCGGGGCTGCACCTGTTAATTCTTAATTAAGGTATTATTAACTCTATAGTTATAAATTAAGGCTTAGCATGAAACACTTCGCCTTTATTACACTATTCTTTGTAATCATCACAATTTCTTCTGCTGGACAAGAGCCTGTAAAAATCGGAATTGCAGGATTAACCCATTCGCACGTGATCCCATTGCTCAGGAATCTGGATCGGGAGGATATTCAAATTGTGGGAATTGCTGAAAGCAATACAGATCTCTCCGGCAGATATGCCGACATCTATAATATTGACAAGAATCTTATCTATGAGTCTTTGGATGAGATGCTGGAGAAATCCAGGCCTGATGGGGTAATCACCTTCACTTCAATCTTCGAACATTTGGAAGTTGTGGAAGCATGTGCTCCCAGAGGTATTGATGTGATGGTTGAAAAACCCCTTGCCGTTTCTAATGAACATGCAAGGATTATGGAAAAGCTTTCTAAAGACCACGGAATTCAAGTATTGACCAATTATGAAACGACCTGGTATCCATCAAATTATAAAGGATATGAGATGGTGAGTACTGGAGAGCTGGGGGATTTAAGAAAGGTCATTGTATATGACGGACATAAAGGTCCCAAAGAGATTAATGTGAATCCTGAATTTTTAGATTGGCTTACTGATCCGGTCTTAAATGGCGGCGGGGCTGTGATAGATTTTGGATGTTATGGTGCTGATCTGATTACCTGGATGCTGAAGGGAGAAAAACCTCTGGCTGTATATGCCGAATTAAAGCAGTATAAGCCAGGTGTATATCCCAAGGTAGATGACGATGCAACAATCATACTTACCTATCCAAGCATGGAAGGTGTTATTCATGCTTCATGGAACTGGCCCTTTAACCGGAAAGATATGCACATCTATGGATCCTCTGGATATGTATTCATTGATGATGCAGAAACCATCAGGTTCAGACTGAACGAAAAATCAAATGAGGAGCTAATAAAAGTTCCTCAATCTTTGGCTCCGTTTCTGGATCCTTTTGCATTTTTTGCAGCAGCTGTTAAGGGAGATATTCAAGTTGGGCCTACAGATTTATCTTCGCTGGAGATCAATCTCACGGTCGTGGAGATATTAGAAGCTGCACGTCTTAGCAACAAGACCGGAGCGAAGGTCACCTTAGACAGGTAAGCTTAAATATAATTTGAATGAAAAAAACCTTAATACCGTTCTTCTTTGCAATTTTTCTATTTAGTCAGGCGGGGGCACAGGAGAGCAGTCTCATTGTACTGGGGGATATTCATTATGATCTTTTGGAAGATCATGATATGGATTGGCTCCGTCAGAAGCCTGGAGATTTGCGACAGGTGACTGAAGAGTACACTGTTTATACCAGAGAGAACTGGACTGATTTTATGTCCATTCTCAAAGAAAAAGCTGAACATACCCGGCCTCCTGTAAAAGCGGTCATTCAACTGGGAGATCTGTCAGAAGGACTGGCAGGTAATGAAGATAAGGCCAGCCAGATGGCTTCCAATACCATAGGAGCGATAGATGCAGTACAAATGCCAGTGCCGTGGATCCTTACCAAAGGAAATCATGACATTACAGGTCCGGGCGCAGTAGATGCTTTTCAGGAACACTATGTTCCCATGATCAGGAAACAGACCGGCAATCCGGAAATCAACAATGCCAGTTATTCTTATAGCTATGACAATGTTCAGATCACCTGTGTGGACCCGTGGGATAAGGAGACAAATATGGTGGAGTTTCTTCAGCATGAGTTATCTGAATCGAAGGCGAAATATAAATTCGTGGTCATTCATGAGCCTGTAATACCGGTTACCGAGAGATGCTGGCATGTCCTGAGGCGGGATAATGAAAAACGGGAAAAACTTCTTGAAATCATAGCCAGCCACAAAGCAATTGTATTATGTGGCCATCTGCATCGCTATTCTGTGGTTCAGCGAAACACCCCTTTTGGACCGGTGGTTCAGGTGATGGTCGTGAGTGTTATTAAGGACAGAGCATATTTGAAGCCCACAAAGGTGATTACTAAATATGGTCCATCCCTGGCAGATAACCTTCCCGAGTGGCAACCCGAAACCCTTGAGGCAAGAAAGTCCATGTTAGCTGAAGAGGCAAAACATGTGACCTATTTTAAACAGACCGATTTACCAGGATATGGAGTGATTAAAATCGATGAGAATAAAGAGAGCATTTTACTGGAATATTATGCAGGTTTTGGAGAAAAGCCCTACGATTCGGTCGACTTATCAAAGTTATTAGAGCAAGTGCTTGAACCATAAGATTACGAACTGCTTACTTAGAAAACTTATGTCCATGAAATCCAACTTTATATTAGCACTAATGCTGATGCTCAGTTTTAATCTGGCCTTAGCATCCGAGATTCCGAGTATTCAAAAGTTTGGCGTAAAGCCAGGGAACAGCCCGGCCCAAAACAAGCTCAACCTTCAAAAGGCCATCGACTGGGCCTCTGTGAGCGGATCGGCATTGCTGGTGGAACCTTCAGAAGAACCCTACGCTATTGATGGTGGGATCATTTTGAAAAAGAATGTTTCACTGATCGGAGTGCATGGTCCAACTCCACGGGGCACGTCCCATGCCACCAAAAAGCAACCGGTGGGGAGTGTTTTTGCAATCACCGATCAGGAGAATGCTTTCATTACGGTAGAGTCTGGAACACAAATCAAAGGGATCCAGTTCTGGTATCCTGAGCAGGCCATAAAAGATCCCTCAGAGATTATCTCATACCCGGCTACCATTAAGGTTTCGGAAACAACCAGGTCACAGGGAGTTTTTCTTTCGTGTCTCACCTTTTATGGAGAATACCTTGCATTCGATTTTAATGCGCAGCGTAAATTTGCCTGCGAGTTAATGACTTTCGAACACTGCTACGGCTATCCGCTCAGCGGTGAATTTATTCGCATCAACTACTGCTATGATGTGCCCCGCATCCTTCACTGTCATGTGAATCCTGCCATACAGCGCTTTATAGGCGGACAATTCAGCAAGGAAGTTGTGGATGCTGTAATTGCAAGAAAAACATATGCCTTTTCAATAAACCATACCGATAATGCCCAGCTAATGGATCTGTTCACCTTTGGCACCTATGGAGGCATATTATTGGATGCTGAATCCTACGGTCAATTGACGAATTTCAATTTTGACTGTGTGGCTGTTGGCATCTTAAAACGTGGAAACAACACAAAGAACCGTAACTGGCAAATTGCCCAGGGCTCCATTATTGCCAATACAGGTGAAAGCGTTGAAAATATTCATCCCATCATCATAGAGGGAGAGGGGCATACATCCCTGAGTAATGTGGAAGCCTTTTCGGGGGGGAATGGAGCACTGACGACCGTCCCTGAAAATATGTCCTGGGATTTCCTGCTGGTGAGAGGAGATAAAAAGCTAACTGTTTCTATCTGGGGAAGCCGCATGAGAAATTATGTTTCTGACTTTCCCATTACTATAGAGAATAAGCAGGCTGTCATTCAGGTTAATGGATGCTTTGATAAGGACGAGAATTTATATAACAGGACCTTTGACGATAGCAATTAATACTTTGAGCCACTATACCTTTGTTTCCAGTCTCCAATAGAAAATGCATGGCCTTATGAATTACGTGAAAACAATAACTTCTAAGTCAATTGCTTCACTCGCAGTTGCCTTATTTTGCTCAATTTCCTCCTCCTACGGACAGGCTGAGAAAAGTCCGAATATCCTGATTATCATGACGGACCAGCAAGCCTGGGATGCCGTTGGCTATTCAGGAAACAAGGCAATTATTACTCCCAATCTTGACAGGCTTGCCAGCGAAGGTGTGAACTTCAGTCATGCGGTGACTCCATGCCCGGTCTGTGTGCCGGCGCGTACTTCCATATTGACCGGACGCTTAACGGAGACCACAACCATCCGGGACAACAGGGATGCACAAACAGGAGAATGTTACTACCCCACTTTTGATGAGATCCTGGTAAAACGCGGATACAGATCGGAGTATTACGGAAAGTTTCATGGCCCAGAACACATGGCCAGAGTCTACATGAATCCTCCTGTGGAAGGGATGCCCGGCACAGAACCAATAATGCGATGGGAGCCCATCTATGTTCGCTACCTGAAAGAGACCATTGAAACGAGGTCTCTTGAACCTGGGGAACTATATGAAACAACCTTTTATGGTGGCACCATTCCCTACAGGCTTGATCCCACGGATCGATACTATAAGTACATGCCTGATGGTAATATTCCTGAAAAGGAGCGAGAGACGCGCTTGAGCCAGGCCGATATTCATGGAGTCCTTGACCTGCCTGCGGAGTATACCATTACTGCCATACAGGGAAAACAGACAATTGAAGCCCTCGAGCGGCTAAAAGGAGAACAGTTTATTCTTACCTGTTCCTTTCATTGTCCCCATGTTCCCATTACCCCTTCGGAGCCCTTTGCCTCCATGTATAAGGCAGGAGAGCTGCCAACATCTCCTTCCATATCAGACACCCGGAACAACTCCCCCTACAGACAGGGCGAGCTTATCCCTCCCTACAACGAGGCTGAGAAGGTGCAGTTTATGGCAGCCAATTATTATGCTTTTGTGACTGAAATAGACGATTGGGTGGGAAAGATCCTGGATAAACTGGATGAGTTGGAGCTGGCGGAAAATACACTGGTGATCTTTGTTTCGGACCACGGAGAAATGTTGGGAGCACATGGCATGCGAGGCAAATTCAATTTCTATGAGGAATCAGTTCGTGTACCTTTTGTAGTTCGCTACCCGGGTAAAATTGAGCCTGCACAGACCATATCCGCACCGGTTTCAATACTCAATATTTTTCCCACCGTACTTGATTACGCCGGTTTAACGAATATTCCCACCGACGGTTACTCGCTGCGGGGAGTCATGGAAGGAAGCGAAGCTCCGGCCTACGATTTTGCGGTCTCAGAATGGCAATGGAAAAATGAAAATGCACCCTCCATTATGATCCGGACAGACAACTGGAAGTTAATGACCACACATCGCAAGGGCGGAAGAAATGTGGAAGTACTTTATGATTTGAAGAATGATCCACATGAAATGAATAACCTCCTGGGATCAAATCCGGAAAGATCCCAGTAGGTTATTCATTTCATGTGGATCATTCTTCAAATCATAAAGTACTTCCACATTTCTTCCGCCCTTGCGATGTGTGGTCATTAACTTCCAGTTGTCTGTCCGGATCATAATGGA
>PVMS01167070.1_pt1 | contig 16179 bp, 14 predicted proteins | sample 1853461 | NCBI WGS metagenome assembly PVMS01 (sample SAMN08582032, study PRJNA380276) | Marine sediment metagenome, whole genome shotgun sequencing project. | isolation source: ocean sediment barecode stripped | collected 2017 | reverse complement strand
TTGTTTGGAAATACCGCAATATGGCACCAAGCATTCGTTGAATATTTCAGTAAGCGTCGGAATTGTGGTTTGGTCATTGCTTGATAAAATGAAGCTACTCAAGTAAAGAAGTTTATGCTATTCAGAAGAAGTAAGGACACAATATAGTTTTGAGTTTTTGTATCCAAAATAGCATTTCCAAAATCGTTAATCAAATATTCAGTTAATCTATTATTCGCCTGCCCCTCCCGTCCTTAATTTGTGTTATGAAAATATGCTAGCATACCAGAATCTTATGACCTGCTACCCTTGGCAATCCAAGCCCCAAGCCCCCTGCCAATTCCTACTTTCTAATCCATAATTTCTAATTCCAAAATGCTAACTTTAAACTTTTGAAAACTACTAAAGAGATGTCTTACAGAATAGAAACCGATACCATGGGACCAGTCGAAGTACCGGCTGACAAATATTGGGGGGCGCAAACCCAAAGATCATTACAAAACTTTGCTATCGGGGGAGAAGCGATGAAAATGCCTATAGAAATTATCAGGGCTTTTGCTGTGCTGAAAAAAGCTGCGGCTTTGACCAATCAATCGCTTGGGGTATTGGAAGAGACCAAAGCAAAGCTGATCTCCCAGGTATGTGATGAAATTTTAAACGAAGAACTGGACGACCAATTCCCATTGAAAGTTTGGCAAACTGGTTCCGGAACCCAGAGCAACATGAATGTTAATGAGGTGATAGCCAACCGGGCCCATGTATTGTCAGGGGGAAGTTTAGCAGACCAGGAAAAGACGGTCCATCCCAATGACGATGTCAACAAGTCGCAATCCTCAAACGATACCTTTCCTACGGCTATGCATATAGCTTCATATAAGAAAATCGTAGAGGAAACCATTCCAAAGGTTCAGGCCCTGAGAGATGTTTTGGATTCCAAGGCTGCCTCATTTTCCGAAGTAGTAAAAATCGGGCGAACGCATTTTATGGACGCCACACCATTGACACTTGGTCAGGAATTCAGCGGTTATGTTTCACAATTGGATCACGGATTGGCTGCTTTAAAAAATACGCTTGGTCATCTTTCGGAGTTGGCATTAGGAGGAACCGCGGTGGGGACAGGACTAAATACACCAGAGGGATATACCATAAAAGTGGCCGCGGAGATTGCCAGGATTAGCGGTTTACCCTTTATTACTGCCCATAATAAGTTTGAAGCTTTAGCTGCCCATGATGCTATGGTGGAGTCTTCCGGAGCATTGAAACAATTGGCCGTAAGCTTAATGAAGATCGGGAATGACATTCGCATGCTTTCATCTGGACCTCGAAGCGGGATCGGAGAGATCATCATTCCAGAGAATGAGCCGGGCTCGTCGATTATGCCAGGAAAAGTGAATCCCACCCAATGCGAGGCGCTCACCATGGTATGTGCCCAGGTAGTAGGGATGGACACAGCTATCTCGATTGGAGGTATGAACGGGCACTTCGAGTTAAACGTTTTCAAACCCATGATGGTGTACAACTTGCTAAACAGTGCTCAGTTACTGGCCGATGCTTGTGAGTCATTTAGAAAAAATTGTGCGGTGGGCATTGAACCTAATTTGGAGGTGATTCGCGATAAATTGGAGCGATCACTTATGTTGGTAACCGCACTCAATACGCACATTGGATATGAGAATGCTGCAAAAATTGCCAAAATGGCCCATAAGCAAGGAACTACTTTGAGAGAGGCTGCTTTGGATCTGGGTCTGGTTACTAATGAACAATTCGATCAATGGGTGGATCCGCTGAAAATGATTGGGAAGTAGTAGCCGCTATTTTTGACATTGTGGTGCTTATTTTTGTAGATTCGCATTGTCACATAATCTTGGAATAATGAAAAAGTCACTATTATTATGCACAGCCATCACTTTTATAGGAACGGGCATTTTGTTTGCTCAACTTTCCAAACAAGAGACCAAACAATGGAAAAAGAGTAAAAAGGCCATGAGTGTAGAGGATTACAAGAACATGGTAGAAGAAAATACCACCTATCAACAACAAAACAACCAGATGAGCGCTGAACTGTCAGCTTCTCAATCTGATCTCCAGCAAAAGCAGGAGGAGGTGGCAATCCTACAGGTTAAAGTACAAAACCTGGAACAGAACTTAGCTGAGACTAGTGTCATTGATGTTAGCTCCGGAGAGGCCAGTACCGCCAATACCAAAGTTGCCAAAGGTGTGCTATTTAAGGTTCAGATTGGGGCATTTCGTAACAAGGACCTTTCAAAGTATTTTGATAGTAGTGACAACTTTGGGGGAGAAGTGGATGCCGATGGCACCCAACGGTACACACTGGGCAATTTCGTAGACTACTGGCAAGCCGATAAGTTCAAAAAATATCTAAGGGAGATGGGTGTAAAAGACGCCTGGATTGTTCCCTACAAAGACGGACGCCGGGTGCCTATGAAAGATGTTCTGGAAGGGGTCATCTAAATTAAGACATTTATATTCAACAAAAGCAGTGCAAGTAGGTACTGCTTTTTTCGTAAATTTCTATTTGTGATAGGTCTGAATAATAATACTTTTTGAAGTACATAACGCTTCTTCAACAGGGAAAAATCCAATCTTTTAAGAAACGGATAGAGGCGAAGCTTACATTAAGAACGGTTAATCCTACAAATAAAAGACCAGGATCAGGATGAATAGCACGATCATCACAATATACATAATCACGTCCACTCTTATGTACTCCTTCCAACGATGGTAGAAATCTTTAATTTTTCTCACTTGTCAATCCAATAGTTAACGATAAAATTAGAAATTTTATTAATAATAAATAGATGTTAATCGGTGCCCCTGCGTTTCCCTACCACCCTTAACAACCCTTAACACCCGAACACCCTCGTCCTTCCTCCTTCGTCCCTCGTCCCTCTGCTCCCTGCTCCAATTCATCATTTGTCATTTCTAATTCCCAATTCAAACTCTAATTCATTAATTTACAACGCATGCAAAAAAAATGGATTTACAAGAGATCTCCAAACCCTTTAAAGGTACAGTCTTTAGCCAACCAACTTAATATTCACCATACTCTGGCCGCCATCCTAATCCAAAGAGATGTTGACAATTTTGAAAAGGCCAAGACTTTTTTCAGACCTTCCCTGGACCAGTTACATGACCCATTTCTAATGAAGGATATGGACAAGGCTGTCGAAATTATTGAGAATGTAATTAATGCTGGAGAAAAGATTCTTATTTATGGAGATTACGACGTTGATGGTACTACTGCGGTTTCTTTAGTCTACAGCTTTTTAAGTACCCTTTATGTTAATATTGACTACTATATCCCCGATAGATATACCGAAGGCTATGGATTATCAGATATGGGTTTGCAGCATGCTGTCGATCAGGGCTACAAACTAATAATCACTCTGGATTGTGGCATCAAAGCAGTAGACCTAGTAGCAAAAGGGGTATCCCAGGGGCTGGAATTTATTATCTGTGATCATCATCTTCCTGGGGAGCAGCTACCCCCGGCTACTGCTGTGCTTGATACCAAACAAAGTGGATGTCCTTACCCGTATAAGGAAATTACGGGTTGTGGAGTTGGATTCAAACTAATCCAGGCCATATGTATTCAACGAAATATCCCGGTAGAAACATCCTATGAATTTCTGGACTTAGTGGCCGTAAGTATTGCGGCTGATATAGTGCCAATTACCGGAGAGAATAGGGTGTTGAGTCACTATGGACTTAAGAAATTGAATAGGCAGCCAAGACTGGGATTAAAAGCATTATTGGACATTGGTGGAATTAAAAGTCAGGTAGGAATTTCTGAAGTAATCTTTGGGTTGGCCCCCAGAATCAATGCGGCGGGAAGGATTGAACACGCAAAGTCTGCAGTTGAATTGTTGCTTTCGAATAGCAGTGAAGAAGCTGCTGAATGGGCCGATAGTATTAACCAGAACAACAACATCAGAAAAGAGAAAGATACCCACACCACCAAAGAAGCGCTGGCGATGATTGCAGAAACTGAACTACCGGAAAGCGCCAAGTCAACGGTACTATATAAAGAAGACTGGCATAAAGGTGTGATCGGGATAGTAGCTTCAAGATGCATAGAGGAATATTTTCGTCCAACTATTATACTTACACAATCACAGGACAAAGCAACTGGCTCTGCGCGTTCTGTACCGGGGTTCGATATCTATAAAGCAATTTCAGCTTGTTCTGATCTTTTAGATGCTTATGGTGGTCATAAATACGCTGCTGGTTTAACTTTACCACTTGAAAAGATCAATGACTTTCAGAAACGGTTTGAGGAAGTAGTTTCTGCATCCATTACAAAGGAGTTGCTGATACCTACCTTAGAAATAGACCACCAATTAGCATTGGAAGATATTAATGATACTTTTTATAACATATTAATGCAAATGGGACCATTTGGCCCGGGAAATATGCCACCAGTTTTCATTACCAAGGGACTCAAAGCTTACTCAGAGCCCAGGGTGTTGAAAGAGCAGCATTTAAAGTTTCGAGTAAGATCTTCATCTAACAAATTTTTTGATGGTATAGCTTTTGGCCTGTCGACATATGCTGAGGCCCTGAGAAATGGCACTTCCTTTGATGTGGCCTATACATTGGAAGTAAATACCTTCCGGGGTGAAAGATCCTTACAAATGATGGTTAAGGATATTAAATTAGCAGTATGATACTGAGAGGAGAAAAATTAGTTAAAAAATATAGCAAGAGAACAGTTGTAAATAATGTTACGGTTACTGTTAAACGAGGTGAGATTGTTGGACTGTTGGGACCCAATGGGGCTGGGAAGACCACTACATTTTACATGATCGTTGGGCTTATAAAACCAAACAGTGGAGAAATATTTCTGGACGATGAGAACATAACCGGCCTGCCCATGTACAAAAGGGCAAAACTAGGAATTGGATACCTTGCCCAGGAGGCTTCAGTATTCAGGCACTTAACCGTGGAGGAAAATTTAATGGCGGTATTGGAGATGTCAGACCTCCCAAAACAGCAACAAAGGGAAAAGATGGAGCAACTACTCCAGGAATTCAGTCTAAATCTGGTCCGGAAGAATAAAGGTGTGCTCCTTTCCGGGGGCGAAAGACGACGCACCGAAATAGCCAGGGCTCTGGCAGTAGATCCCCACTTCGTGCTGTTAGATGAACCTTTTGCCGGAGTGGATCCAATCGCGGTGGAGGAGATACAATCGATCATAGCACGGTTACGGAAAAAGAATATTGGTATACTCATTACCGACCACAACGTAACTGAAACCTTGTCCATCACTGACCGCGCCTATATAATGACAGAAGGAAATCTTTTGCGCTCGGGTAGTGCGGAAGAACTGGCAAATGATGAACAGGTAAGAAGGGTGTACCTCGGAAAACATTTTGAGCTAAAGCGCAAAATTTAGAATGGCGATAATAAATTCTATACTCTCCTGGGTTATGAAAAAACGGATTCATGAGGTGGAACTGTTTATGAAATATCCTGTGGAAGTGCAAAATGAGTTATTTGAGAAACTAATCAATAAGGCAAAAGACACTGAATACGGGAAAAAATATCATTTTCATACAATCACCAACCCGGCTGAGTTTGCTGAACGCGTACCGGTGGTGACTTATGAGGAACTCTTTCCGTACATCTCCCGCATTATGCAGGGTGAGCAAAACCTACTGTGGCCCAGCGAAATCCGTTGGTTTGCAAAATCCTCCGGTACTACTAATGCAAAAAGTAAATTTATTCCAGTTTCGCAGGAAGCTTTGGATGATTGCCATTTCAAAGGTGGAAAAGATTTGCTTTCTATTTATATAAACAACCATCCCAATTCAAAACTTTTTGATGGAAAAGCCCTGGCTATAGGTGGGAGTCAGCAGATTAACCAATTTGACCCAAATTTAAACTCTTATTATGGGGATGTTTCTGCTGTTATAATGAAGAACTTGCCGTTATGGGCACAGTTTGTAAGGACTCCAAGTCTGGAAATAGCCCTGATGGACGAATGGGAAGAAAAAATTGAGCTGATGGCTCATGCTACAGCAGATGAAAATGTAACCAGCATTTCTGGCGTACCTACCTGGACTATATTGTTGTTACAGCGCATACTGGAGATCAAGGGAAAGTCTTTCGTTACAGAAGTTTGGCCGAATTTGGAGCTTTTCATCCATGGTGCAGTAGCCTTCCCTCCCTATAAGTCCCTGTTCCAGTCCTTGATGGGGAATTCTCGGATGCGATACCTGGAGACCTATAATGCTTCAGAGGGATTTTTTGGGATACAGGATAGTCTTGATTCTGAGGAACTGTTGTTGATGCTGGATTACGGCATCTATTATGAGTTCATGCCATTAGAAAACCTGGCCCAGGAAAATCCTACTATCATTGGACTTGAGCAAGTGCAACTGAACAAAAACTATGCAATGGTGATTACCACTAACGCTGGATTATGGCGCTATAAGATTGGAGATACCATAAGATTCACTTCAATCAACCCTTTTAGGATCAAAATTACCGGTAGGACTAAACATTTCATAAATGCATTTGGTGAAGAACTGGTAATTGAAAACGCGGAAACAGCCATTACCAGGGCTTGCGTGGAAACCGATGCGGAAATCACAAATTTCACCGCAGCCCCTGTATACTTGACAGGTAAAAGCAAAGGAGGTCACCAGTGGATCATCGAATTTGCCAAAGATCCCAACGACTTTGATTTATTTTGTACCACCCTGGATCAAACATTAAAAGAACTCAACTCCGATTATGAGGCGAAACGCTACCGGGACCTGGCACTCCAAGAACCTGTCATACAAAAAGTGCCGAAAGACACCTTTTATAACTGGATGAAACGACGTGGCAAGCTGGGAGGTCAAAACAAAGTTCCACGCCTGGCTAATAACAGAGAGTTTATCGAGGACATTTTACAAATGACAGATACCATAAAGTAGAAATTTTTATAATTGTATAATTCTAAGATTTCAACTATTGCTGCCATTGCGAATATTACCTGTCTTCGAAATCGTTTTCATCATATAGGTAGCAGCAAGATTGAGATAAGTAATTTGAAACAATAAATTCAACAAATAATGTGCCTTTTGTTAATGGTAAAATACAATTACTAGGGTTTAATATAAACCTGACCATGAACCATTGATACTACTTTCGGCACATAACATTAAGCGTATTCCTTACCATTAAATTATACAAAAAAAAGATTCCAAAAAGTCAAGTTGACTTTTCCACAAATTACCTTGTTTATCCACAAGGCAAGCGAAAATACACTCAATTATCTGATCTTCAGATGTATACGGACGTCCGGTTAAATGAATATTTGTGGATAAGCAAACAATTTTTTGAAACCAAAATTTTGGCCTGAAAAAGAGACTCAAAAAGCAAGTATAACCAGATCAAATTCCCACCCTATTATGTCAAATCAACTATATCTTAAAGGATCAGCCGGTTGGCTCTAAATGACCATGTTTTGGCGTTGATTCTTCTACTTGCTTCTTTATCAGGACTTTTACAATTCTGGATAGACTTTAATAAGATATTTAAGGAATAAAGCTTCAGCATCATTCACTCATGGTTATCACCTTTGTTACTAAATAGTTAATTATACTTTTCTCATACAAGTATAGTATCATTACTATATACTATTTACATTGAATGAAATTTTAGTATTAATGATCGGTATTTTAAAATGATGCCCTTAAATTAGAAGCGCTCATCATCATTTTTTATGAAAGCAATAATACCCGTTGCCGGGATCGGCTCTAAACTACGACCTCATACCCACACCCAACCAAAGGCTTTGGTGCCTGTTGCAGGTAAACCTATCCTGGCCCACATAGTAGACACACTGATCTCAGGTGGAATCAAAGATTACTGTTTTATAATTGGGTACCTGGGAGATAAAATTGAATCATTTATTGAGGAGTACTACCAAGCAAAGGAATTAAATGTGGAGTTCGTAGTACAGGAACCACGTGAAGGTATCGGCCATGCTCTTTGGTGCGCCCGGGAGTCAATAAGAGGCCAAAAAGAAGTGCTCATTATGCTTGGGGACACAATTCTTAACCTCGATATAAAGGAATTTCTCAAGGTCCCTCAATCTGCATTGGGAACTAAGAAAGTGGAGACTCCTGGAAATTTTGGCGTAGTTGAAATTGATACCCAGGACAACGTAAAAAGGCTGATTGAGAAACCGAAAATTCCCAAATCAAATCTGGCCTTGGTGGGAATCTATAAACTCAACAAACCTACACTCTTTGTTGAGTCATTAGAACAAATTATAAGTAGTGGGATCAAAACTCTGGGTGAGTACCAATTAACGGATGCTTTAATGGAAATGTTGAAACATGGAGAGTCTATGTCGATATTCCCAGTAAATAATTGGTATGATTGTGGGAAAAAGGAATCTCTTCTTGAAGCTAATGAAATTCTTCTGAACAGTGATGAATTTATGACCACATCTGATTACAATTTTCCAAATTCAATAATCATTTCCCCAGTAAGTATTGCCAACAATTGCAAGATTGAAAATTCCATAATTGGCCCAAATGTGGCAATTGGTGAAGACACTTTGATTAGAAACTCTATAATTGAGAATAGTATCATTGGTTCTTTTAGCAGCTTGGAGGTGGCGGTGTTAAATGGCTCTGTTATTGGAAGCGATACCATACTTAAGGGCCCCAGCCAAAGCTTGAACATTGGAGACAACACGGAGATCAACTTTTCATCTTACGATTAAAATCCTGTTTTGCCATGAACATAAAACAGGTAAAGGAAACGTGTATCTACGTAAGCGATCTTGAGCTAACTCAAAGTTTTTATCAACAGGTCCTTGATCTTCCTTTAATCGCCAAAAAATCTGGCAGACATGTTTTCTTTAGAGCTGGAACTTCAGTTTTGCTATGTTTCCTACCTGAAGCTTCAAGCCGGGAAACGGAACTTCCGCCGCATTTCGCAAAAGGACCTGCCCACCTGGCGTTTGAAGTGGCAGTGCAGGAATATGAGGACTGGAAACAGAAAGTGAACTTGGCAGGAATAGATATCATACATGAACAATCCTGGAGAGATCGATTTTTGTCATTCTATTTTAAGGACCCCGATGGGCATATATTGGAAATTGTACAGGAGGGAATGTGGGACTAATTTGATCTCAGATCTTGGATCTCAGACCTGAGATTTGAGACCTAAGATCTCAAATCTGTTTTGTCTATCCTTCAGTTACTAAATTCTTCAAAACTGCCCATACATTTTCAGCGACAATTTTATGGCCCCGCTCATTGGGATGGATCCCGTCGGGAAGATTTAATTCAGGTTCGCCGCCCACTCCTTCCAAAAGAAAGGGAATTAGCGACAGGTCGTTCACTTGAGACAATTCCCGAAATATAGAACGGAAAGCGGTAACATATTCTTGCCCCATATTAGGTGGCGCTTCCATGCCAGCAATTATGATATGTATATCTGAGTATTTGGTTTGTGCCAGCTCAATAATTTCCTGCAAATTTTTCATGGACTCCCCGGGATCAATTCCTCTTAACCCGTCATTACCTCCCAACTCCAAAATCATGATGGCCACTGGTTCTCGTAACACCCATTCAATCCGACCTACTCCACCTGCAGTAGTTTCTCCGCTCAAACCTGCATTTATTACTTGGTAGGGCAATACCAGGCTGTCTAATTGTTTCTGAATTATATATGGAAATGCATCTTCAGGTTCAACCCCATAACCAGCAGTTAGACTGTTACCGAAAAATAAAATATTCCGGGCCGGTTCGTCGGGAGTAATTTCATTTTTAGATTGTCGTTTAGATTTCACATTCTGCTGTGATTGTTCAGGTTCCTTACAGGCGACCCAAACTGAAACTAACCCAAATAATAGTGGAGGTACCAATAATCTTGTAATGATCATGTTTATGGTTAATTTTCGGACAACACTACTTTCGGCAAAACGTTCACTAATTGGCACTAGAAACTAGAATGAATATACTAGATGTACATAAGTTAACAAAGTCCTACTATAATGGACAAAATAAACTTACTGTCCTCGATGAAGTAAGTTTTTCATTAGAGAAAGGAGACACATTTTCTATAGTAGGCCCATCCGGAAGTGGTAAAACTACCTTACTTGGGTTGTGTGCCGGGCTTGACATCCCTACCAGTGGATTCGTGTCTCTCGAAGGGCATGAACTGTTTTCATTGACCGAAGATCAGCGGGCAGCAATTCGCAATCAACACGTTGGATTTATTTTTCAGAGCTTCCAGTTAATACCCACGTTAACTGCTCTTGAGAATGTAATGGTTCCCATGGAACTCAAAAGGCTCCCTGGTGCCCGGGAAAGGGGCAAAGAGTTACTGAATCGTGTAGATCTTTCGGAAAGATCACATCATTATCCCGCACAGTTATCAGGTGGGGAACAACAGCGGGTAAGCCTTGCCAGAGCTTTCTCGAATAATCCAAGCATTCTTTTCGCAGATGAACCCACAGGGAACCTTGATGAAGAAACCAGCGAAAAGGTTGTAAAAATGATGTTTGACCTGAATGAAGAAATAGGGACTACACTGGTACTGGTAACTCATGACCTGGAATTAGCTCAACGCACCAAGAGGATAATCAGGCTAAAAGGGGGTAAAATTGTGGCCGATAAACTTAATGTAGCCTAATATGGTTAATCATCAGCTAAAATGGTTACTTAAAATGGCCTGGCGTGACAGCCGAAGAAGCCGGTCGAGATTATTGCTGTTTGTATCTTCAATAATTTTGGGTGTGGCCGCATTGGTTGCAATTCAAACATTTAGTGAGAATCTCCAGCGGGACATAAATACACAGGCCAAAACCATGATCGGGGCCGATCTGGTGTTACAAAGTAATAGACCATTCTCAAATAAGATCATGGACTTAATTGACTCGTTGGGAGGGGAGCAAAGCAGGGAAGTTAGCTTTGCTTCAATGGTATACTTTCCCCGGTCGCAGGGTACACGGTTAGTTCAGATTAGGGCACTGGAGGGAGATTTTCCATACTATGGCCGCATCGAATCCAAACCACAGGCTGCCTCCAGATCATTCCAGGAAGGAAGGAATGCCTTGGTGGATCAAACATTGTTGCTTCAGTTTGAAAGCGAACCCGGAGATTCGATCCGGATAGGTTTTCTAAGCTTTGCCATAACCGGAAGCCTATTGAAAGTGCCTGGCCAAACGAACCTCACAGCTACCGCTGCACCCCCTGTTTACATACCTAGGGATTTCCTGGATCTAACAGGTCTGGTGAAAAAGGGTAGCCTTATCCGGTATAGTCGATACTTTAAATTCGAAAATGGCTATGACGTAGGCGCTATGGTTGAAGGAATTGAGGAAAGACTGGAGCAGGATAACATCAATTACAGCACCGTTGAATCTACTAAAGAGAATCTCGGTGAATCCTTTCAGAATCTCACAGAATTCTTAAGTTTTGTTTCCTTCGCGGCTTTGTTGTTGGGGTGTATTGGTGTAGCCAGTTCAGTACAGATTTATGTAAAAGAAAAATTGAACACCATTGCAGTTTTACGATGTATAGGTGCAACCGGTAATCAAGCTTTCTGGATCTATCTTATTCAGATCTTAACCATGGGAGTAATTGGTTCTTTGCTGGGTGCGGCGGGAGGCAGTGCTCTGCAGTTGGTACTTCCTTTAATTTTCAGTGACTTTCTCCCGTTGGACGTAAGTCTGTCAGTAAGTTGGGGCGCTATATTTAGCGGGATCCTGATAGGCATCATAATTAGCCTCTTATTTGCATTGCTGCCTTTGCTTGGGGTTCGCAAAATATCACCATTTAGAGTACTGAGAGTAGGATTTGAAAAAAGCAGCAGCCCGGACTGGACGGTTTACTTAGTCTGCTGCTCAATTTTCGCATTTATAATGGTCTTCAGTTACTTGCATGGTGTGGGAGGGTGGCTGGAAGCACTTTTCTTTACTCTTGGCCTGTCAGCAGCATTTGGGTTCCTGGCTTTACTGACTAAGTTGGCATTGTGGTTGTTACGAAAATTCACACCAGAGAACTGGAATTACCTGGTGAGGCAAAGCCTGGCAAATTTATATCGACCAATGAATCAGACCTTGATTTTAATCATTTCTATAGGATTGGGGACGGCCCTGATAGCTACCATGTATTTCATACAACAGCTGTTGTTGTCACAAGTGTCATTTTCATCAAGAGGAGACCAGCCAAACATGGTACTTTTCGACATCCAGACAGAGCAGACCAAGGATATTCGCCAATTGGCAATGGATTATGAATTACCCATTATTCAGGAAGTACCAGTAGTAACCATACAGCTAATGGAAATTAACGGCTTTGACAAACTCGATGCCTCTGAAGACTCAACCCTTAACCATCCAAACTGGGCATATAATAGAGAATATAGGGTGACTTATCGCGATCACCTGATTGATTCCGAAAAACTGGTCGAGGGTACCTGGGATAGTCTGGATCAATCTACCACCGATACTATCTACATTTCCATGGATGAGGGATTCGCAAAGAGGATCAATGTTGCCATAGGCGATGAGCTATTGTTCAATGTACAAGGAGCACTGGTCCGAACGGTCTTGGGAAGTTTACGGGAAATTCAGTGGAACCGGGTTCAGACAAACTTTTTAGTAGTGTTTCCAACTGGAATCCTGGAGAAAGCTCCTCAATTCCATGTTTTAATGACAAAGGTGGAATCAGAACAAAGTTCCGCCGCATTCCAACGGGCGGTAGTAAGGCAATTTCCAAATATTTCAATAATTGATCTGACCTTAATCCTTAAAACTATCAATAGTATGCTGGATAAGGTTGCCTTTGTGATCAGATTTATGGCTCTGTTTAGTATCATTACTGGATTGATCGTGTTTATAAACTCCGTGATCATTAGCAAATTTCAGAGGATCAAAGAGAGTGTACTGCTGAGAACACTGGGTGCTCAGCGAAAACAAGTTGTGATCATTTATGCCCTTGAGTATTTTTTCCTTGGAAGCCTGGCCTCAACTACAGGTTTGATACTTTCACTCATGTTCACCTGGATCTTGGCTTACTACAATTTTGATTCAACCTTTGTTCCCAAACCATGGCCATTGGTCTGGCTGTATTTACTAATAACCGGTATAACCGTACTAATTGGTATCCTGAATAGTCGAGAGGTCATGAATAAGCCCCCCTTGGAAGTTCTCCGATTAGAAATTTAACAGTTAACGAAAAACAGAGCAAAAGGTTATTTGTTCATAAATGGGCATTTTGTGTATCAAATCGAACATAATCCTTATCCCCCAAATTACGGTTCATATATATAAAATACAGACTGTCAGCTAGTTACTGAAAAATAGGAATTTGGTATCAATTTTGGCCTGTCCCTTATCAAATCAAATTGAAATTTAAACCTCATTTACGATGAATTACATGACCAAAAATGCAAGATTGATTATGATGGCGTTGGCCACGATTTTTGTAAGCACTGGTGTTTATGCAGGACCCAAGGGAATTGAAAATAACAGGACAGCTGAAAAAGCGAGAAATGCAGTAGAAGAAGCTGCTCCGGACGATTGGTATACATATGCTCAATCTGCTGAGAAAAGTATCAGAAAAAAGGTGAACTCAAAAGAAGTCAAGGGATGGTTGGAAAGATCAATTGAAATCAATGAGAATGCCTACAACTTGGCGGTTATGGGAGACTATTATAATATGAACAACCTGCCGGTAAAAGCGTATGAATATTATGTAAAAAGCTTAAGAGCAGGATTCGAGCAGGATATCAATTACAGTGATCCTGTAACGCACAAGAAAATGATGAAGGCAAGAAGCGTCGCGATCAAGGCGTCCAGGTAACAGCGATTATTATTTCCAGTTAGATTAAGCCCCGCCTATGGCGGGGTTTTTTTATGCTATACCTTCAGAATTTAATAATTTAGGGCATGTCTAAACTTAGTTTTAGCGAACAAGAAATTAGATTACTTCGCTCTGCTACACCCGGTGTCAGACAAGTGATCCATTTTAACAACGCAGGCGCTGCATTAATGCCCGAGGTTGTAGGGATAACTGTGATCAAGTACATACAACACGAAATGAATTATGGCGGTTACGAAACAGCGGAAAAATATTCCATGGAGATTGAGGCTGTCTATTCAAATTTGGCTAAATATTTGGGCTGTATGCCATCAGAAATAGCCATAATGGAGAATGCTACCGCTGCCTGGGAGCAAGCCTTCTTGTCCATTCCATTTGAACCAGGAGACTGCATTCTAACATCTGTTTCGGAATACGCCAGTAACTACATCCCATTTTTGCAACAGGAGAAACGGATGGGAGTTACCATTGAAATAATCCCCAGCGATAGTTTTGGACAGGTGGATATTACGGCACTTGCGGCCATGGTACATGGCAAAGTAAAATTGATTGCCGTTACCCACGTGCCAACTAATGGTGGCTTGGTAAACCCTGCCGCTAAAATCGGAGCAATTGCCAAGGAGCATGGCATATGGTATCTGCTGGACGCCTGTCAGTCGGTTGGTCAGATGCCACTCAACGTCGAAGAACTAGGGTGTGACTTCTTGTCAGCAACCAGCAGAAAATACTTGAGAGGTCCCAGGGGTGTGGGATTCTTGTATGTCTCACAAAACAAAATCTCAGCACTTGAACCTGCTGTTTTGGACCTTCACGGAGCAGATTGGTTAACCAAAGATACTTATTCATCCAGGAAGGATGCCAGAAAGTTCGAGAACTGGGAGAGCAACTTTGCAGGGGTTGTGGGGCTGGCAAAGGCGGTGGAGTACATGCTGGAATTGGGTGTTGACAGGATCTGGGCCCGGATCCGATATCTTGCAGATTACCTAAGAAGCGAACTGTCAAATATTCCCGGAATAGAGGTCCATGACTTAGGTGAAACAAAATGTGGAATTGTCAGTTTTACCTCCTCTACTAAGGTTGAATCTCTTAAGATACAAATACAACAGGCTGGATTTAACGTTAGTATTATTCATCCCAGACACACTTTACTGGATATGCAGGAGCGAGATTTAGGCCTTATGATCAGGGCTTCGGTACACTACTACAATACAGAAGAGGAGGTTGATCGGTTCGTGGAATATCTGAGAGGATTAGTATAGTTACATACGACAAGGAGCGATCCCAAATTACTATCGGGACCGGGTTCTTCTCGAACAGCTATTCAGAATTCCACATTTCTATTTGCTATCAAGAAGACCTATTCCGATCTTACCTTTATCTAACCCAAGATTATGAAAAGACGAAACTTCCTCCAAACAAGTGCCCTAAGTTCGATATTGACCACCTTTGGGCTGACCGGTTGCACTTCTGATAGTAATACAATCCATGGACAGGAAACAGTTGATGACATGGCCTTCCCATTGGAAGAATATACCGTCAACCAACTCCAAGCAGTCATGAATGACGGCATACACACTGCCCGAAGTATAGCCGAGTTGTATCTGAATCGGATTGAGGAGATAGATAAAAACGGATTGAACTCCGTAATTGAAGTCAATCCTGAGGCTTTGAAAATAGCTGATATACTCGATGATGAAAGGGCCTCAGGTATTACACGGGGGCCGCTTCATGGGATTCCCATTATGATTAAGGACAATATTGACACCGGGGATCAAATGATGACCACTGCAGGATCTTTGGCGTTGGTAGGCCCTCCTGCTTCACAGGACGCTTTTATTGTTAAAAAGCTTAGGGAGGCAGGTGCAGTATTGCTGGGTAAAACCAATCTTAGCGAATGGGCCAACTTCCGCTCTGAAAGGTCGAGCAGTGGATGGAGCGGACGTGGCCGGCAGACCCGAAACCCGTTTGCACTTGATAGGAACCCTTGCGGATCAAGCTCTGGCAGCGGGGCTGCGGTTTCTGCTAATTTATGTGCCATTACTATAGGTACCGAAACCGACGGATCCATAGTGTGCCCTTCTTCAGCTAATGGAATAGTGGGGATCAAGCCACCGTCCTGCCCATTGGGCCGGCAGTATCTTGGGTATGACTAATGGGAATAATCCCAGTTCGGCTCCATAACCCCACCGTTGGCTTGATCCCCACTATTCCATTGGCTGAAGAAGGACACACTATGGAGCCATCGGTTTCGGTACCTATAGTAATGGCACATAAATTAGCAGAAACCGCAGCCCCGCTGCCAGAGCTTGATCCGCAAGGGTTCCTATCAAGTGCAAACGGG
>PVMS01163731.1_pt1 | contig 16182 bp, 16 predicted proteins | sample 1853461 | NCBI WGS metagenome assembly PVMS01 (sample SAMN08582032, study PRJNA380276) | Marine sediment metagenome, whole genome shotgun sequencing project. | isolation source: ocean sediment barecode stripped | collected 2017 | reverse complement strand
GTGATGTCTGCGCTGAACGGTTCAGGTCAGAGTTATATCGTGAGTATGAAGGCCAAGGTCTGGGCGGTCCTGATGAAACTTCTGCCCGCACGCCTGGGGTGCGGACTGATAAAGTCACTGACTGGTTACTAGGAGCCTGTCGGATTTAACATGATCTACTGCGGAAAAGCCGAGTTTGGCCAGATTTCCTGCTCTTTTGCGTCAAATAGCGGTGCTATTCTCCTTAAAAGATCAGAAAATCTGACTCAAATCTGCTTTCCCTCGCTACGATCGGTCAAACCCGACAGGCTCCTAGTGTAGTGTATCGAATAGAACGTATATTTCAGAGGACCCTGCCCCGTAACTTGGGCAAAAAACATTGCCCATCCCCCCCATATCTGGTATAAAGCCCTGCTCTCTGCGACGTGCTCGTCACAAGAGAAATCGAGATGCCGAAATTCACAGGATTTTCCTGAAAATTACCGGACATCAAATACGCACACATACCACAACCGTTCGGTTGGGTGCCCTGCAAGAACAGGGTTTCCGGACAGGGTATGTGGAGGATTAACCCGGGAAGTCAGCGACGCCAGATTTCAAAATCTTTGGCCGCTGGGTTTCTGCTATATGAAGGATTTAAGAATGCCTAATATTACCATGCGCCAAATGCTCGAAGCCGGCGTACATTTCGGTCACCAGACCCGCTACTGGGATCCCAAGATGGCCCCCTATATTTTCGGGGCACGTGGCAAGATCCACATCATCAATCTTGAGAAATCACTGCCGATGCTGGTGGATGCGATGAATTTCATCAGCAGTGTTGCAGCCAAACGCGGCAATATCATTTTTGTCGGCACCAAGCGTGCGGCCTCAAAGTCTATCGCCGAAGAGGCGCAGCGTTGCGGCATGCCTTATGTATCGCATCGTTGGCTCGGTGGCATGCTGACCAATTTCCGCACCATTCGCCAATCCATCAAGCGCTTACGCCAGATTGAAAAGATGGAAGAAGACGGTAGTTTTGCACGCCTGGTCAAGAAAGAGGTTCTGCAACTGACGCGCGAGCGCGACAAGCTGGAAAGAAGCCTTGGCGGCATCAAGGACATGAAAGGTCTGCCTGACGTCATGTTTGTCGTTGATGTAGGCCATGAAGATATCGCAGTAAAAGAAGCACGCAAGCTGGGTATCCCGGTCATTGCGGTAATCGACACCAACTGTTCCCCGAACAACATCGATTATGTTATTCCGGGTAACGATGACGCGATTCGCTCCATTCGTCTTTATACCCAACTGGCTGCCGATGCTGTACTGGAAGGCCGTGCCTCGGTACCTCACGTAGAAGACCGGGATGAATTTGTTGAACTGGACGAATATGGCAACCCGGTCAAACGTGCTGCCAAGGCACCTGCCAAAAAGAAAGTGTCCAAGAAAGTGGTCGTGAAGAAAGCTGCCGAAGTTGTTGAGAAGGTAGAAACTAAAGCTGCCGAAGTTGCCGAAAAAGTGGAAGCTAAAGCGACCGAAGTGGTTGAAAAAGTTAAAACTGAAGCTGCCAAAACCGCTGAAAAGGTGGAAACCAAGGCGGCCGAAGTTGCCGAAAAAATCAAGACTGAGACCGCTGAAGTGGCTGAGAAGGTAGAAGCTAAAGCTGCTGAAGTCGTTGAGAAAGTAAAAGCAGTCGCGGAAGACCTTACTGAAAAAGTTGAGGCAACTGCCGCAAAGAAAAAAGTTGCCAAGAAAAAGACGACCAAGAAAAAAGTCGCTAAAAAAGCAGCCGAAGACTAGGGAGCCAAGATACGAAGCGCTGGTTCCGCACAATAGCGGTCCAGCACCCGGCATTGATGCCGGACCGATAAACAGAATTGAAGAAGGAATAGTAAGATGGCAGTAACTGCCTCAATGGTAAAAGAACTACGCGAGCGCACTGGCGCTGGCATGATGGAGTGCAAAAAAGCACTGGTTGAAACCAATGGTAATCTGGATGCCGCAATCGAATTTTTGCGTAAGTCCGGCCTTGCCCAGGCTGATAAAAAAGCTTCCCGCATTGCTGCTGACGGTCAGGTCATGCTGGTATCCAACGATGACAATACCGAAGCTGTCCTGGTCGAAATCAATAGCGAAACTGATTTTGTTGCCAAGGATGCAAACTTCCTGGCATTTGCCAAGGCAGTCGCTGGCAATGCGCTGGCCTCAGGCGCTACCGAGGTTGAAGCGCTGATGGCGACCGATCTTGACGGATCGAGCCTCGAAGTGGCACGCCAGGCACTGATTGCAAAAATCGGTGAAAATATCCAGGTTCGCCGCATTGCCCGCATGACAGCAAACGGCACGATTGGCGCTTATGTCCATGGCGGTCGCATCGGTGTCATGGTCGAGATTGCAGGCGGTGATGCCGGGCTTGCCCGTGATATCGCCATGCACATCGCTGCATTGAACCCTGAATACATTGATGTCGACGACGATCCTGCTGATGTTCTTGATAAGGAAAAACAATTCCTGATTTCACAGGCTGCAGACAGTGGCAAACCGGCTGATATTATTGAGAAGATGGTCAGCGGGCGTATGCGTAAACACCTGGCGGGTATCACGTTGCTGGGTCAGCCCTTTGTGAAAGATGGTGATGTCACCGTTGCTAAACTGCTGGAGCAAAATGGTGCCAGCGTGAAGGCATTCACCCGCATCGAAGTAGGTGAAGGCATCGAGAAAAAGGCAGATAACTTTGCCGAAGAAGTTATGCAACAGGTGAAGGGTGGCTGACACCACTTACCAGCGTATTCTTCTGAAGCTCAGCGGTGAAGCACTGCTGGGCGATGAGGATTATGGTATTGATCCGGCCATCATTGGCCGGATTGCCCGTGAAATCCTGGAAGTACTCAATACCGGTGTGCAGATTGCCATCGTCATTGGTGGCGGCAATATCTTCAGAGGCGCCGGTCTGGCCCAATCCGGTATCGACCGCGTTACCGGCGACCACATGGGCATGCTGGCCACCGTAATGAATTCGCTGGCGCTACAGGACGCAATGGAAAAAGTCGGTGTCGACGCCCGGGTGATGTCGGCAATTTCGGTACATGATGTCTGTGAGGACTACATACGCCGCCGCGCGACCCGCCACCTTGAGAAAGGCCGTGTTGTCATCATCGCCGGGGGCACAGGTAACCCGTTTTTTACCACCGATACCGCCGCTGCACTGCGCGCGATTGAAATCGGTGCAGATATCGTATTGAAAGCCACCAAGGTAGACGGTATTTATTCCGCCGATCCCAATATCGTAAAAGACGCGCGCTTATTCGATGTCCTGAACTACGACCAGGTGATTGAAGGCAAGCTGGGTGTCATGGATGCCAACGCGATCGTGCTGTGCCGTGACCAGCGTATGCCTATTCGGGTTTTCAACGTATTCGGCAGCGGTAACCTGATGAAAATCGTCAAGGGTGAGAAAGTCGGAACGCTCGTTAACTAGTCTACTGCATCTAATTGATCCACCAACTCATTCCTGTTTTGCTGTTAAAATCATCTGTCCACCGGTAACTACGACACTACACGACTGACCCGACACGGGCAGAGGCGAGAGAGAAATGATCCAAGACATCAAAAAAGATACACGCATCCGTATGAGCAAGAGCCTGGATTCCTTACGTACCGAACTGGCCAAGATTCGTACCGGGCGTGCGCACCCCAGCTTACTGGAACATGTCCACGTGGATTATTACGGCAGCCAGGTTCCCATCAGCCAGGCTGCCAACGTTTCAATCGAAGATGCCCGTACGCTGGCGGTAACTGCCTGGGACAAGACCATGGTGGCGGCAATCGAAAAAGCCATTATGAGCTCTGACCTTGGCCTTAACCCGATCACGGCCGGAACTATTATCCGTATACCCCTGCCCGCCCTGACCGAAGAGCGCAGGGTATCGTTGGGCAAAGTGGTTCACAATGAAGGTGAAAACACCAAGATCGCAATCCGCAATATCCGCCGGGACGCAAACCACCACATCAAAGAGCTGTTGAAAAGCAAAGACATCTCTGAGGATGATGACCACCGGGCCGAGCAGGAAATTCAGCAGATCACAGACAAACATGTAAAAAGCGCAGATGAGATCGTCGCGGTCAAAGAAAAGGAACTGCTGGAGTTTTGATCCAGAGGTTTCTTAATTGATTACGCCTCCCGCCCTGCCCGGTCATATCGCCATCGTTATGGATGGCAATGGCCGCTGGGCCAAAAAGAAAAACAGACCGCGCAAGATGGGCCACCAGGCCGGGGTCAAAGCGCTGCGTGCCACCATTGAGCAATCTCTCCGCGTCGGCATCGGTACCCTGACCGTATTTGCATTTTCCAGTGAAAACTGGAACCGGCCCGCGAGTGAAGTATCCCGCCTGATGGCCCTTTTCCTGCGGGCGCTGGATAAAGAAAGCAGTGAATTACACGAAAACGGTATTTGTTTACGTTTTATCGGCGACAAATCGGCATTTAATCCCACCCTGCAAACAAAAATGTCTGATGTCGAAACCCTGACAGCCAACAACACAAATATGGTTGTCAATATCGCAGTTAATTATGGCGGCCGCTGGGATATCACCCAGGCTGCCAAGGCTCTGGCTTTGAGCGTTGCCGAGGGTAAGCTGTCGCCGGATGAAATTGACGAACATCAATTGGCAGGTTTTCTTGCCTTTTCTGGCTCGCCGGACCCGGATTTGTTTATCCGTACCGGTGGTGAAATGCGCATCAGTAATTTCCTGCTGTGGCAATCGGCCTACACGGAGTTTTATTTCACAAATACATTGTGGCCGGATTTTAATGCGGATGCGCTCGATCTGGCCATTGCTGCATTTCAGTCACGCGAACGGCGCTTCGGGCAGACAGGCGAGCAAATCAGGGGTGGACAAGTCAGGAGCAGCGCAGGTGCTTAAACAACGCGTACTGACAGCCCTTTTGTTGCTGCCACTGGCCCTGGCCGCAATTTTTGCATTACCCATGCAATGGTTCATGATCCTGTTAGCCGCGATTATGCTGGCAGGCAATCGCGAATACAGCCGCCTGGCAGGTCTTTCCGGGCAAGCCGCGGGAAGCTTCATGCTGTTTCTACAGGCGGCAATCTTTGTCATGCTGTTCCAGTTTGCTGGTGAGTGGAGTGATCAAATTACCGTGGTCCTGGCCACAAGCTGTGCCCTGTGGTTGCTGATGTTTGTACGTCTGCCTTTATTCCGGTCAGACACTCCAGTTGACGGGACTTACCGTGCTGTTTCCTTTATGACAGCCATCGTTTCCCTGACCACGGGCTGGTTGGCCTTGAGCTGGATTCGAAGTCTGCCGGAAGGCTCCTGGCTGATATTGCTGTTGCTGCTGATCGTCTGGTCAGCAGATACCGGGGCATATTTTGCCGGCCGGACTTTTGGCAAAAGAAAATTAGCACCACTTATCAGCCCCGGCAAAACCATTGCCGGTCTGGTCGGCGGATTGATTGCTGCCCCGCTGATCGCCTTTTTGGCGATCCGGTTAATGCCAATAGCAGGCTTTGAGCCAGGCGTATTGATACCGCTGGTACTGGTCACGGTGCTGGTTTCGGTCGGTGGTGACTTGCTGATTTCATTGCATAAACGTATCAGTGGCTGCAAAGACTCCGGTAAGCTGTTGCCCGGCCACGGCGGGATTCTGGACCGTGTGGATAGCCTGTTGGCTGCAGCACCGTTCTTCGCCCTCGGCTTGCTGCTTGCGAGATAGAACAATGAACAGCCAGGGCATTACAATTTTGGGCTCTACCGGGTCAATTGGTGAAAGTACGCTGAAAGTACTTGCTCTCCACCCCGACCTTTATCACGTCATCGCTTTAAGTGCGCATAGCAATGTCGTGCGCCTGGCAGAGCAATGCAAACAGCATCAGGCCCGTTATGCGGTTATCAGCGACAAAGAAAAGACCGGGGATCTTCGTGCGGCGCTAAATGCCCTGGGCTGTACTGCAGAAGTGCTGGCCGGATGCAGTGCGCTAAGCGAAGTGGCTTGCCTGGAGGAGACCGAAGTGGTCATGGCTGCCATTGTCGGCGCAGCGGGTCTGGAGCCTACTTTGCGCGCGGTGCAATGCGGCAAACGCCTGTTGCTGGCCAACAAGGAATCGATGGTGATCGCCGGTGAATTGTTTCGCCAGGCAGCTGCTGAGCATGGTGCAATCATTATTCCTGTCGATTCCGAACACAATGCCCTGTTCCAGGTCCTGCCGGCGAATTTTGACCAGGGGGTTGGCGGTGTCGGTCTTGATGAGGTCGGTGTCGAGCAACTAATCCTGACTGCATCCGGTGGCCCATTCTTGCAAACAGAATATGCGGCCCTGAAAAACATCACACCGGAGCAGGCCTGTAAGCACCCCAATTGGGATATGGGCCGAAAAATTTCTGTCGACTCTGCAACCCTAATGAACAAGGGCCTTGAAATTATCGAGGCACGCTGGTTGTTCAATGCCCGTCCTGAGCAGATCGCTGTCATCATTCACCCGCAGAGCATCGTGCACTCCATGGTGGCCTATCGCGACGGCTCGGTGCTGGCCCAACTGGGTATGCCCGATATGCGCACGCCGATAGCGCATGCACTGGCCTGGCCCCAGCGTATTGAAGCGGGCGTTGATCGCCTCAACCTTGCTGATATGCACAAACTTGAGTTTTATCAACCGGACCTTGAGCGTTTCCCCGGGCTCGGGCTTGCGTTCCAGGTACTTAAGACCGGTGGAAATGCTCCGGTCACATTCAATGCTGCCAACGAAATTGCAGTCGATGCTTTCCTGCATCAGCGTATCGGCTTCCTGCAAATAGCTTCCGTCGTTTCAGCTGCAATGGACCGCTGCAAACAGGGTAAAATAACCAGCCTCGATGATGTGCTGGAATATGACCACCTGGCACGTGACGTGGCTGAGCAAGTCGTAAATTCCCTGGTCTGAATGGATTACTGAAACGAATATGTCTGAATTACTTGGTTCAATCTGGTGGTTACTGGTCGCATTGGGACTATTAATTACCTTTCACGAGTTCGGCCACTTCTGGGTTGCGCGCCGGATGGGCGTTCGCGTACTCAAGTTTTCCGTCGGTTTTGGCAGAAAAATATGGTCGAGAACAGGGCGAGATGGTACTGAGTATGTCATCGCAGCCATTCCACTGGGTGGCTACGTCAAAATGCTGGATGAACGCGAGGGAGAGGTTGAAGACCACGATCTCGATCAGGCCTTCAACCGCAAATCGGTATGGGCACGTATCGCCATTGTCATCGCCGGCCCTGCCTTCAACCTGATATTCACGCTACTCGCCTTCTGGTTAATGTTTCTCGTTGGCATGCCTGAATCCAGGCCCGTGATCGGAGAAGTCAGCGGCATTGCGGCCAGTGCGGGCCTCGAGCCCAGCGACCGCATCATGTCCATTGACGGCGAAGTAACGGATACCTGGTCACATGCCATTCTCGGCCTGATCACGCGGGCACTGGACCGCGAAAAAGTTGTGCTGGTGGTTGAACAAACCAATGGCATGCAGCGCGAGATCTTGCTGGATCTCAGCCAACTGGGCAGTGACTTCAAAGAAGAACAGACCTTGCAAGATATCGGTATCACGCCCTGGCGCGCAAAACTTCCTGCGCTGGTCGGCGAAGTTACAATGGACAGCCCGGCGTATCATGCAGGGTTCAAACCCGGCGATCGTATTGTCAGTGTCGGTGGAGAAGCGGTTCCGGACTGGGCCTGGGTAGGCACGCTGGTACAAAAGCATGGGGTTGCGGATGAGCCGTTAATGGTAACCGTTGAACGGGCCGGCGGCAGTCTTGACCTGAGTGTCAATCCTGAGAAAAAGAGCAGCGGCACATTTTCCAGTCGCTTGATCCTCGGCATTACCAATCGCCCACCCGATACCCAATTACAAGCCCAGGTCGAGCGCACGTATTTCCTGCATCAGTACGGCCTGATCGATGGTTTCATAGCAGCATCGTCAGAAATGGCGCGCCTGACCCGTACCACACTGGGCCTGCTCGGTCGTATGTTGACGGGATCAGCCTCGGTCAAAAACCTGTCCGGACCGATCAGCATTGCCCGCTTTGCCAACAGTTCGGCCAATGCAGGCTTATCCAGCTTCCTGTTTTTTCTCGGTGCTATCAGTCTTAGCCTGGGAATTCTGAATTTACTGCCAATTCCCGTTCTTGATGGGGGGCATTTGCTCTATTACCTGATAGAATTAGTCAAAGGAAGCCCGGTGTCTGAGCAAGTGCAAGCCAAAGGCCAGTATATCGGGCTTTTGGCGTTGTTTGGCCTGATGGGAATTGCGTTTTTTAACGATATTTTACGTCTGGTCGGATAGACTTCCTGCCTTCAAAAAAGAATCTGTGTAAATGAGAAGAATTTTAATCATCCTGCTGCTTGGCTTACTCACCATACAGTCAGCCCAGGCGCTTGATCCGTTTACCATCTCTGACATCAGGGTTGAGGGTTTACAACGTATCTCTGAAGGTACGGTGTTTAGCTATCTGACCGTGGATGCGGGAGACCTACTGACCGCCTCCTCAGCGCGCCAGGCGATACGGTCCCTGTTCAAAACCGGCTTCTTCAATTCCATTGATCTTGAACGCGAGGGCGACATCCTGGTGATCAATGTTGCAGAGCGTCCGGCGATTGCGAAGATTACACTGTCCGGCAACAAGGCCATCAAGGATGAGGACATGTTCCCTGTACTGGCTGATATCGGCCTGGCCCAGGGCGAAGTCTACCAGCCACAAGCGCTTGATCGCATCAAACAGGAACTGGTCAGGCAGTATTTCAGCCAGGGCCGCTATGCCGTCTCGGTAGAAAGCCGGGTGGTTGAACTGGACCGCAACCGCGTGCGTATTTCCATCATCATCAAGGAAGGCGATACTGCAGAAATCAAGCATATCAATATCGTCGGTAATACGCTCTATACCGATAAGGAAATCAAGAAAGAGTTCGAATCCAAGATTCCGCCTTTCTGGAAAATCTGGTCCAAGGATGATCAGTATTCGCGCGAAAAACTCTCCGGTGATCTCGAGAAAGTCCGCTCCTACTACCAGGACCGGGGTTATATCGACGCCAATGTAGAATCCACACAAGTCGCTATCAGCCCGGACAAACAGGATATTTATATCACTGCCAACATCATTGAGGGCGAGCAGTACAGCGTTGACAAGATCCAGGTCACCGGCGACCTGGTCATTGAAGAGGCGACCTTGAGACGCCTGATCATGACCCAGGAAAACGATGTATTTTCACGTAAAAAGATGGAGCAGAGCGTCGAGAACATCACCGCCCTGCTATCGAACATCGGTTATGCGTTTGCCAATGTGAACCCTATACCGCAGATAGACCGTGAAAACCGCCTGGTCACCATTAATTATTTCGTTGATCCCGGCAAACGAGTGTATGTAAGACAGATCACCTTTGTAGGAAACAGCGGTACCAAGGACGAGGTATTACGGCGTGAAATGCGCCAGTTCGAAGGTGGTTGGTTCTCCCAGGCCGCCATTGACCGATCCAAGATCCGCCTGCAGCGTCTGACCTATTTCGAGTCGGTCAGTATCGAAACCCCGGCGGTTCCAGGCACCGATGACCAGATTGACGTGGTCGTGACCATCGCAGAACGCGCTGCGGGCAGTTTTTCTGTCGGCCTTGGTTATTCACAGATCCAGGGCTTGATTGCGTCCCTGAGTGTGCAACAGGACAACTTCCTCGGCAGCGGCAAACGCGTTGGCCTCGCTTTGTCACACAGCAGTATCGTCAATAGTTTCAGTGTGAGTTATGAGAATCCTTACTGGACAGAAGATGGTGTCAGCCGCGGGTTTTATGTCCGTTATTCTGAGTTTGACAGGGCCGGTGCCAATATTTCGGGCTTTACCAGTACTGAAGCTGCCGCAGGTATGAGTTTCGGCGTTCCCCTGACCGAGGTAGATTATGTGCGGGCCGGCATTGGTATCAGGTCAACCGACCTGAACATTGGCAGATTTGTCCGCGAATTTGATTCCCTGGATCCTGATATCCCCTGCGCTGACTTTAACCTTAACGGCATTTGCCCTGAAGATTATTTCTGGGTTCCTGGCTATGATTTTAATGACCCTCCAGAACATAAGGTCGTTGATCCGTTGACTTCCTCACTCGACCATAATGGTGATGGTATGCTAGATAATAGTGAACGTAAATTCAATGTCATTGATTTCACCGCTTCATGGTCACGTGATACCCGTAACCACTTCCTGAACCCGACACGTGGATCCATCCAACGCATTAGCCTGGAAGCTTCCACACCGGGCAGCAGTCGCGAGTACTACAAACTGTTTTATCGCTATGCAAAATATTTTCCAATCTGGGCCGATCTCGTATTCTCGTTCCGCGGTGAGGTTGGCTATGGCGACGCCTACGATAATTACGACTCGACATCAATGGCCATACCGGTTGATATCACCCTGCCACCAGGCCTCGAACGCGAATGCCTGGATGAGGAAGTCATAACGTTGGATTATGGTCTGCCTTTCTTTGAACACTTCTATGGTGGCGGCGTGCGCGACATTCGCGGCTTTGAAGACAATACGCTTGGGCCGAAAGACACCGGTTGCAGGGCAGTGGGCGGCGACCTGAAGGTTTCCGGTGGCATCGAGATAGCGATCCCAACACCTTTTACCAAGGGCGGTGGTTCACGCATTGCCTTGTTCGTGGATGTGGGCAATGTTTATGAAAATATCGATGCCTTTGATGCAGGCCTGTTCAGGGCATCGACCGGTATTTCAGTCACCTGGCAGGCACCTATCGGGCCGATTATCATGAACTATGCTTTCCCGCTCATAGAGTTCCATGGCGACCGCACCGAAAGCCTGCAATTCTCCTTCGGAACCACCTTTTAATTGGGGGAGCTTAATTCGTAAGCCCAAAAAGGGTACAATTCGTAGTTATGAAGCGTATTTTGCCCATATTGCTGCTGTTATTGATGGTGGTTGCCATGCCGGCGACTGCCCAGCAATTGCGTGTGGGCTATGTAGACATGAAGCGGGTTCTTGATAGTGCGCCACAGGTACTGGCCGGCAGAGACCAGCTGGACCTTGAATTTCGGCCGCGTAATGAAGCCATTGAATTCCAGGAGCGCCAGGTGCAAACCATGGATGATCGTTTGCAGTTGGGCGACATTGCAGAAGACGCGCGCATACGTCTTGAGCGCGACCTGCGTGAAATGCGCCGCAACGTTAATCGGCAAAAAGAGGACCTGCGTGATGAGCTGTCATTCCGTCGCACCGAAGAAGTCCAGAAACTCGAAGACCAGATCAACCAGGCCGTGCAGGTTATTGCCAACAACAATGGTTACGATCTGATCCTTTCCAGCCCGGTCGTCTATGCCGACCCTTCCCTGGACATTACCCAGCTTATACTGGATCAGCTCAGACTGGAGTATGAAGCGGATTTACGTGAACGCTCACTTCGCTGAGCTCGCAGTTATTATATTGAATGAGTACTGGTATGGATGACCCTTCGCGCAGGCTCACACTTTCCGAGTTAGCTGAACAATTTGACCTGCAATATCAGGGCGACGGTAACACGCTGATTGATGGCATTGGCACATTGTCCGATGCCACGGGATCACAACTGAGCTTCCTTTCCAACCCGAGCTACCGCGAGCAATTGTTAAGCACACAGGCCGCGGCTGTGCTGGTGACTGCCGCCGATGCAGAGCACTGTCCGGTCAACGCACTTCTCGCCGACGATCCCTATGTCAGTTATGCAAAAATCGCCAGCCGGTTTGATCCAAGGCGGCCACTAAGCCCCGGCATACACCCCAGCGCGAGCATCGATTCCGGGGCATCGCTTGGTAAAAACATTCACGTGGGTGCAAATGCCGTGATCGGGCCTGGCTGTAAAATTGCGGATGCGGTCGAGATCGGCCCGGGTTGCGTATTGACAGCAGACTGCACACTGGACACTGCCTGCCGCCTGCAAGCCAATGTCACACTGTGTGATGGTGTTGTCATAGGCAAGCGATCCATCATCCACGCGGGTGCCGTGATCGGTGCAGACGGTTTCGGCCTGGCCTTTGACCAGGACCATTGGGTTAAAATACCGCAACTGGGCGCCGTCAGGATCGGAGATGATTGCGAAATTGGCGCCAATACCACCATAGACCGGGGCGCCATTGGCGACACTGTGCTGGAAGATGATGTAAGGCTCGATAATCAGATTCAAATTGGCCACAATGTACACATAGGAGCGCATACCGCCATGGCTGGCCGTGTGGGGATATCGGGCAGTACACAGATCGGGAAATACTGCATGTTTGCAGGATCTTCCGGCACCGTTGGGCACATCCGGGTTGCCGACCGCACAACCGTCAGTTTCTGTAGCGTAGTGACTAAAACCATTTCGCAGCCGGGAACCGTATGGAGTGCGGCGCTACCGGCACAACCTTTACGCGACTGGAACCGTTCCGTCGCCCACTTGCGCAAGCTGGAAAAGCTGGCACGACGCGTCTTGAGACTTGAACAATCAAACCGGGAAACCGTCAAGAATGACTGAAAAATTATTTAAACTGCCGATAGAAATCAACCAGATCAAAGAGTTGATTCCACACCGCTATCCGCTACTGTTGGTTGACCGGGTAATCGACTACGAGCTTGAGCCGGAGATTACCCTGACAGCAATCAAAAACGTGACGGTCAATGAGCCATACTTTAATGGCCATTTTCCGCAAAACCCAATCATGCCGGGGGTAATGATACTGGAAGCCATGGCGCAGGCCTGTGGCTTACTCGCCAACGTTGCACTGGCTACCTCGAAAGAAGACGCTACGCAGTATTTCCTGGTAAAAATAGACAAGGCCAAATTCAACCGCCAGGTCATACCCGGTGACCAACTGGTGATGGAGGTAAAGCAAGTACGGCTGATGCGCGGACTGGGTAAATATGAATGCCGTGCCACCGTCAATGGCGAGCGTACCGCCAGTTGTGAAGTCATCTGTTCCGAAGGCTAGGAGCTTGTTAACACATTTACTACGCTGAGAGAGTAGCCATCATGATTCACCCAACTGCCCTGATTGACCCAAAAGCGGAACTCGCCGATGACGTAAAGGTGGGTGCATTCTCTATTATCGATGCCAAGGTACGCATCGACACCGGCACCAAAATAGGACCACATGCGGTCATTACCGGCCGCACAAGCATTGGTAAAAACAACCATATTTTTCAGTTCACATCGATCGGTGAACAACCGCAGGATAAAAAATACGCCGGTGAAGACACCGAATTGATCATTGGTGACGACAACACCGTTCGCGAACTGTGCACCTTCAGCCGTGGCTCCATGCAGGGTGGCGGTGTTACCCGAATTGGCAACAGAAACTGGATCATGGCCTGCGTGCATATTGCGCACGATTGTAACCTCGGTGACGACATCATCATGGCCAACAATGCGTCGCTGGCCGGGCACGTGACGGTCGGCAACCATGCGATATTGTCTGGCTATTCTTTAATCCACCAGTTTTGCACTGTCGGCGAACACAGTTTCACGTCTTTCGCCAGCCACGTAAACCAGAGCATTCCGCCCTATGTCACGGTCGCGGGCGAAAAAGCGAAGGTTAAAGGTGTCAATTCAGAAGGCCTGAAGCGCCGCGGTTACAGCCCGGAACAAATCAGCCAGATACGCCGCGCCTACAAGGCACTGTATCGTGAGGGCAAACCGCTGGAAGAGGCCAAGGCCGTGCTGGCGGAAATGGCAGAAAACTCACCCGAAGTGCAACCCATGGTTGATTTTCTCAAACTGGCTGAGCGCGGCATTATCCGCTAGTGATTAATTCAGAGGTTCCAAAGGTGCTCACCCTGGTAGCCGGTGAAGCTTCGGGCGATCAACTCGGGGCAGCATTGATCCGCGCTATCCATACAAATCATCCTGATACGCGCTTTGCCGGTATTGGCGGCCCGTTGATGCAGGCAGAAGGCATGGATTGCTGGTGGGACTGTAGCGAACTGTCGGTCATGGGCCTGTTCGAAGTCATCAAGCACATTCCCCGCCTGCTGAAATTACGCCGCCAGCTGGTTGCACGTGTACTCGGCTTACAACCGGATGTTTATATCGGTATTGATGCGCCGGATTTTAATCTGGGTGTGGAGAAAAGACTCAAGGCCAGGGCAATCCCGGTGATCCACTACGTCAGTCCAACGGTGTGGGCCTGGCGTCCCGGTCGCGTTAAGACCATTGCCAGGGCAACCGAACGGGTACTGTGTCTTTTCCCTTTTGAGCCCCGCTATTACCGCGAGCAGGCGGTGCTGACAGACTATACGGGGCATCCCCTGGCTGACCAGATCCCTCTGCAGAATGATGCGGGTAGTGCGCGTCATGCGCTGGGTATCGAAACAAACGGGCCAACCATCGCCCTGCTTCCCGGCAGCCGCATGGGCGAAGTTGAAAAACTGACAGCAGCAATGCTCGACGCGGCACAAATCCTGGCAAAACAGCACCCGAATGCGACTTTTCTGATGCCGGCAGCGTCTTCAACCATCGGTGAATATTTCGAGTCCGAATTGCACAAGTACCCGACGGTAAATTGCCAGGTGTTCGCCAATCGTGGCAAAGTCGTCATGGCCGCAGCAGATGTCGTGGTTTGTGCCTCGGGTACGGCAACACTTGAAGTCATGCTGATCAACCGCCCAATGGTGGTTTGCTATCGTCTGGCGGGCCCGACCTATGCATTGGCGAAATGGTTCAGGCTGGTCAAGAGCCGCTTTTTTGCATTGCCCAATATTCTCGCCTCTGAGCCGCTAGTTCCAGAATTGCTACAACATGAAGTGACTGGTCAAAGTATTGCAAAAGAGGTATCCCGATGGCTGGATCAACCTGAATCACGAGACGCACTCACAAAACGATTTGATCAATTGCACCGTGAATTGCGCACAGATGCTGCCGCCAGCGCAGCCAGGGCTGTCATGCAACACATTTCCCACCAACAGCGGTGACCCTAGCCACCCTAACCGCAGGCGTTGATGAAGCCGGACGAGGCCCACTGGCAGGCCCGGTGGTTGTGGCTGCGGTCATCCTGCCGATGGAATACGATTTAAAATTTCTGGATGACTCAAAACGACTGAGCGCGCTAAAACGCGAGCGACTGGTACCGCAGATTGAGGCCCAGGCCGTCGCCTTTGCGGTGGAGTTTGTCACGGCAGAAGAGATTGACCGCGTCAATATCCTGCAGGCCACCATGAATGGGATGCAAAGAGCTGTGGAAAAGCTGTCGCCGACCCCGACCCGAGCCATGATTGACGGTAATCGCGCGCCGCGCTTGTCCTGTGAAGTCACCACCGTGATCGGCGGTGACGGCCTGATCCCGTCAATTTCTGCCGCTTCAGTACTGGCAAAGGTTTACCGTGACCGGCTGATGCTACAGCTTCACCAGCAATACCCGGCTTATGGTTTTGACCGGCACAAAGGTTATCCCACTGCCCATCACCTGGAACGCCTCAAAGCACTCGGACCCTGCCCAATTCACCGGCAATCATTCGCACCGGTACGCAATGCCCTGATTTGATTAACCCGCATTTACGGAGTTAACATTCAACCAGACCGCACTGCTGGTCGATATACCACTCTATGTCTTCCCTGGTTACCGGCCCGAGGAAAGTCTTAACCGGCACGCCCTCTGGATTCAGGATGATGGTAGTCGGCAATACCCTGGGGGCTCCAAATGGTTCCGGCGGCGCGTATACATCCACCCGTAACAACGGGTAACTGGGGTGAAATTCTTCCAGAAACGCATCAAAACTCTCAATATCCGTATCTTCAAAGGCCAGGCCCAACACGACGATATCTTCATGGGCAGAATGAAGCGCCGACAGGTCCGGAATCTCCTTTCGGCACGGCGCACACCAGGTTGCCCAATAATTGAGCACCAGCCATGTGCCCCTGAATTCGTCAAGACTGAGGTCTTCGCCATGCAAACCTGGCAGTTTGAAACTGACTGGTCCTTCACCCTCGTACGCTACCGCGAGTGATGACACTGACAGCATCAAAATCAGCATTAAAATCAGCTTCGGGAATTTCAATATTTTTGTCATATTCTTTCTCAAACCTTTGCTGAGCAATACATTTCCTTCAGCGATTGATCCAATTTTAACTCATCTGAGGTAATAGACCTGAAAAAAAGCTTCATCCCATTCACTTTCTGTGGGCATTTCCAGTTTTTCGTTAACCGGCAGGTAATAATGGCCGGCACGGT
>PVMS01169010.1_pt1 | contig 16185 bp, 12 predicted proteins | sample 1853461 | NCBI WGS metagenome assembly PVMS01 (sample SAMN08582032, study PRJNA380276) | Marine sediment metagenome, whole genome shotgun sequencing project. | isolation source: ocean sediment barecode stripped | collected 2017 | reverse complement strand
CCCACCGCACAGATGAAAGTTTAGGTAGCTCCAGGATCTCGGCTACGAATAGGAACCTCGTCACCTCCCCGATGTCTCCCATCAAAGAAGCTGTTTCTTATTCTCCAAGGGCATAGACAGTTATGTTGTTTAGGCCCTGGTCGATAGTCCATGGGAAGCGGGAAGAAAAGACAATCCGGGCCAACGGATCGCTGCTGAGCGCTGGGTAGGGCCAGCCAGGCGCAGTCACCAGATAATCGGCGTCGCTGTCTTTGGCGAATTCAGCCACATCATCCTGGTCTGGCAGAAAAGGGATCACCTCTGGAGAAATTAGTCCAGCGAGGTCGAGCAAGGGTCGGTTGCTAAAATATCCAATCGCGCCGATATCATGGGCGGCGATAAGGTCATCGGCGTCGGTATTCTCCTGTAGCCATTCGGCGACGGTTACCATCTCACCATTGATAAAGGCAACATCCTGGGCATAAACTTGCATGCCCAGGAATAAGAAAAATAACAATAAAACAGCAAAGGTCATACGGGCAACTGACTTAAGGATGAAGGCTGGTCGGCTGCCCTCGCCCGCCCTCTTGTCCAGCCGGCGAAATAGCCACGTCCAACCGGCCAGCCCATAAAGAATTACAATAGGCACGACCGGCATTAGATAGCGGCCGTGCTGGTAGGTGACCGGCAACCGCCAGGAATAAAGGAATATATGTCCGGCCGCCCAAAGCAGCGGCAGCGTGAAATATAATCGCCTCTTGACGAAATCTGAGCGCATTGAGAACCAGAGGGAGATAAGCAGGCCGGGCAACAGAAGCAACCTGGCCCCGGTCATCCCTCGCCAGCCGCTATCGGGGCCGCCCAGGCTAAAATACAATAACTGGCTGAAACGTAACGGGAGCGCCTGCGTCCAGAGTAGGGCATATTCGGCCTGTTTAGCGTAGAGGGTTCCCGGCCAAAGATGGTCGCCGGCCAGCAGGTTCAGGGCGAAATAGGGCAAGAGCGGCAAGGCGGCCGCAAGCAAGAAGATTCCCCCGCGACCAAGACGCTCCTCCCATGATCCGCCGGCAAGAAGAAGTCCTAAGGTAACTAACAATAATAGTCCCAGGCCATCGGGGCGGACAACTATCAGCAGGCCAGCCAACAAGCCCAGGGGAGCAGCCCGCCATCGGCCCTCTTTTGCTTGCCGGGTGTAAAACGAGATCAGTACCATGGCCAATGCGGTGAATAGCAGCGTTTCCATGCCGCTGGCAGCCGCCCAAACCAGGGGCCCAGACAAAACGATGACCAGGCCTGGAAGCCAGGCCGTTCGTTCATAATCAGGCCAGAGGCAACGGTAAAGAACCATTGCCGCCCAGGCGGTCCAGACCAGAAGAAGCCAGCCTAATAAATAGGTCCATAAGAGATATGGCGCGCCGGCCATGTAACCGAAGGCGAGCATAAGGGACCACAAGGGCGCCGTCGATCCGGCGCTAACGGTCCCGGGAACAAATTCCCAACGACCATTGTTAGCCAGGTTGCGGGCGTAAGTCTGGTGAATCCAGCTATCGTCCAGAGGTAGCCCGGTCCGCCCTGTCGTGGAGGCCATAAAAACATAGAGAAGGACGGCAAGCAACGCCAGCCCGGCCACCAGCCAATAGTGCGCTGCCCCGGGTGTGCCTGGGGCTAAGAAACGCAGAAAGCCACTTTTTTCTTCAGACACCCAATCGTCAAGGATCGCATTTTCAGGATCAATCTCATTCATGCCACCCAACCCCACATAAAGAATTGGCCACTTAAGTAAAGATACAGGGCCAGCGATGGATAGACAATAAGACGATTGACCCAGGGATTACGACCCAGCCCACCAAGAATCATGAAGCTAGGGAAAAAAGCCAGGACATAGCGAGAGAAGGAAAAGAGCGGCTTCACTTCGGATGTCGGTAACAATATAAACAACAATAACATCGCCGAATAAAGACCATAAGTCACACCAAATCGGCGGAATACGATCCAGGTGGTGGCAATAAGCAGAAGGAAGCAGAAGAGGTCAAGGTAAAGGCGGAAAACGGCGCTGCCGGCAACCATCTGGTTCACGGCCGCCAGCAAATCCCGTCCGGGCAAACCGGTAGTCTGGTACCAATAAAGGCGGTAGATGTGGTCAATTGACGGCAGGCCGGCAATCAGACGGTACACCAGGAAGACGGCAACGCCGGCCAGGGGCAATAGTACAGCCAAGGCATCGAAGCGCAGGGCTCGCCAATTGAAGGCCCGGGGGTGGCGCCAATCAAGTCCGCGCTGGCGCAGATATTCGAAAGCAAGGGGCACGACCAGTACCAGGCCGGTCAGCCGGGTTAAGCCAGCCAACAACCCCAGCACGCCGGCCAACCAGAATCTACTACGACGCGCCGACCAGATGCATGCCAGGGCAAGAAAGATGAAAAGCGACTCGGAGTAGGCGGCTACCAAAAAAAAGGCCGTTGGAAAAAGTGTGAAATAGATCACCGTTCGCCGGGCTGTGTTGGCATCGGTTTCGGCCGCAGTGAGGCGGTGAAGTATTATCAACGTTGCTAAAAATGAGACATTGGAGACGATGATGGCTGCCAGAAGGGCTGCCTGATCCTGGGGTAGAAGCAGGGCCAAGCCTCGACCAAGGCCGTTGATAGCCAGAGGGTACAGGGGAGGAAATACTGAATCTTCGACTTCGTCATAACCTTGATGGGCGATCCGCAGATAGCGCATGGTGTCAAAGCGCTGCCACGGGCCTAAGAGTAAACCGGCCGGACCCTGGTCCAGGATGGGCGCGCCGAGGTATGGGCGTTCGATCTCATTGGGCTGGGTGGGCACAGGTTGGATGGCGGTAATCAGGACCGCCCACAAGGTGAGTACCAGGCGGCTGATCAGGAACAGGAGCAAAGCATAGCGAACGGCCGGATCGCTCAGGAAGCGCGGCCAGCGTCGAGCGGTTCCTTGGACCGTATCGACCTGGTCGTCCTCCAAAGACGGGCCGTCAGGGTGTTCGTTGGATTTCATAGAGCTGAACGTCGTCAAATGTCGACAGCAATCGCAAGCGATCATCCATTATTTCGCCCCGGTAAAGCGCATCCAAGGGTAGCGGCCGGTTCTTGTCGAGAACAAGGTAGGTCACGCCATAACGGTCGGCCGCTTGCAAGAGCACCGGAGTCGGTTCGTTTGGCACACTAACGCCCGCCAATCCGGTGTAGTAATTCAAAGCAGGGGCATTGCCGATCATGACCACAGAGCCGGCCGCGACCTGTTCCCCAATTTGACGGTAGACGGCCGGGTCCATGTCCGGGAACAAACGAAATTGAGAGACAAAATAGGTAATTAGAAGGGCGACAATGATAAAAATAGTCGAGAAAATTCGTTTGGCTCGCTCCGGCTGCCAGTGGGAAAGGCGGGCTGCAATCCAATCCACCGAGAAGCCAATACCCGCGGCCGCCAGGGCTGTGGTCCAGGGCCAGAGGGCGACTGACGAGTGGAATAGACTCCCACGCATACCGGGAAATGTAAAGAGCAGGACCGTGCTCAGTAACAGAACCAAGATGTACAGCAGCAGCGGCTGCAACAAGGTCTTTGCCAACCGGCGCCGGTATAAATTGACCAGGCCAATCAATATGAAAGGTCCTAAAAAAATTAGGCCCGGAATCGCTACCAGGGTTTGTAGGCCAACCGCTGCTCCTTGGAGGCGAGATTGAATAATGTTATTCCAACCCCACTCAAAGAAAGCATCAGGTCCGATCGTACGCCCGTATGCAAACAGGTCATCGTAGGTGGTCAGGAAAATGCTTTGGGCGCCGGCGGTGGATAGCAATCCGCCCGTTACCTGGCTATTGCGGAAAAACCAGGGAGCCATAACCAGCAGGTACCCGCCAAGCAGTAAAGCAAGCCGGGCCAGAGACCGAGAACCGGTCATCCGCCACTGGTCCCGACCACTCCAGGCGTAGGCAACCCAAAACAAAAAGGCGACGACAAGTAATATTAAGCCGTCCGCCCGGGTCAGGTGGGCCAGGCCGGCCGCTAGCCCAGCCACGAACCAATACCAGGCGTTGCCGGGCTTCAATAAGCCCAGGCGATGGTTCGCCACACCGGCCGGCATTCTGGCCAGGCCCACGGCCAGCAAAGATAGACCACCCGCCCAGGCAAAGGGGGCAAAGGTAGAGGGCTGGACCAGGTATGGGGCATAGTACCCGCCGGCAGCGGCCAGCATCGCCGCCACCCAGCCTTGCCAGCGTTCGCCGCTAAGTTGGCGACTGACGCCATAGGCCAATAACGGTAGCAGACCGCCTAGCAGCCAAAATAGCATTTGGGCGCCGGTAAAATCGTCTCTCAACATATATCCGGCCGCCGCCAGAATCGAGGGCAAAGGCATCCAATAGGTATGACTTGGCGTTGGCAACCCCTGGGGATCGTCGAGAAACTGCCAGATTACTGATTCGGTGAAACCATGCCCCCCGGCCAGGCGCTGGCCGTTGGTGGTGTAATAGTAGGCATCCATGTAGGTGGGTTGGGTCAGTTGTGAGACCCAAAATGCCTGAAGCAGCAGGCCGATTATGGCGATCAACAACAGGTCGAGCTTGATGCCTGGCTTTCCTTTCCGCAGTTCCGTTTCAACGCCGGTCAGGGGTTGGTTTTCAACCTGGCTCATTGCGCAGCTCTTAAATACAGTGAGGCGACGTTGTCACCATAGGCCTGTTCCCAATCACTACTGGCCTCCAGCAAGTTTGCCAGCGGGCTGGCCTGTTCGATTAAAACAAAATCGACATTGTATTCGTCCAGGGGCAACTGCCAGCCATCAGTCAAATCAAATGTCCGACGGTAATCAAAAAGAAAGTCGTCGCCATAAACGTCGGCCCGGCCATCCACAAAAACCGGCAAACCTCGCCAGATCATATAGCCGCCCCAATTGTAGCTATTATACCCATGGCGCTGGTCCAGGCCGATCTGCTCCAGGTGATCGACGGCCGCGACCGGGAATCGCGCGGCGATGGCCTGTTCGTTGGTCTGAATCTTGCCGGCAATCCAAACGGCGGCCACGAGCGCCATGATTAGTAACAAGATCCAATTTATGATTATCGACCGGTCGGAGTCGCCACCCTTCACCTGGCCGCTCATCCATGGATACAGGCGCGTTCCATCGAGGGCGTTCAGCAAATGACGGGAGATAATCGGCGCGCAGACGATGGCGAAGATAGGAATATGCCGGGATGATAACAGACCGGCCGCGGCCGTGCCGCAAAATAGTAGTATATCGGTAGCTGTAGGCCGGCGCCGGCCGGCGATCATGGCCAGAATGCCCAGTAACAATAGGAGGGCAAAGGGCCAGAAGATTGCCAGGTGGAAATTTGGCGATTGCCATTCTTGAATATATCTTTGCATGGCATCGCTACCCAGGGTGAAGAAGGGGTAGATCCACAAATCTGGCCCGTTTGGGTTAATTATGGCGACAAGAAAAGCGATCAGGGTCATCAGGAACAGCCAGCCGGCCGGGGACCAATCCACAGTGCCTTTTTGGCGTAATGTTAAGATATTTCCCAGGCTTTCACCGGCCACATAAGTAAGCAACAAGATAATGCCCAACAGATAACCGCTGTGAAGGTTGGCCCAAAAAAGAGTCAAAATAGGCAAAAGCCAAAGTGCGCGACGGCTAACCTGGCCGTTTTTATAACCCTCGACCAGAAATACAAAGGCGGCCGTGAAAAGCATGTTGAACATTTGCGGCCGCACGCCCCAAAAAGGTGCGGTGGCCAGGGCAGCTAACAATACCACAAATACAGCCAGGTACGGCCGGCCAGCGCAACGCAAATATACCAGCCAGAATGCCCCGGCGACTATCGCGGCAAAGAATAACATCAGGCCAGGTAACCCGACTACTCGAAAGCCCAACCACATCACGACCTCTGATAACCACTCATGGGTGATCCATTCATTCTCGGGGACAGTGAAGGAGAATATATCCTGGTTGGGAATACCATCACTTAATATGACCTGGCCTGTGCGCAAGTGCCACCACATGTCGGGATCTAATGTTTCCCGGACAGCCATAGCAAATAAGGCCAGGAGAAAAATGGCAACAAATAAACGTCGCGTGGTCAGGCCATTCATAGAAACCCTCAACCAGGTTTAGGCCGGCGGGCATAAGTGGTAAACAAGTCGCCAAAGTTGACCGCGATGGTCGATTTTCCCATGCGGGACCGATTTACCAGGCCGCCTAGTAAACGGCCGAGAGACCGGTTCATCCCGCCTACTCTCGTTACCAGGTAGCCGAGGCTCAGATATCGACCCTGGGGGCCAGACCAAATAATCTCAAATCCGGCTTTTTCCAAGAATTGTTCTAGTAAGAGGCGACTGAAATAGTGCACGTGCATGTCCATCAGCCAGGGCCATCGCCGGCCCATCAACCGGGCTGCTGGGCTGGCGATATCCATCGTATGGACGGCGATCACACCGCCTGGATTCAATAACCGATATGCTTTGGCCAACTCTGCCGAGGGGTCGGGCACATGTTCGATGACGTCCCACATGGTGAGGACATCGAAATGCACATCGCGCAATTCTTCGGCGTCAAGGGTACCTTCGATGAGGGGCAGGCCAGATTGGCGTGCCGTTTTGACAGCCCAGCGAGAGGGTTCCACGCCGGTAGCCTGCCAGCCGGCCGCCAGGGCGACCTTAACAAAGACACCAACGTATGCGCCGACATCAAGCAAAGGGCGATCATGACCAGAACCGGTATAACGTTCCAATGATGCCAGGTGGCGGGCAAATGTCTGCTCTCGTCCGGCTTGTTCGGCCAAATAGGTTTCATCTTCAACGGCAACATAAGCCTCGATGAGTTCTCCCGCGCTCCAGCGTGGATTGGCGTAGACGTGCCCGCAATGACGGCATTGGACGATCTGAGCATGATTACCGTATCCAGCGCATGTGCAGCGGAAAGCATCTACATCCAGTTGTTGATGGTTGTTAATGACCGCCGGAAAGCGCACCCGGTATTCATCCCTGCCGCAAAAATTACATGATACCGCTTTCATTGGCCGGCCGGCTTACTGCCTTCGCGCAGCGGTCCGCCGCGTAAGCGCCTAAGAAAGAGGCGAAGCAATGTATATTGGGCTTTTATTACTTCCTGTCGAGATATTTTAGTTGTTCCTTTCCGTCGATCCTCGAAGATAATGGGTATCTCGCCAATCTGCCAACCTCGTCGCTGGCACATATAAAGCATCTCTACTAAAAACGAATAGCCACTGGAGAAGATATCATCCAGGGGAATTGACTCCAGCACCCGGCGATGGTACAGCCTGAATCCGGCCGTCGTATCTTGGGCTTTCAATCCGAGCAATGTCCGGGCTACAGCGTTGGCGGTACGGCTCAATATGACCCGTCTCCAGGAGCAGTTGCGAGAACCACCACCTGGTACATACCGAGAGCCAATAACGACATCTTTCTCCTGACCCATGGCGATCATTGCCGGTATGAAACTGGGATTATGAGAAAAGTCAGCATCCATGGTCATCAGAGTGGTCGCCTGCAACTCTCCCAGACCGGCTTTGAAGCCGGCGATGTAGGCCGTGCCCAGGCCCAGCTTGCCCGGCCGGTGCAGAACATGTACCCTATCAGGGTGATTGGTTGACCAAACATCAGCCAGGATCCCGGTGCCGTCAGGTGAATTATCGTCGACAATAATTACGCCGATTTCAACCGGAAGAACCAACAATTGGCCCACCAATTCGTCGATATTATCGGCCTCATTATAGGTCGGCACGATAGCATATATACTCTGGTTGCTCATATCCCTCTCTATGCCTTGGGCGAAGATTGTAACGAGGATGGCACGACCGGTCAAAGGATGGCGGGAATCGGCCGCCGGGCGATCGGCGGCGCGAAGAGCAGATTGACCGGCCTGCGCCTCCCAAGATGCTCGGTAAAGTTCGCCCAATTCAGAAGCTGTGTATAAACTAAAGCATCATGCGAATTGGTATCCTGTCACGCAATCCCACATTATATAGTACCCGGCGACTGGCCCAGGCGGCTCGAATGCGCGGCCATCATGTAAATGTCCTCGATACTCTGTCGATGCCTGTCCAGGTGGGTTTGAATCCTGTTTCGGGCCTGGATCTTGCCATGCCCAATGTAGATGCCATCGTACCTCGAATCGGCCCTACCATCACTTTCTATGGACTGGCTGTCGTGCGGCAATTTGAGTCTAACGGTGTGATCACCACAGCCACATCGGAGGCAATCGCCCGTTCGCGCGATAAGCTGCACAGCTTGCAGGTGATGAGTCGCTCGGGTTTGCCCACACCTAACAGTACGATAGTCAGCAACCCATATGATATCATGAAAGCGATCGAGATCGCCGGAGGATTGCCGGTAGTAATCAAGCTGATCCGCGGCACCCAGGGGCGCGGGGTGTTCCTGGCCACGGCTATGCACACCGTCCAATCGATTCTCCGATCAGTCAAACTCACCCGGGAGCAAATACTTATCCAGGAATTTATTCAGGAGTCCAAAGGCACCGATATCAGGGTTATCGTCGTTGAAAACAGGTGTGTGGCGGCCATGACACGCAAAGCAGCGCCCGGCGAATTTCGTTCAAACCTACACCGGGGCGGAACCGCAACCCCCATAGAACTGGACAAGCACACCAGAATCCTGGCCAGTAAAGCTGCCCGGGTTCACGGACTGAGCTTGGCCGGCGTCGACCTGGTGCAATCAAATCGAGGCCCGCTGTTGTTGGAAGTGAACTCATCTCGCGGCCTGGAGGGTATTGAAAAGACGACCCAGGTCGATGTAGCCGAAGAGGTCATGCGCTATCTAGAACGAGAGGAGAAAAAACAACAGCACCGGCGCCGGCAAAAGAGATCTCAACGGAAATAAGGTTAGCAGGACCCTAAATCAATCTTCGTTGTTTTCAAAATCTGGCCCAATTAGCCCCTGGTCCAGCGCTTCGTCGAGAGATAAACCCGGGGTTGTATTCTCCGAATCTGTACCCAATGCCTGATCCCAAAAGGCGTCCACAAGGGAATCCTGCAGCTCAGCGGGCCTTTCATCCCCCTCTATCTGGGCCATTAAAGATTCAAACTGGTCATCAGCCAAAGACACAGTCGAGGAGCCTTCCTCGACTGGCCCCATGATCACATCGTCTGCAGCGTCTGTCAGCGATACTACCTGCTCCGCCACACCATCAATAGGGACGAGGTCCTCAGCCGGTTGTTTGTCATCTCCCTTCTGTGACGGAGGCATGAGCACATCTGCGGTCGCCGCGGTCTCCAAGTCAGAAACCGCAGTTTCTGCCGCTGTGTCATGATGATCGGGGGTTGTCGCCTGCATGTCGCTTAGAAGCCGGCGGATATCGCGTACAGCCCTTTGGGTGAACACCCAAATGGTGCCAATTCGTCCCCGTCTCGTCTGGGTGTCTATGAAAATCGCCGTAAAATATTCACGGTCGATATTCGTGAAGTAGACGTCATAAGTTTCCCCGGATAAGAATTGGATGACCACCAGTTTATCCTGATCTAGCTCATTGGCCAGGCGAAAGCTGATATTAACGCTTTCCGTCAATACGCCGATAACCTTCCGTAAATCGAATTCTGGCTGGCTGCCGGAAACATAGAGAAGTTCACCCCCAGTAGTGACCATGATAACTTGCCTGGCTCCCGTGTCCGTGCGCAACAAGTCCAACCGTTCAGCTAATGCATTCGGCGATGTAAGTATCTGTCGTAAAGGCTGGTCTGCCGACTGAATATCAACCGGTTTATCAGTTTCTACTGCAGCAAATACCGCCTCAAGAAAATCTTCGGCATCGAGCGGTTTTCGGAAAGAAGTGGTCACCCCCAGCGCTTTAAGCTCCCGACCGACCTCAACAAGTGTGTAAGCGGTTATCATGATGACCGGTAACTCCGGTTGAATTTCCCAGGCAGCTCGAACAAGTTCAACGCCACTCATACCAGGAAGACGAACATCGGAAATGAGCAAGCGGAAAGGCATGAGTTGCAGTTCTAACAGGGCTTCTTCGGCCGAGGGCACACCTAGTACGTCAAAATCATCTTGGGCCAGGGCTAATATTGACCGCAAAAATTCCAAAGTTGCTAAATCGTCGTCTACTACCAGGATACGAATTGAGGGAGACATATTCAATCTTATGGGTTTTACCCGGCCACCGTTGCAGCCTGGTTGCTACGATATTCATCCGATATTTTGCTGGCGCCGGCGATGCCGGTATCCAGGAGCCAGCAAGCTGCGTAATGTTCAACGCCGTAATCCTTTAACTGTGGTTCTTCCTGGCTACATTTGTCAAATGCCAGGGGGCAACGGGTGTGGAAACGGCAACCCGAAGGTGGATTTAACGGACTGGGCACATCTCCTTCGAGAAGGATTCGTTGACGACTTGCTGTTGGATCAGGAACAGGAATGGCCGACATTAAGGCCTGGGTGTAGGGGTGGAGAGGATCGGCGAAGAGATCATCGCGGGAAGCGACCTCAACCATTCGACCCAAATACATCACCCCCACGCGGTCGCAAAAATGTTCGACGACGCTCAAATTGTGGGCGATAAATAGATAGGTCAAGCCGAAATCGCGCTGTAAATCCTTCAGAATGTTGAGCACCTGGGCTTGAATCGACACATCCAACGCCGATACCGGCTCATCACATATGATTAGTTTGGGCCGCAAGGCTAAGGCGCGGGCGATGCCAATTCGCTGGCGCTGGCCACCGGAAAACTCGTGGGGATAACGGCGAGCGTGGTCGGCGCGCATGCCAACCCGGGCCAGCATCGCCACTACAATTTCATAGCGTTCCTGGCCACTCAAATCGGTGTGTATCTTGAGGCCTTCGGCGATGCTCTCTCCTACAGGCATGCGTGGATCGAGGGAAGAGAAAGGATCTTGGAAGATTATCTGCATGTTGCGGCGCAAATCCATCAAATCGGAATCACTCAACTCGAATATATTGTGACCGTCAAAGTATACTTTGCCGTCAGTCGGAGGTATCAGGTGCAGAAGGGTGCGGCCGACAGTAGTTTTGCCGCAGCCCGATTCGCCGACCAGTCCAAAACTTTCTCCTTCGTAGATATGGAAGCTGACATCATCAACCGCTTTCACCCAGGCAGCTACGCGTTGTAATAGCCCGGCACGTACGGGAAAATATTTCTTCAAATTTTGTACGTCGACAAGAATTTTGGCTTCCTTGTCTTGTGGTTTGCCGTTTTCTTCCTTCTGGCCCATTTCTTCAGGCATAGTCAATATGACTCCAAGCTACTCATATAACCAGCAGCGCGCCCAATGATTAGGGGCTACCTGTTTAAGTTCCGGTTCTTCCTGGGTGCAAATTTCAAGTTCATTTTCTATTCGGGCGAAGCAACGGGGGGCAAATTTACAACCCGTAGGAAGATTGACCAAATTGGGCACAGTACCGGGAATCGTTGTTAGTTCCTTATCTGTCTGGCCCAAGACGGGCGTGGAGCCAATTAGGGCCCTGGTATAAGGATGCTTGGGATTTTGGTACAGTTCTATTACATCGGCCTCTTCGACTATTCGGCCGGCGTACATCACATCAACACGATCGCACATCTCGGCCACGACCCCAAGATCATGGGTGATTAAAATAATAGCCGCATCCATCTGCCCTTTCAGGTTACGCATTAAATCAAGAATTTGGGCCTGAATCGTCACATCCAGAGCGGTTGTCGGCTCATCGGCGATCAGCAATTGGGGCACGCAGGCCAATGCCATGGCAATCATCACTCGTTGAGCCATGCCGCCTGACATCTCATGAGGATAGGAGTCGACCCGTGATTCCGGCTCGGGAATACCGACCAGAGCAAGGAGCTCAATGGCCCGTTGATCTGCTTCCGCCTTGCTAATATTTTGGTGAATATGGAGGATCTCCGTCAGTTGGTCACCCACACGAAATACCGGATTTAGACAACTTTGTGGTTGCTGAAATATCATGGAGATGTTATTACCGCGAACATCAACCATCTCCGATTCGGGCAATTTGAGCAAATCTCTATCCTCAAAAAAGATTTCGCCTTCGACGATGCGCCCGGGTTGGCTGACCAGACGTAAGATGGACAGGGTTGTTACGCTCTTGCCACAACCCGATTCGCCAACGATGCCCAGCACCTCCCCTCGCTTTACTACCAGGTCAACACCATCTACCGCCCGTACGATGCCTTCCTCGGTGAAGAAGTACGTCTTTAAACCCTTGATTTACAGGATATTTTCCACTAACTTTTCCTTGCCAGATTGTCTATAACGCCAAGGCGATGACACGGCCCGCCGGGGGAGTCGCTGGTTACGAACATCGACCGTATACCTATTCTACGGTTCAATTTCCCCAACGGCGAACCCATTTTAACGCCGTTACCTTATTTGCCAAACCGGAAAAACGGTCTGAGGCAGCGAGCAGGCCTTAAATCGTGGTTTCATGTCGACGATCAGACCCCTACTGGATATTGAGTTCGTAAATATTCCAGAGGTCAGAAGGCTCTGTCGGATCGATTAACAGATTCTGAACATTTGGCCGGGTGGCGGCAACCTTGAGGCGCATAAACAAGGGTATGATCGGAACTTGCTGGCTCCAAATCCTGAGCGCTTCCCGATGATTCTGCTCATATTCCTGCGTATCTGGTAAGGCGAGACGGGCTGCCTCACAGGCAGCGTCAAAATCATCATTTTGAAAGCCGGTTTCATTGTTGTACTTGATATTCCAATTGTTATCAGGACCAGGAGTCTCCGTGGACAGATAAAGCGCGCAATTAGGCTCGATGCTGATGAGCCAGGGGAAGGCAGCCAGATCAAATTGCCGGCCGAATAGAGGTCCTTCGGGTCCGTCGGCAAAATACTGGTCGGCATGCAGTTGATCTAACTCTACAGCGATACCACATTGGGCAAGATCCTCCTGGACTCGAGCTGCAACTTGTTCACCCAATTCACTGCCAGTGGCCCCTAGTAAGGTTATCTCAAAAGGTGATCGGCTAAGGGCATCTACACGAATTTTTTCCTCCTCGGAGAAGGGAAATCCGGCTTCATCCAGCAAGGCATTGGCCGTTTCAACATCGTAAGGCCATTCGACCAGCTCCTCGGGATAGAGAGGATGAATAGCGGGCACATAGGCATGCAGGATCTCCGTGCGGCCGAATAACAATTCATCGATGATGCCCTGGCGATCCAGGCACATTGTAATTGCCTGGCGCACCCGGGGATCGACAAACCAGTTGGGTTGGGTGTTGGCATATTCCTCAACCGGGTAAATACCAAAATCTATATGTTCAAATACGGTACCTGATTGGAAATAGGTCACCAACTGATCGTTCTCTTCTGCTTCGATCAACAATTGGGCCTGGCTGAAGTTTAAACCATGGTGGGTAATCAGGTCACACTCACCTGACAGCAATTGTGTTAGCAGACTGTTAGCCGGCCGAAAGCGGAAATGGACGACGTCGATCAGGGGAAAGCCCTCCCCGGTCAGGTAATAATTCTCGTTCTTCACCAGCGTGATATGGTCGCCTGCCACCCATTCTTGCAGAACGTAGGGACCATGGCTTAGCGGATTTCGCGTGGCAATATCTTCATCCAGGAGTTCGGCAGCAGTAAATTCCCCCCAATAATGGCGAGGATAAGGCGTCCAAACTTTGTCATAATAATTGGTGTCAATATAACCTGGAATCGCTTGCCAGCGCAGCGCCAGGTCGCCGGTCGCTGCATAAGCAGCCGTCCGCTCGATGACCCGTTTGAGAACCGGCGTCTGTACGTCGGCCGCCAACTCGAAGCTATAGATCGAATCATCGGCGGAAACCGGGACGCCATCAGACCAGACCAACGGTTTCAGCGCGAAGTTCAGGGTCAGTTGAGGCATCGTTACAGGCTGTCCATCGAAGGAAACGACCTCGCCATCAAAATTGCGAACCTTGACCCCTTCACTTAATACGACGATATCTTCATTGGCATTGTATACACGATCGCCCTCATTCACGGTAACAGGCTCGATAACGGCATCTCCATCGGCCAGGCTGGGTAACTTCTCGATGCCCCGGGCCTGATAAGCATAGGATAGGCTGGTAGTCATTGACTCATAGAGGCCGGTCAGGACATCAACGACGGCCGGAGCCAGGCGTGCTTTACTGTATGGGTAAAGTGAATCTGGCTCGCTTCCCAGGCATACGATTAGCTCTTTCGGTGGCTCATCTACCACTACCGGTTCAGGGGAAATTTCAACAACTTCAGTTTCCACAACGATTCGCGTAACTTCGATAATAACCGGCTCGTCCTCGATCTCCGGCTCCTCTGTAGCCGTGGCGACTACCGTCGGCGCGGCCGGTGTCGGGGTGGGTTCCGGTTGACTGCATGCGGATATAAGTGTGGCGAAAAGTACCACATGAATTATTATGAATAACGATGTTTTACGGCGCGACAAAGATGTTATCCCTCCTCATCTTCTAGCTATGTCTCAACGAAGGCCGGCAAGAAGGATTGGCTGGGGCCTGGTTGAGGTCTGTTGTCGGAGAGAGTGGGCTCCCGGTAAACCTTTGTCAACCAATAAGAGGAGCGGAATTCCAGGCGACGCTTCCTCTGCACAGAACATCCATTGAGCGTCCACAATAAAAAATCGCGAAAACTCGATAAAGTGGGGGAGGATCGCGACATGGGCACCATGCGCTCAGAGGAGTCGGGCCGGGTGCTCCGATAACAGCGGACACAAACAGGTCTTAACTCTTGCACGTAGCCCAGGATTATAAATACAACATCCCGATTGTCAATATTGCACCTGCCAAATCAATGGCCTGTCCAGCTGTTAGGGTTCGTACACAACTTCAAGGCGCGGTCGCTGGTTGACGGGTCCTTCGCGGCTGATGAAGGTTCGCTCAGCACCGTCATCGATATGCAAACAAAAACCAAAATCATTGGCCGGGTTGGTGTGCATATTACGGACCATGGTAGTGACATCCCAGCTATATTCGCCCGGGGTGTTGCCCAGGTTGAGTGCAACGGGTGACGTGAAATCACATGTCGGCCGGCCGTTCGAATCTTCCGTCCAGCCCGTCGTCGCTCGGCCAACGCTGATATTGGCGACCGGCGATACCGCGGAATTCAAGATTAGAACCAGGTGCGCCTCATGGATGTTCGCGCCAAAAGGAATACCGGTCAGATCGTATTGGATGCCGGCCAGGCCGTCAACACAAATTACAAATTGCGCGCAGCTGGAAGAGATATTGTTTTCCAGGTGCAGATTGGCCATATGGCCAAGGCTCGGCTCGGGTGTTACCGTCGGGCAAGGCTGGTCAACCAGGCAAAATACCAGCAGGCGAGACCTCGAGGGCCAATGCCTATCCGCGATCGGATTCACCGTTCCAGCAACCGGCGAGGGTGTTGGGCTGGGTGAGGGTGTTGGACTGGCCGTTGGGGTCTGGCTTGGCGTCGGTGTCGGCGTGGCCGTGTCCGTTGGCACTGGGGTTGGCGTAGGCGGCTTTAGTGGGTCAGAGCCTGCGGCTTGCTCAGCGCCATCATTTACCCCGTCGCCATCGGTATCCGGATTGACCGGTGATGTGCCCAGGTCATTGACCTCGATCCCATCGGAGATTGTATCACCATCGCTGTCCTGTTGGGTGGGATTGGTGCCAAATTGATTTACTTCCAGGCCATCACTAAGGCCATCGCCGTCGGTGTCGGGGTTCCCTGGATCAGTTCCTAAAGTAAGTTCGCGATTGTTACTCAGACCGTCTCCATCCTCGTCGCCCTCAGCCTGGGCCGTTTGGGCGGCTGCGGACGCCTGCACAGCGGCAGCTTGTTCCGACTGGGCCGTGGCCAAGGCGATAGCTGTCGAATCAGCTTGCTGGGTCAATTCCAGGTTGGTCATGGCCGCAAATTGGGCCTGGACCGTGGCCGTGGCGTCTTGATTACGGCCATTCCAAAAAGTGTACAAGCCACCCAGGGATAGGCAGAGAACCAATAAAAGAATGAGAAATAGGGGAATCAACCAGATCGGCAGCCGGGGGGCGGACATCCATCTGGCCGGGTAACCGTTGGCGGTCGCCTGATGCCGGTCTGACCACAATCTCAAATGGAAAACTCTTGCTGGCCCCGATGAAGGGCCGTTCCTTGGCCTTCAGGCGCACGTCTGATGTCGCCCGTTCTCCCGGAGCCAGGCGCAGAGGTCCTGATTGTTCTTCGAAACGAATCGCCTCGGCCGGGTCGCGGCCGGCAACATTGT